>SDBV01008851.1_pt1 | contig 13495 bp, 13 predicted proteins | sample 2277081 | NCBI WGS metagenome assembly SDBV01 (sample SAMN10402039, study PRJNA504765) | marine sediment metagenome | isolation source: marine sediment core GS10_PC15, 223 cmbsf | place: Arctic Ocean: Southern Knipovich Ridge | collected 2010 | reverse complement strand
CGACGAGAAGATCGCCGATTTCTACGGTGTGCGGCAGTTGGAGGATGCGGTGATGTTCGTTACGCTCTATCCCCGGGCCTCCAGTGTCCAGATCGCCGGTGATTTTAACAACTGGCAGCCGGAGGCGACACCGTTTAAGAAGGTCGGCGCAAACGGCGCATGGCAGATCAAGCTGCCCATTAACAAGGGCAAATACCGCTACCGCCTGGTCGTCGACGGCCAGTGGCAGCAGGACCCCTACAACGAAACCACCGAATCCAACCCCTACGGCGAACTAAACTCCGTCCTCGAAGTGCATTGACGGCGATGAGTCAGTAACATATCAATCGGGAAAAAACTACCAACGGCCCTGATACTGTTGTCAGGGCCGTTTTAGCATTGTCACCCGGCCGGAACGGAAAATACTCTTGCACAGTGCCCGCTGCGAGGTAGAATGGCGGATCGTGAAGACGCCAGTTGCAAACCTTAACTCCAGGAGGCCAAAATGAAGAACGCACCGTCAAGCGCAATGCTCGTAGTCTTGTCTTTGCTTGCAATGCTGTCGGGCTGTATCGAAGAGCAGCAGTCCTCTCGCAACTATAACGGTCTGGACATGGGTCTGGGCAATCTGCCGATGCTCTCGGATGCACAGACCCGCTCGATCAGCCCGGAGAACTTTACGGGAGAAAAGGGCGCCGGCGGCATGGCGACCGAAGGCACCGGTGCCCGTGCTGCGCGGGAATTAGGGCAGAAATGGAAGGTATCACCCTCGATCCGCATCAAGGCGGGTACTACGTTTACCTTGGCTGATATCGCCGGGCCGGGGGCGATCCAGCATATCTGGATGACTCCGACGGGCAACTGGCGGTATTCGATCCTGCGCATGTACTGGGACGGCGAGGATCAGCCTTCCATCGAAGCGCCCGTGGGCGACTTCTTCGCCAACGGCTGGGGCAAATTCGAGCATGTCAATTCCTTAGCCGTGTGCACGAATCCGGGCAGCGGCTTTAACTGCTACTGGACCATGCCCTTCCGCAAGAGCGCCAGGATCACCTTCGAGAATATCAACGACAAGGATATGGTGCTCTACTACCAGATCGATTACACGCTGACCGACGTGCCCGACAACGCCGCCTATCTTCACGCGCAGTTTCGCCGCACTAATCCGGTGCCCGACAAGACCGATTATACTATCGTCGAAGGTATCACCGGCAAGGGCCACTATGTCGGCACGACGATGTGCTGGGGCTCCAACTCGCCGGGCTGGTGGGGCGAAGGCGAAATCAAGTACTTCATGGACGGCGACGCCGAATTCCCCACGATCTGCGGCACGGGCACGGAGGACTACTTCTGCGGATCATACGGCTTCGTCAAGCCCGGCACAAGAGACTACATGGCTTTTTCGACCGCCTACGCGGGTATGCCGCATGTCTACAAACCCGAATCCAACGCCTTGAAACAGCCGCGATTCGGCTTGTACCGATGGCACATCACAGACCCGATCCGCTTCGAAAAGGACCTGCGGGTGACCATGCAGGCATTGGGCTGGCAGTCGGAAGGAAGATACCTCCACCTGAAGGACGATCTCGCGTCGGTGGCATACTGGTACCAGACAGAACCTCACGCACCGTTTCCAAAACTGCCACCGAGAGATAAACTCAAGATAGAATGGTAGCTCAACTTCGCAGCCGGCTTTAGTCCGCCCATGCAGCAAGGTCCGCTTGTCCTCAAAACATCTCGCATGGAGAGGGTTCTTCAGGGTATTTTGCGCATGTTTTTGGTTCATCCGGTTTATGCGCAGGTCCCCGTGCCTAAAGCCACATTTCAGCCCAAGACTGTTTTCATGCAACCAACTTTTTGGGATGAGAACCAGTTTTTTTTATCTGAGTGCCACACGGTTGTCACTGTGGCTCATATCATTCTTGACAAGGGATGCATAGGGTGTTTTATACATAAGATAGATAGTAGTGTTGTGAAGTTCGCGAGCTAACCGGGTGCACTGCGGGGATCCGGCAACCGGAGAGCAATGGATTTGTATTGGTGGGAGTGTACGATGTGGAAGAAAAGGGCATTTACACTGATTGAACTGCTGGTGGTTATCGCTGTGATCGCGCTGCTGCTTGCTATAATCGTGCCGGCGCTGGTCCTGGCGAAGCAAAAGGCAAAGATGGTTATATGCGCCAGTAATCAGCGAAACGTGGTGCACGGCCTGGCAGCCTTTGGGGCGGAGAACAACAGTAAACTGCCGCCTCCGGCGTCATCCGACGACGTTGCGGGAGGACATTACGTCGAGCCCAGTCTTTTGAACTCGTGCGAGCCTCTAATGGGATACGCCGTGCCCCCTGCGTTGGATTATGTTGGAGAGTATCTTTCGGGCTATCTGCCGGATGTTGAGGTTTTCAACTGTACGTTGGCGCCTATCGACGCCGACAGCCCCTGGCCGCCGGAAACATCGCCGCGCACGACCTGGGGGACATACGGCGAGTACTATTTGAACGGGCGTTACGTGCCGCTGCCCTGCACGAGCATGCTTTTGTGGAATTACCAGGGATACAATCACAAGGAATCGGCAGAGGTCGACACAAGCCTGGCTCACTTTGAGGGGCCCAGGGAGCAGGGCAGTTCCAACACTCTGGTCATTCAGGATTCGTTCTACTACCTGACGACGCCTGGGAGTTGGCTATGGCCGGCGCCGCGCGGCACGTGGCGTCTGTCGCATCCCTTCAAGGGGTCGTCCAGGGGCATGCCTCTGTACAACCTGACCGATCCGGACAAGACTGTCTTCCCGGATGTCCGGCTGAATGCAGGATATCTTGACGGGCACGTTGAAAAGTTTCGCAGCACGGAGACGAAACATGTCATGAACCACCGCTGGGAGGCCTGGCTGACAAGGAAATACAAATAGCCCGATGCATGGAGGCCGGCGAGAGTTATTATGAATGCAAAAGTGGAAGGGAGGCGTTGGGATGTTGGGGGATTTGGTGACCGCAAGGGTGGGGCGTGGTTTAGAACATTGAGAATTACGAAATGTGCTGTTGCTTTGCGACGGATTTTATGTGTGGGAGAAAATGTGGTTGAGCCCTTGAGTGATGTGGGGAGCACGCCGAGACGATTATACTAAACCTACCTTCTCCGGGCATCCGGCTTTCATAGTTTCTTTAGTTATTCCCGGGGATTTTTTACGCGCGTGCCCCCCCTCTTGGAGAAATAAAAAACCAATATTAAACCGATTCTTTGGCACTTCTTACTCTTGTCAAGCGTCCATCGGACTGCTGTAGATGAAAAAAAATAAATTTTTTCAGGATTTTTCGAAGGATTTTAGCCTTATCATGGCAATAATTGTAGAAGATGGGACTTAGACAGGCTACTCAAACAACCCTATAGCAAACGAATGGATATAGACCTTGAGATGATCGCGATTAGCAAGGCCAGGCAAGGTGATAAAGAAGCCTGGCGGAGTCTATTCGACCGACATTTTGAACCTGTGTGGTGCTTTTGCCTGCATTTAGCCAACGGCCGAGCCGACATCGCCGAAGAGATCAGCCAGCAGGTCTTTGTTACCGCGGCTAAAAGTATCCATAAATTCAGCGACGAACGCGGCACATTTCGCGGTTGGCTGTTCGGGATCGCCAAAAAGCATCTTGCAAAATTCAAAACAAGAGAGGCCGGCCGGAAATCGCATGAACAAAAGTTCGCTAAACTTAATATCGAAACGCCGAAACGCAACGATAAGCACATGCAGGTTTATGAAACACTTGCAAAGCTGCCGGGACATTACCGAGACGTGCTGGAAGCGAAATACATGGAAAAGTTAACAGTAAATGATATCGCAGATGCCCGGGGCAAAACACCGAAAGCAATAGAGTCCCTGCTTGTGCGGGCAAGGGAAAAATTCGCACAGGTCCATAAGCGGCTGCATGATAAAGAGGAGTTATAATTATGAACGATCTTAATTTTGACGAATTGATCGGCGGGCTGAAAAAGGATTCAGTGGATGATTCGTTTCGAGAGCAACTGCTGCTTAAATCGCAGAGCACGCTGGTTCGCAGCAGGGCGGTAAGGCACATCATCAGGGCAACTGGTGTATCTTTGTGCATCCTGCTGCTTGTTGTCGGAGCTTTTGTCTGCGGACGCTTTACCGCTGACGGCCGGACCGAAAATGTTACTGTCGCCAAGGCCGGAGAGAACATCACTGTTTCCGCGGAACTTGTCGCCTGGCTGGATGTGGGCAGGTTCTTTGAACAAATCGGAATGCAGCATCGGGCTGTCAGGGCATACAAAAACGCAAGCAAACTGATACCTGCCGAAAGCATCGATCAGCAGGCTGTCGACACAAGCCGCTCAACGCAATTGGCATCACTTTTGCAAAGGGCCGAAACGGTCGCGATGGGGAAAACTGACAACGGAAAAACACAAAGCCCGGAATGGACAAGCTACGCGCTCGGGACGATCTCAGTAAAACATTAGGAAAGGATGAAGTTATGAAAAAGCAATTGAAAGCGATCATTGTCTGCGTTATTTGCACAAGCGTATTATTTACAGTCAGCGCAATCGGTAAAGAGCCAAGCGTTCTGGAACGGGCGATGACCGTCGATGACCGTGAACTGGGCGAATTGATCAGGATCGCCATTGAAAACCTGGCTGAGACAAATGACCTGAAGAGATTCTCGGAGCGACGTTTGTCGCAGTCAGGTATGACCCGTGAGAGATATGCAGAGCTTAAAAACGAGCATGCCAAGTTAAAGTTAGAACTTCACGGTGCTGAAGAAGCAGCCAGAGCTAATGTGGTCAGAAGTGTAACAGAGGTTTATGCCCAGATAAAACTGCTGGACACCCAGATCAAGCAGACCCGGATCAAGATGGACTCGTTAAGCAGCTCCGATGCAATATTTACCGAACTGACACTGGCAGTAGCGGAACTTGAGGCCAAACGCAGTACCCAATTAGCTCAGCTTCGCCAGATCATGAACATTGTTCCGAAATACGCGTTCGGTCATAAACCGGCAAAGACACTCAACGGCTGGCTGGTGCTGGACGTGATCGGCGATCAGGTTTACACCTTCAAAGCCTTACGGCCGTTCAAAGAGAGTGATACTATCGGGGGAAATCCCAGATACAGAAGAATAAGCAACACCGAGATAATTGATAAGATGTCCAAAAAAGAGGCCGTCGGATATATTAAGAATTACATTAAAGACAAAGACAGACACCCCTTCCGTATAGATATCACAAGAACTACCGCCGGTACAAAACCTTCCGTAGAACTGTATGATGATATTGTACGGACGATCAAGGCGGAAAAGGTAGAACTGGAAAGCGTCGTCTATCTGCACACTGATGTACATGACAGGTCTCATTACAGATCTTATTTCAGAGAGGGCCAAATATATACTCGATATGATCGCAGTCGCAGAGACCCCTATTTGGGCAGTGAGCAGGGATATGTTAATTACTACTTTGTGTCACGACTGAAAGACCCAAAAAATCTACCGCTCAAACATACGCTTGAATTCGATGAAGAAAGCGAAGAATTAGCAAATCGTATAAACGACGTGCTTTTGTCAAAGGCTAAAGAACTCAAAGTCGAAAAGCTCATTGAAACAAGGCAAGTGTTGTGCTTCGACATCTATACAGAAAGGGACCAAACGAGAAAGACAAAGACGATATATTTCAACCCTGCTGATGCCAGGGCGAAAACGAATGGCATAGACTATCAAAGTTTTATCAACCAGACGATTCCTGAACACATGAAAAAAGCGAAAAACCTGCCGATTAAATACCTGTTTTTGAGTTCGACCCGCGGCTCTTTTAACGAAGAAGTTAAAGACGCCATTGAAGCCGCTGCCAAAGAAGCATCTGTCCAGAACATGGTTGAGATAGAATGACGCGGGCGTCGGGGTCAGTTTTCCTTTTGCGTGAATTGGCAGTCCTGGTCTAATTCGTAGATGTTTTCGAAGCCGCGGGTGGGTGGTAGCGCGAAGAGCTTTCCCTTCATCTTAGCCTCGGTGGGGTGGAATGGTTTTAGATCGCGGAGTTTGATATCCGTTAACAGGCCGCCGTTGGGCATGTTGAGGTATGCGATTATGATGCGGGTGGGGACTACGATGCCGGCTAATTCGCCGGTGCCGTCGGTGTATTTGCTCATGTTGACAACGACGGAGGTCTTGCCGGACTCGTCGAAGTGTTCGATTTTGCGGATGAGATAATCCCGCCAGTCGACATGGATGCGCTTTACGGGTAGTTCGGCGTCGCCTTGGAGCGTGAGGATGTCGTATCCCGGCCTGCTTGAAAGGGTCCAGGTGTAGTCGATCTCGACGACGCCGAGTGCTTCCAGCAGGCTTTCCGGGCCGAGTTGGCCTTGCCCGCCGCAGGCGCGTGCGGTGGCGCGTTTGCCCCACCAGTATGAGCTGACCTCTTTGGGCTTGATGCGGAACCAGAACTCCTCGGCGTTCGTACCGAACCGGATCGCCTCGCCGACTATGATATCGCCCTTGAAGAAGAGATGGTCCGGCGGGACGAGGCGCAACTGAATGGTGGGTTTTTCGCTCTGCGGTTTTCCGTCGTCGTCAAACCACTCGATGAGGCAGTTGCCGCCGGATTGGATGGGCTTTACGAATTGTCGATGGGCATTGATCGCGGCGACCGCGGCGGCGATATCGGGTTTGCCCTTGAGCAGTTCGATCTCGGGCCCGAGAGGAGGCTTCAACGCCGGTTCACAGCCGCCGCCGAACAACAGCACAGCGGCGGTCAGCGCCCCGACCATCAACTCAACAATGTGTGTGTGTGTGTGTTTCATCCGTCAAAATCCACCTGGAGTATCTGTCCCATTTGCGAGGATAACTGCTCGATTTCGTCTTCGGTGAGATGAGGGTTGACCACCTGTACACGCTCGTCGCTGCCGGTTATCCTCAGTGTCCATATTTCGGCACCGTCCTTAATATCGCTTGACTCGTACTTGAGTTTGCGCTTTCGCATCAATACGAGCGTGAGCACAAATCTGAAATTGACCTTTTCCTGCTCGGTCTCCTCGGTGAGTCGCTCGAAGAAGGCCATCAGCATCTCGTCGTCGATGAAAAGCTTTTTCTTCTGCTGTGAATCGGGCATCTTCGTCTTCCAGAAGCAGTAAACCGCAGGCTTGTCCCGCTCCCAGCAGTCGACGCCGTAATCGCGGCGCTCCAACTGGCCGGTTTCGATTTCCACCAGCGCGGCATAGTACTCCTCGCCGACGGCGAATTCCCGGCCGGTTTCGTAACACTGACCCAACGTTTTCTTTATTTCCCAGTCCACCATAATTCGCACAACTCCGTCATCAACAGATGCACACCGCCAGCTAATCGAAACAAAGCCACTGCCGGGCGCCGGCGACGGTAGCCGGGCCGATGCCTTTGATTTTCGCCAGGTCGTCGGCCTTTTCAAACGCCGGCTTTGGCCCGCCAACCGACCGCCGATATTCGACAATCGCGCGGGCCCGTTTGGGACCGATGTTCGGCAGCCGCATGAGGCTCGCCGCCGGGGCGGTGTTCGGGTTAATCCGCGTCTCCAGGACAATCTCATCGGCGACGCCGGCGTTTGAAAGCCAGACGCCCGCGAAGATTGCGCTCAATACACAGGCGGCGCCGGCGGCAAATACGAACGCCCTGCATTTCGTCGCCGACATCTGCCGCAGCCGGTCGTCATAAAAACTGGCGTACATGATACAAGACCCCAAAGACACTGCAGCTCAGGATGGATCGAAGGCTAATGGCCCATGATCATCTTCTGCATTTTGGCCAACGTCAAGAACGCTTCTTTCGGCGCAAAGTCGGTCGCCAGGAGTCCGCTTTCACGAATCTCCAGCCGATCGCTGTCTGCAAGACTGGAATACGTGATAGAGTTTACAAACGGCTTGCCCAGCGCAATCCGGTAGAGTTTATCAATCCACTCACTCTGGACGGTCTGATTCCAGGGCTTTCGCCACATGCCGGCGACTGTGGGATTCTGGTCGCCTCCGGGCGAGCCGCCCGGGATTGCGACACCGGTGATGTGGACGGGCTTGGCTACGGCGGCGAAGAAATCCAGACAGGACGATATCTGCATCAGATCGCGAAGATGCATGCCCGGTTTGTCTATACCGAACTCCAGCTTCAGGCCGAAGGCATCAAAGTTGATGCCGCTCTGTATAATCATATCGGCATAGACCAGCGGCGGGATCGTCTCCCTGTCGGTTGCATAGTATTCGCCCCACGGCATGAGGATCTCAACAATCTTGCGTGATTTGGTGTCCGCCGCCCGCGCCGCAAGGCACGCCGTCCGCGTCATCTCGATGATCTGCTCAAAGTTGAAACCGAAGTGATTGCAGGCATTCATGCCGTTGATCAGCCGCCATGCATGAATGTACCGGCTGTATCGCGAGACCATTCGTGAAACAAAATCGTAGGCACTTTCTCGTATGCGCTCGAATTCCCACTGACCGTACGGAAGCCACCTGGGAAGATACTGTTCGTCAAAGCAAAGAAGCGGCCCGACGGATATCGCCAGCCGCCTTCCGGCAAGTGCTTCAAGACAACGATCGATGGACGAATAATCGAACCGACCCTGCTCCGGCTCGATCTGGCCCCATGCGATGGGAATCGTTACAAAACCGAACATCTCCAGCAGCCATTTGCGGTACTTTTCCTGGTCGATCAGCGCCGGGTCAATGCAGCAGCCCAGGCTGTGCCTGCCTAATCCTTTCTTGCGGCACCGCACTTCCAGAAATACGTCGGCATGCGTCGAAGCCATTTTTTCGGAAAAAACCAGCGCTTTTCTAAGCGACTCGTCGGCAAGTCTCGACGCCTCGGAGGGGTCTTTGATCTTCTTCAGGGCTTCAATGAACAGACCTTGCGCCTCGTGAGCCAGGTCGGCAAAGCTGTTTGTCTCATCGAAAATCGCCCAGTCCTCTCGCTTCAGCGTAGTCTGCATCAGTTTGGCCCGCGCCAACTCCACGCTCAGGATATATGGTTCCTTGCGATCCGGAAGACGGGTGGTGGGCAGCAGGATGCGCCCGAATCCCTCGACGGGCCAAAGCAGCGCCAGTCCGGCGGAATCGTAGCTCTTTCGCTTGCAGTCAATGATACCGTTTTTGAATTTGATCTTTTCGGTCGCATGGAGCGGGATACTGTCGGCGCCAAACATGTAGGCCGCCGACAGAGTGAAATCGTCCATCAAGCGGCCGTTTTTGAAAACCTGAAATTTCAACTTTATCCCCGTCTGAGCAAAAAATAACCGAGTTCGCCGAAAAACAAGAACGGAAATTATAGCACCCCCACGCTCAAAAGCAAATCAAACTTGTCTCGACCCCCAAAAACCTTGCCTGCCGCCGCAAAAACCGCCTGCGGGGGCAAATACGATGTGCAATATCGGATTACTTGAAACGGTCAGTTGGCACAGGGCGGCTGAGTGTTAACCGTCTGGCTGAGATGCTTGAGTTGGGCCAGGTGAAGCTGATTGTTCTTGTCGATGAGGCCGGCAATGACGTTGATCTGGTTCAGCAGCATCTCAATGAGCGGCATATTTGCCACGGTCGAGTCGCGCTCAAAGCCCGCCAGTCCGATAAGAACATACGCGCGGTGCATTCGCTCGGTGTGCAGTTGTGCCCCGACCACTTCCCATCCGTCGATTGAGCCGACGAACGGCTCGCAGCCGTCGCCTATCTGCCAACAGAATGCCTCGAGCAATTGGCGTTGTTCGGCGACGGGGCTAAAACGCTGCTCGTCGCTGGACCACCAGTTGCCCTTGCCGTCAAGAATCGCAACTACAGGCCCATCCTCGCCGATTGTGTCAAGGACCCGCCGCCCGATCTGCTCACAAAGCATATCCGACGCGGAGAACATATCATCATAAATATTCATTTTCGGACTTTCCTGAAGGGGAAAACTTCACAATGCCATGATATTCGGCGAAAAACCACACACACTTTGCCCATAAACGGAATAATCCGAAAGATTTGCACAATCGCCATTGAATAAAACTGATGGCCGGAAAGTCTTACTAAATGAGCATGGAATCAAAGGAATTATGCCGATGATCACAAATGATCAGCAGGAGATATATGATGCAGCAGTACAGGCACACTCAGTTTGGAACGGTTATCGTTGTTGGGCTGGCATTGGGGATCGTGGTTGAGGCGGGCGTTTTCTGGGTGCTAAGGGACTCCGAAAATGTTGAAACCATGCTGTTTTGGATTATTGCGCCGATTACGCTTGTCCTGGCCGCGTGTACGCTTCTGTTCTATAAGCTGACCGTGGAGGTGACCGCCGAACACCTCAAGTTTGCATTCGGTGCGGGGCTGATCCGAAAGACGATTCCTCTGGCCGATACCTCGGCCTGCACACCGGTAAGGAATCGGTTGTGGCATGGATGGGGAATACACTATATCGGCGCCGGCTGGCTCTACAATGTCTCCGGCCTTGACGCAGTGGAGGTCCTGCTCAAATCCGGAAAAAGGCTGCGAATCGGCACCGACCAGCCCGGCTCTCTTGCTGGGGCCCTAACCAAAGCAATTGCCATAGACCGGTGAGATCATTACAGGAGCCATCTCCGTGATCGGGGGCGATCCCATCAAAGCCCCATGGCAAGCTATCGAAACCTGATTTGCAAACCAACAATCCAACTCCGGGCAGAATATCAATACTGCCGATCTCAACATCAGGGCCAGAGACCACGGGAAATGACTCCCTGGAAGACGCGGTCGAGGGCGATATCCATGGCGGCCTGACGCATGGTCAGGTTGTTATCGCCGGCGTTGCACAGAATGTCGGGGATAACGAAGACCTGTTTTTCGCTTAATATCCGGGCAGCCTCGGGGGCGGTGGGGCCGAAATTGGGTTCGTTTCGCATTTTTGGTTCGTGGCGATGGTGGCGGTGGGGTAAATTGGGTTTGTTTTGCATAATTGGGTCGTGAGCCGGGTGGCGGTGCGGGGATGGTGCTGAAATAGGTAACTGTCCCCTATTTTGCGTAAGTCGTTTATGCATAAAGCGTTATCCTTAGTTTGGGTGTTTGGGAATTGGGTTCGTTTTGCGCATTTGGGTCGTGGGTTGGGTGGCCGTAAAAGCGAATTGGGTTCGTTTTGCATATTTGCTGGGGCAGATTGGGTTCGTTTCGCATTTTTGGTCGTGGTGCTGATGCTGGGGGGGGAAATTGGGTTTGTTTTGCGTGTTTGGGGGGTGGGGAAGCCGGCGAGACGCCGCCGGGATGGTGAATTGGGTTCGTTTTGCGTTTTTTGGTCGTGGGCGGACCCCGGCTGAAAGACCGGGGTTAAATATAGGGGTGGCACGCCGGCGGCGTGCGTTTTATCTGATGGTGGTTGGATAAGCACGGTTTGTAACTCCCCCTGTTTTCGGTGTTGCTTCATCCTTAATTGTGCAACGCATTATACCATGCTATTTGATATTTGTCAAATGTTAAATGAGATTAATTGTGGATATTTGCCTCGAAAAGGCACAAAAGGGGAAATTTGAACCACGAAGGCGCGAAGGGGCACGAAGGAAGAAACGCGCCACAGAGGGCGCTTCGCGGGAGTTGCGGGGCAACTCCCTGTGGAGCAAAACTGCTTGTGTCCTTTCGAAGCGAGCTTCTTCGGGCTCAATCTGTTTTGCTCCGGCGACTTTGTCGCCTTGCGAAGCTTGGTTTGGGTGCCTGCGATGGGTGTTAGGGGGGAAGAGCACGAAGATTTAGGAGGCGAGGGCAGGCCCGTGGCGTGCGTTCTATCTGATTGGGGGTTGATTGTATTGTGTAGTTATGGTACTTTGGGGGCATGAATTTGGAGGATTACATGCGAGTGCGGGAGAGAAGAACTTGTTTTGTGGTCGATAGGCCGGCAGGGACCGGGAGGAGCATGGCCGTAAGCAAAGGGATTTTGGCCACGAATTTTCACTAATGGACACTAATTATTACTGATTTTAGTGGTCAGAAAAGACATAAAAAAGCCTGGCCGCGAAAAGGCTCAAAAGGCACAAGAGGCACAAAAGAGGTAGCGGCGGATTTGGGGGTTGACTATATTTTGTGGGTGTGATATTCTATATTCTTCATATGGAGGGCACGATGGAAGTAAGGGAGAAAAGAACTTGTTCTGTATTTAATAGCCCGGCAGGGACAGGGAACTCCCTATCGGGCTTTTCTGTTTGGAGGGGGCGTGTCGGGGGACGGCTGGTGGGTTTCGGGGAGCGGGCAGCCGTATTGCTTGATGATTTACCTCTCGCAGACAACTTTTTCGTGCAAAAATCAATATGTTTTCGAAATCTGCGCAAGATAGCCAAATTCCTGCGAATTAAGCTGTGTAAAGGCGAAAAGCATTTTCTTCACTGAATTACGGAGGCGAGAATGAAGAACTTGACAAATCTGAAGATCTGGCTGGTAATATCAACACTTTTTGTGGGGCTTGGGTGGGCGACTGCCCTGGGAGACGTTATCTACGTAGATGACGATGCTTCGCCCGGCGGGGATGGTTCAACTTGGCCAACAGCTTACAACTATCTTCAGGATGCACTGGACGATGCCGGCAGCGGTGATGAAATATGGGTAGCAGCCGGTACATACAAGCCGGACGAAACTACCACTAACCCCAATGGCAGCGGCAGCCGCAACGCAACTTTCCAGCTTCGAAATGGCGTGCCTATCAAAGGCGGCTACGCCGGTTCAGGCGCACCTGACCCCGATGAGCGAGATGTCGAGCTGTACGAAACTATCCTGAGCGGCGACTTGAACAACAACGATGGACCTGGCTTTGCCAACAACGGCGAGAACAGTTACCACGTCGTTACCGGCAGCGAAACCGACCCAACCGCCGTCTTAGACGGCTTTACCATCACGGCCGGCAATACGCACGGCTTTGAGGCAGACAACACAGGCGGCGCAGGGATCACCATTGAAAATGGATCTGCTGCTATTCGATCCTGCATCATCCGAGGAAACACAACCGTTGACCCTTACATGGAGTGGGGATCCGGCGGAATCCTTATCGGCGGTGTCGGCTCACCAGTGATCAGCAACACAATAATCATGGGTAACTCAGCCTCGGCCGGTGCCAGTGCCATCCGTGTGGGTGACACCTCATTCACGATGATCAATAGCGTTGTGGTTGGTAATTCAGGCCGTTGGGCAATTCACGGTAACGATGCTTCGATGACGCTGATCAACGTCACTTTTGCTGACCATGGCTCTTGGGGGGCGGTTTTTCTAAATAACAGTCAAGCGACGATACGCAACAGTATCCTGTGGGAGGAAAACGGTCCGGACATTTCCACCGAAAGCGGCGGCAGTTACACCATCACTTACTCAAATACCGAAGACGGGGTGGAGTTCGGGGCCGGGAACATAAATGCTGACCCGCTGTTTGTTGGAACGAAGATTGGGGAACCGCCCGAAGGTGCGATTGCTCACTGGAAACTTGATGAAGCCGACGGGCCGACCGCCTACGATTCGGCCGGTAATAATGACGGGACGCTTTACGGCAACCCTGTCTGGACGACTGGCCAGATCGATGGTGCTCTTGAATTT
>SDBV01008850.1_pt1 | contig 13497 bp, 15 predicted proteins | sample 2277081 | NCBI WGS metagenome assembly SDBV01 (sample SAMN10402039, study PRJNA504765) | marine sediment metagenome | isolation source: marine sediment core GS10_PC15, 223 cmbsf | place: Arctic Ocean: Southern Knipovich Ridge | collected 2010 | reverse complement strand
AGCTCATAAGTTTCAACATTAGCTGTTTGCATGGTAATTTCTGAAGCTTGTAGTTTTTTACTAGACTCTATCGATCCCATATTCCAACCTATTGGTTTTATCAAAAATCCAAGGATTCTACTCTTCATTAACGAAGTAACTAGTTTACTCATATTGGAAAAAGTTTTGCTTTTTACAAATACATACTTTATTCCTTTTTTCAACTTATGAACCTTTAAAGCATCTCCTTGAACACCACCGCCAAGCGAATAACCATATCCAATAATTTGTTTTGCTCCTATTCCATTTTTATCATCTTCTAGAAATGCAAGTATTACACGATAAGCTTTTTCCATTGCTTTTCTATTTGGAGAACCTGTACTCGCTCCAACTCCTGGATAATTAAAGACTATTCCATTAGCTTGGGTTTTACTAAGTATTGCTTTTAACTCTCCATCATAGTGCAGTTGATCTTCATATATTTCTCCATTTCCAAGAGATGCTAAAACCCATTTATTATTGTTAAAAGTGTTTTCTTTTCCAATAATCCCGGCATCAATTTTATATCCATCCACTTCTAGTGTGATACGTTTATATTTCCAATTACTTTCTAGTTCAATATTCTGTCTACTTATATTAGCAGCATTTTTATAGATGTTTGAGGAGGAGGGGAGAAAAAAAACTCTGCCGATCAAAGAATGGATTAGATTATATATTCCAATTGGAAATATTATAATGGATAAAATCTGTTTTATCAATGTTATGATTTTATATTCAGTATTAGAAATATAGCTGCTAGGTAGTAGTGTTTTTTGCGCCATCTCATTTTTAGTAATTCTTATATAATTTGATTGTTTATAAAATGCATTTTCACCAACTAATATATCACGAAAAGATGTCGGTGATTGAACATTTATAGACTTATTAGCTATATTAATTGCTTGTGCTGATCCCATATACAACTCCTTAAATTTATTAATAAAAAAAATAGTTATTAAAATCTTTTTTTATTTGTAATCCTAGCCAAAATTCCAAAAGCCTAACGTTTTTATTAGTACTCTTTGGATCTATATATCATAATCGTAATCCCACGAGGAGCCTGAATCGTAGTGGGCACCTTCATCAGTATCAAACTCTGGCTTTATACATTCGTAAATATAAGATTTAATATCTTCAGTTATATCAACACAGCAAATGCCATTTTTTATTTTAACTAAAATTACTACTTTTTCAACATTAACAGTAGTATTAAGCTCCGTTTCGTCGATATAAGCCGTTGTTTTAGCTACAACATTATCAAAAGTTTTTCCATCTATGTTACAAGTATCATTCCGTAATGAAGATAAAGCTCGCCATGCACGCTTTCCGATTTTATTATGAAGCCATTCGGTTACAGCTATAGGATGATCGAAAATGCCAATAACCGCTACATATACGGCTGCTTTTGAAGCTAATTTTGTTAAATCAATTTTTGCTTTAGGAGAGCTAATTATGATATCTCTATCCGATTGTAATACTATACCAGCTATCTCTAATTTCTCTCTATCCCAAGTATAGCAATTATCAGGATTATATAGTTTACCTAGAATTTTCTTAGGTCTTGAAAACCAAGAATCCCTACCCCACATATTGAAAATGTGGCCAACTGCTCCACGGTTCTGCATAGATATTTCTTCTTCGATGTTATCAATCATTTTTTGTATTTTATTTGCAGAAATGCTCCAAGTGTCTGTTTTTTTGCCTTTTCCAAGCGGTCCAAATCTTTCTTTAAGGTGTTCAAGGTAGCCATCTTCTATACCTCTTTCTAATACTACCTCTCCAATACCCTTACCGCTTCCTTCAATTAAATGAGCTTTTAGCATATGATAATTCTTGTTTTCCATTTTTTCAATAAGAAGAACTGCATGACCTTTCCATGATGAAGGACAAAACTTACTAGATCCCATTTTTACCATAGTAACAGCCCACTGATCTTTAGTTATTAAAACTTCATGATCTAATACGCTTTTACATCCAATTAAAAAATCAATATTTCCATTATCCTCTCTCTTAGGCACCCTTCTTATTTTAATATATGCGATCATTTCATCTGCTGTACTTCCATTTTTTTCTATATGGAATTGTCTTAACTTTTTTCTAGTAATAAAATCAACTACTAGACAATTTAAGTCCTCTCCATTTCTGATAATAGAAATTTCTTCACTTTCGCATAGCCATCTTGGTTCTTTTAATTCTTCGTATTCAACAAGAAGAGGCTTTTCAAGTATTGCTTTAAAAGGAAAATATGAGAGAGGATTAAAATAACTCAATAAGTTAGAAATTGACATATTAACTACTCTTTTTTGTTTAATAAAAAAAAGTAATTTAAAGAAGGCTGATTTTTAATAGCAAGAGAAAAAAAATATAAAGTTAATTGATATATAGTAATTTTTTTAAATAATTTAATGTGTTTTTCTCTTTGCAAAAATTGTATTGATTGGTTTATGTTTTTTTTAAATTTTAACTTTTTTAAAACCATGGAGGTTATAATATGTCAGTTTCTGCTTCAAGTTCTAGAACTGTAGGAATGGAATATGATCCAGATCCTATAAAAAGTATTTTAAAAACTGCTGTTCATCCTTGTACAAAAGTAGCTATAGAGGCTTCCGGAAAATGTATTAAAGACTCGACAGGGGAATCATGTTCATCAATTCCAGGACCTGTTAAAGAGTGGGCTTTAGAAGCCTGTGCTCAAGAAACAACTCAACATGCCAATAAGGCGATAGATAACTCAATAGATTCAAGCTTTAGGGCTCCAGAATCTCTAGGTTCTCGCATAGTTGTTTATCTTAAAAGTTGGGGTTAAAAAAAAAAGCGTCTGAACTTTATTGTTCAGACGCTCGTTTTCATAAAATTTAATATTATATATATACCTAATCATGAGGAGGTAACCAAAGGCCTTCTTTTTGCCCTTTAAATCCATGACTGGACAATGATCGCGATGGTGAAACACCAAATTCTTTTTCATACTGTTTCTTAGTATAGTAATTAAAAATGTTACGAAATACGAGTCCAAAACCTTTATTTTCACCTCTCCAATTCCACCGAATTACGGAACAATCACGAGCTGGAGTGGTGAAAAGACCATTAAGTAAGTCAAATAAATACCTCAAATTACAAAATAACTTAGTCAAAATGTTGCATTTTTTAAATCGACAATCATTGGCATCATAAAGTTGATCTATTTTTTTCGATATAAGAGAACCTATATTTCTTTCTTCTTGGCTATATTCGAAATGTTGCTGTTGAACTAATTTAATCACGCGAGCAGCTAACGTATCTATCGGAGCTTCTTCATTTAATCCTGGAATTGTTATATAACAATTTCCCCAAAAAGAAATATTTTCCTTCGCTTTATTTACAAGACTTAAAAAATCATTATTTAAAGTAGATCTTTGCAGAACTGTTTTGATGCTCATAACTTGCCCTCCTCGTTATTAATCACAAAATAAATGTTTCAATAAAAACATAATTTTGTGATTACTTGCATTACATTTAAGGCAGAGATTTTAGTCTTTATAGTTATTAAAATTCAATTCAATTTTTTTAAGAGTTTTAATCAAGCCAAGATTTCATTAAATTTTTTATTTGGTTTTCTCTAAACCTTCCTTTGTTTAGTAAAATTTTTAATTTTTAATCTAATAAAAAATTCATGTTTTCATCAAAATAAGAAATATCTAAATTATGAGAGAAGTCCAGTTCGCGATAAATCAGGTTTTTATTTAATATCCAACCATTTTGAATCAATTGTTTTTTTAGATTTATCATACTTTTTAAATACCAAGGATCCTTTTACCCGGCTTCTAAAACAATTTTAGATTTAACTAAATCAGGATTATATTTATGAAGACACTTCCTTTCTTAAAAAGGATGGCAAAAATCTTGACCAACCACTATTTTGCTCTTTTTGTCTTCTGGCAATTTCTTCTCTTTTTTCATTTTCTTGCCGAATCTTAATATCTACATAGTTTTTTTCAACAGTTCTATAAGGAGCAAATTGTACCTTGCTGACAGTAAAACTGTAATGAGATTGACAAAATTCTGAGGCATTTATATATACACATGCGTCTATTCTTTGATCTAAAGCTTCTTTAATATCTTTACTTTTATACATTTTTTTTAATTTGCTATTCATTTTAGATGCAAATTCATTTTGAGTCTTATTCATTGGTTTACTAAATATTGGGGTAATTTTCTTGAATACTGCAAAAGTAATTCCCATAGCAGCTATAACTTTTAAACTCAAAGGGGCTATATAAGAAACTGCAATTCCAGCTAGAGAGAAACTTGCAAAAGTTATTCCAATACCTAAAGCAAAACAAGTTGTTACAAACAATGCTATCTTAAGATTTGTTTTAATGTTGTAATTTCTAGCTTTTTTATTCAACTTATTAGCTTCATCAGTTATCTTACCATAGGCTTCTATAATTGGAAATCTAGAAATTTCTGCTTTAGTACAATGAGGAAAGATGAGTTCTGGATCCCACCATTCAATCTTTGGAGGACGTAAGACACGAATCGGACTTGCTGTTTCAGAAGCTGACATATAACCTCCATGGTTGTAAAAAGTAATAAGTTTAAAAACCAAAGTATATTAGCAATTGATATTATTTATGTAAAGGTTAATGTAGACTTTACTCTAAAATAAAATATTTACCAATATGATTGATAAAGAGAGACAATTATTCATTTATCAAGAAATTTAAAATGAGATGAAAAAAGATAAAAATAAACAAGCTTAATAATTTATGTTTGTATATAATGCTTTTGTATATATTACAGGAGGTTTTATATGGTTAATCGATGTTTATATTTAATAATAATTATTATAAGTGTTTTTTTTATTCAAAATTCTTTTGCTAATGAAAACAGGCTAATTCCTGTAGAAGATTTTTTTAGAAATCCCGAAAAAACAAATGTAAAAATATCTCCTAGTGGTAATTATATTGCATATTTAGCTTCTTGGAATAATCGTTTAAATATTTTCATACAAAACCTTGGGACTAATGAGGTGCAGCAGATTACAGAGGTTTCAAAGCAGGTAATTAATTCCTGTTTTTGGATTGCAGATGATAAAATTATTTACTTGCAAGATCAAGATGGTGATGAAAAATTCCATATATATTTATGCGATATTAAAGAAAAAACAGTATCAGATTTGACTCCTTATAAAGGAATAACCTGCAAGATAAAAAATGATGCAAGTGACATTACTGGTTCTTTTTTGTTTTTAATGAATAAGCGTAATAAAAAGTTATTTGATATTTATCGATTGGATCTTATTACAAATAAAACAGAGTTAGTAGCGAAAAATCCAGGAAATATTATCGATTATCTAATGGATAACGATGGTAAAATTCGAATATGCATTGCATCTGATGGATTAAATAATGAGATCTTATATCGTGATTCAGAAGAAGAAAGTTTTCGAGTGATAAAATCGTTTGGATTTAAAGAGTTTGTTAATCTTTTATGCTTTACTTCTGATAATAAAAATATTTATGTAAATTCCAATATAAATACTGATACACAATCATTTTGTGAGCTCAATTTAAAAACAGGGGCTGAAACATGTATTTTTTCTCATCCAATAGTTGATATAGAAACGGTTTTAAAATCAAAAAAAAGAAATAAAATAATAGCTGTCAGATATATTTTAGATAAAACTGAATATAAATTTTTTGATGAGGTCCAAGAAAAAACACAAAAGTTTATCGATAAAAATTTACCAGAATATGAAAATTTTATTGTTTCTAATGATAAAGAAGAGAAGAAATTTATAATACATTCAACTAATGATAAAACTCTAGGTTCATATTATATTTTAGATATTGAAAAATGGAACTTAACGAAATTATTTGATGTATCGCCATGGCTTAAAGAATCGGAATTATATTCTATGAAACCAATTTCTTATAAAGCTAGAGATGGTTTAACAATTTATGGGTATCTAACAATGCCAAATAACAAAACAAATAAAAAGGTACCTTTAATAGTCTATCCACATGGCGGTCCTTGGCGAAGAACTTATAGGAATTTTCGTTCCGATGTACAGTTTTTTGCAAATAGGGGATATGCTGTCTTGCAGATGAATTTTCGGGGTTCCATAGGATATGGTAAAAAGTTTAATCAAAGCGGTTTTAAACAATGGGGTCTAAAAATGCAAGATGATATAACTGATGGAGTATTATGGGCTATCGATCAAGAAATTGTAGATCCTAAAAGAATTGCGATATTTGGGGGGAGCTATGGAGGATATGCAGCATTATGTGGTATTGTAAAAACTCCAGATCTATATGCTGCAGCTGTTGATTTTGTAGGGATATCAGATCTATTAAGCCATCTGAAAGAAGGTTCGAAAACGGGTCCAAGAACAAGGGCTTTATTATATGAAAAAATAGGAGATCCAAAAATAGATGAAAAAAGACTTATTGAAACATCTCCTTTATATAATGTTGATAAAATTAAAACACCTCTTTTTATTGCGCATGGAGCAAGAGATCCTAGAGTAGATAAATCTCAAGCGGATAAAATAATAAAATCTTTGCAAGATAGAAATATACCTTTTGAGTATATGATTAAAGAAGATGAAGGGCATGGCTTTATAAAAGAGGAAAATAGATTAGATTTTTTTAGAGCTGTTGAAAATTTTTTACAAAAACATCTTACTGAAAAGAATTGACAATTTCATACAGCTAATATATAAAACTCTTTCAAAAAATCAATTTTGGTTTTTTTTATGAAAAATAATATAACGATGGAGTTTTTATGGTAGCACCTATTAATAAAGTTGCTCATTCACCTCAACCAATAAAGGACAATAGCGACTTTGAGATATTGAATCCTCAAGTCCTAGATAGCAAAGTTCAAGATTATACAGTTAAAACTTTAGATCATTTTTATTGTGATACTGAAAGTTGTGGTGCAAGAGATAATATTTGCGCAATACCGGATTAAAGAAATTAAGTTTGGCTATCTTAAGTAAAAGTAAGATAGTCAAACAACTTTCCTTTCAGAATAAATATAGGTAATTTTTTATGTATAAACTAATGGAAAATGTTTTAGTCGTTTGTAAAAATGATTCTACATATTATTTGGATCCAGAATCTTTAGTTGTTTTTTCTAAAAAAAATCCCAAATCTTCAAATGAGGAAATAATTAGAAAGTATAACAAAAGCAAAGGTGCCAAACAGAAAAACAGGACAGATAATAATTCTAAAACATCTACAGCAATCATAGAACTACACGTTACAAATGACTGTAATTTAAGATGTAAATATTGTTTTGTAGATGAGAAATGTCACGAAGAAAAATATAAACAGATGTCAGAGGATGTTATTGAAAAAGCTTTGTTTTTTGCTTTAAATTCATATTCAGAGGCTTCTTTTTTCCAAATTTGTCTATTCGGTGGAGAACCAATGCTATTTTGGAAAAAATTAAATTATTTAGTAAAAAAAGCAAAAGAAATATTCAAAGATAAAAAACATGGGATTACTTTTACGACGAACGGAACGATTATTAATGATGAGATTTTATCGTTTATTAAAAACAATAAAATTTCATTTCAGATTAGTTGCGATGGCCCTCAAAAGCAACAAGATTTTTTAAGAACAATGGTTAATAACAAAGGATCTTTCAAGCTTATTGATAAGAATTTACCGAAATTTAAAAGTGTTAGCAATAACATATCTGTTAGAAGTACAATTACACCATATAATATGAATTTATCAGAGTTGTTCGAATTTTTTCAGAAAAAAGGGTTTAAGAAAATAGCTTTTGGTTTATGTTCATCTTCTATAAATGACTTGATCATAAAGGAGAAAGATCTTCCTAACTTATTAATTGAGTGTGAAAAATTCTCAGAGATTTATTTAAAACATATAATCGAAGAAGAAAAAATAATTGAAGTTTATCCTTTTAAATTTTATTTTCAAATTCTACATTTTGGTAGAAAAAAAACTTCTTTTTGTGGAGCTGGGAAAAGTCTTTTCTCTGTATCGACAGAGGGAAAACTTTTTTCATGTCATAGATTCATAGAAAATGAATCTTATAAAATTGGTGATATAAAAAATGGATTTGATGAGAGATGTAAGCCGAGAAAAGAATTTTTAAACTTCAATGTTGAAAATGAAAAAAAATGTAAAAAGTGCTTTGCAAAGTATGCATGTGGAGGGGGTTGTGCTCATGAAAAATTTACATCCTTTTCTAAAATATCATGTCAATTTACTCGCCATATTTTTTATTTAACCATATGGATTTATGCTGAGTTATTGACAAAACATCCAAGTGCATTCCAAAAGTTAATTGATAAATTAGAAAAGAAAAAGAATTCTAAACTTGTGCTTACTTCTTAAAGTGATTGAATTTTAGCTAAATTTAGAATCGAAAAAAAACTTTTATTTTAAAGATAAATAAATTGTTTTCATAATAGATGCGACTGAACTCATAACTGTAATGTTTACAAACAACTTAGATTTATTGAACTAATAAAAATAGGCCCAAATGAGAAATGAAATGTATTAGGCAAAGGAGCAATTTTAAATTTTTGTGTAATTAAAGAGGTAAAAGTTGCTGTGGATTTAATTAATCCTAATTTTTCTTGTTTAATATCGAGATTTAAAAGGCTTTTATTTGAATGCCATATAGATCGAATGTTTTTTTTTGTTTCATTATCAGCTATACCTTGGGCAGAGGCTACCAAAAATATTTTAGCAGGGTTTTTTGCTTGTATTGATGAAATCATTGGATATAAAAAATCATTGAAAATGTTGGAAGCTAATTTTTTGTTTCTATATTCTGGTAAAATCTGAAACCATCCAAATTCAATAACAAAGCTATTAGTAGTCTCTGGATTTAATATTTCTAGTAAAGATTTAAAAACTAGTTTTTCTCCTTCTAATTTAATATAGCCATTTTTTGAGAAATTTACATAAGGAATACAGAAAAGAGTTATCACTCCGATTATTTTTGCTTCATCTTTAATAAGATATAAAATACTTCTTGTGTAATTGGGATCTAGAGCAAAACTTTTAAAATAGGAAAGAGTCTCTAAATTATCTTTAGCTATTGCTCTAGAATCTAAACCTAATTCATCTGGAAAATCTATAAGGTCCTCTGAAGAATTTACAGAGACAATAAGATATTTTCGTCCATCAGAGTCTTGAATATTTAATGAATCTTGAGAAAAATTGTCAGAATAGAAACTTTTTTCTAATGAGTTTTTTGATAAATCATTTGTAGGATTTTTAACAGCCATTTATTCTTAGATATTCAATTTTTATAAGCAGATATTTTATCCAATAGATAATGATAATGTAAAGGGGTTATAATTTTATCTGATTTATGTAACCAAAAATGCCTTTACAAAAAAAAGAGTTAGAACATACTATTTTTTTTATTTTTATGGAGAATTTAAATGATACCAAATTTGTCATTCGTCAACGCAGTTCAATACAACTATAGTTTTGGTATAGTTAAGATTGTTTCTCAAGATGGAGGGATAGTTGCTGCTATTCCTCAAGAAACAGTTAATCTCATATTTGCTACTATTGCTGCGGTATCTATAGTAACCACTGCTGCAATTGCTTATTGCTGTGTGAAGATGCAAAATAAACCATTGAGTCAAAACGTATTAAATCAAAACATACTAGTATTATTTGCGCCACCTCTTGATCATCAAGAAACAATACAGCTTCTCGATCATCAAGATACTTCACAACTAGTTGAAACTACGAAAAATAATACAAAAAAAACTAAGAAAAAGCGTTTTGCTAATTTTAAAAAATGGATAAAAAAACCTTTGGTAGATAAGTTAAAAGATTTAAGTATAATAATAGGGTTTATTAGTGGTGGAGCAAAGATTTATAAAAAAAGAATTAAACCATTGGTGAAAAGGAGAGCAGCATAAGTCATTGCAGATGCGTAGCAAGAAATCATGAAAATCATTCAATAAAAATATTTTAAATTAGATCTAAACTGAATTTTTTCTTTGCAAATTTTGAATTAAGATTTAAATTTTCAGAATGTTGACAATAAACATCTAATTTTATTACTGTAACCTCTTTTATTAATTTTTGGAGGTAAATATGAGCTTTTATGCAGGACAAGATTTAGGTTTAGGTCACACTGAATTAGATAGATTTGCACAATCTCTTTGGCTTCCTTGTTTGAAGCATGTAGATGAAGAAAAAATAGCAAGACTAAATTATATGCAATCGCAAGCTGGGGAAAGTAATGACTTGCTGCAATTAGCAAAGATTCGGTATTTGAAAGGTAGATTTACAAAAAGAATTGAAGCCAATGAGTATAAAAAAATTCCCTCTAGTATTACGAATGTTATACCATTACGTACTGAACTTGGGATTATAAGAAAAGTTACATCATTTATTTTTGATTTAATTACTTTAGGCTGGGCGTCAAAAGTTGGTGTAGGTGATGCTGTTTCTAATATGTTAGGAGGCAAACTTGAAGAGAAAAAAGCACGGATAACTAGATGGAATGATCGGGTTACAAATTATCGGATAATAGCATATGTTGCAAGAATATCACTGAGCGGTGTGTTGGCTGTGGGTACATATGCAACATATTATAATTTAAATAAAATGGTTGCTTGTGTTCCAGGGTTTATTTTTTTAGTATCTATGATAAATATAGCCGATGTATATAAAGATTATTGTTCTCAATGATAAATATTTTGAGTTTAATGCTTTAATAATAATTTTTTTTTATTAATATTTTATTTTTAATTTTTTTTGTGATTATTGTTTTCTTATAATGTTGTTGTAAAAATGTTGATTTGTAATCAAGAAAAGGAATCTTAAATACATATGACGATAGTTCATACAATTAGAAATTTTCAAGATGTTTTTCTACTTTTTAAGTATGAATTTGCAGACAAAATATGCAAGTTCACAACTTAAAATACAAGCAGCTCCTTCTCTTGGATCTTTAGGGCCATGACAATTTCTATGACATATTTCACGGTTTTCTTCACATGTGGTAAGCACTGTGGGAAGAAATGCTATAGCTGCTAACATTATCAACATAATATATGCTCTCTAATCACCTTTTTCCAAAACTTTTAATCTTCTTCCATTCATATTTCCGGTCATTTCCTTGACATGAGAATTTCGGATTGGTAATGGATTTGTATCTATTAGTGTTAGTTTCATAAAAGTTCTCCTTTTATTGTTTTCAAAAAAATAAATAAGTAATCTTAATCCATTTTGCATGGACAAAAATTATCTTTACAAAAAAAGATGTTTAACCTATACCTTATTTTTATTTTTTTGGAGGATTTAAATGATGTTAAATTTATCATTCATCAACCCAGTTCAATATAACTATAGTTTTGGTATAATTAAAATTGTTTCGGAAGACGGTGGGACAATTACAGCTATTCCTCAAGAAACGATTAATTGCATTTTTAATGTTATTACAGTTGTAGGAATAACAACCTTTGCTTTGCTTGCTTATTGTTATGTAAAAGCGAAAAGAAAACAATTAAAACCAATCGAAAAGAAAAATGTACGACCAATCAATACTTCTCCAGCAATACAAACAGCAATGCAAACAGACAATATAAAGGGTTCAATGAATGATAGTGAAAATAAAAAAACTAAACCATCTAGTAAAAAACCAGAAGAAAAGAGATCTGATAAAAAACAAACTAAAAAAGAGAAAAGAAATGAGTGGTGTGGAACTCCACAGATAAATAATGAAATTGCGAATGACATGGAAGGATATATTAAAACAGCAGAAGGAATAGGAAGGGCTCTTTATCAATTATGGAAAAAGTGAAAATAGTCTTTATATGATTTTTCCAAATAATTTTCAAAATCGCCCATATGTTGGTGTAGCAGTTTTAGTTATCCAAAATAATAAAGTGCTTATAGGTGAAAGATTATAACATCCAGGAGAAAATACAGGGCAGACACCAGGAGGCTCTTTTAGAATATTGTTACCTTCGTATATTAGTAAAGTTTTTCAAATTACAACCTATTATAATTAGTTGAAAGAAAATTGTCGATTATTTATTATAATGATCACACTGAAGTATCAATTCAACTTTGGTGTGACATCCTTTTTATTTTACTTTATTTTATTTTGCAATATCTATAAATTTTTGATTGATAAAATAAAAAATTTTCTAACCAGGAGTAAAAAAATGGCCTCAGCATTAGGAATAGGCAGTCATGATTCAGCAACAGGACTTAAAACCCCGCTTTTAAATGAACAGAAAGAACCTACGAGAATTGTACTTAAACGTTATGTTCCATTAACTGAAAGGGAAGCTGATTTATACATGAAAACTAAAGGATATAAAGATGATTTACTTTATAGAACTAACTCTATATTCCTCTATATGGATTTCAATAATAATATGCAGCCAATGCTTTTAAAAGATCGAGTAACAGAAAAACTATATAAAATTACAGAAAATCAAGCTATGGATTTAATTGAGAATTATATGGAAAATCTAAAAAAACAAGATAAAATAACTTTAAAGACTAAGGGTATAGGATATTTCCCTGAGCCTTTATATAAAAAAGAATTGTCGAAAGCTAAAATAATTGCTACAACTATTGTATGGTTTCCATGTTTATTTCCTTTTAGTATTTATTGGTGGCATAAATTGTATAAACTTGGAGGAGCACCTCTTGTGAAGGGAACAGATGGAAAGAAATATAGTGGATCTGTATATGTTAGTCGAGCACAACTAAATTTGATAAATATATCTCCTTAAATTAGAAAGAAAACAAGAAAATAGTTCTACAACTATTTTAGAATATTATCCTTAAAAAATAGAAATAGTTCTTTTCATTTTAATGACTGATTTTTGGTGAGCTTATAAAACAGGTGAAATACAATCACTTAATAATCCTATAAAAATGATGAGTATATTTCGTTTGGGATTCAATCTAATGCGTTTTGTAATTTATGCTGTCTATCAAAAAGTCTATGTCAAAATAAAATTTTACATTTTTTTGGAAATTTAATAAGATGTACAACCATTGATAAAAAAAGGACAGAATATTATGAATAATAAGTCTTCAATAACAACAGATAATTCAAAATGGGAAATAAAATAAGAAGAGATCTTTTTTCTTTGCTTTTTAACTTGCAAAATTATTTAAAAAAAAATTGTAAAAGGAGAAATTAATGAGTTCAAGTGTATCTAATGATCGTCATGAAGTAATAGTAGAGGTAGAGTCCGATAGAGCTGCACCTCCCCCACATGAAGGGACACAGTTAATTGGAATAGCACAAGAAACATGTTGGGGTGTACAGCAAATCGCAAAAGTATTATTTTGTTCATTAGTGGCATGGGCTACGTCTTATTGGATAGCGAAAGCAATTATAGATGATCCAGGTTCTGTAATTGGATTTTCAATTATGGGAGGGTGTGCTGGTGGTTTACTTGCAATAAAATACTGGATTAAGAAATAGATACTTGCTTCCAAAAATTTATCAGAAAAT
>SDBV01008849.1_pt1 | contig 13497 bp, 12 predicted proteins | sample 2277081 | NCBI WGS metagenome assembly SDBV01 (sample SAMN10402039, study PRJNA504765) | marine sediment metagenome | isolation source: marine sediment core GS10_PC15, 223 cmbsf | place: Arctic Ocean: Southern Knipovich Ridge | collected 2010 | reverse complement strand
GACCATTACCACAAGAGACTCGTTATTAGCGTCAAAATCCTCGCCCGCGTCATATTCATCCTCTGGGCTAAGGATGTCAAACTCAATCTCGTCGACCTCAAAGCTGTCTCCCTCGCTTACCATTACATACTCGACCCCCTTCGAAACAGCGCTGTCGATAAGTTCTTTGTGGTAAGGCGATGAATCCTTGTATGTTGAGTCCATTACCGTTCCCACCGGATATTCCTTAATTACTTCGATCAATCCTTTTATGTGGTCAAGATGGCTATGGCTGATGATTAAAATATCAATTTTTTTAATATTCTTATCTATCAATATCTTGTCAAGCGACTTAAAATCAGGGCCTCCGTCTATCAGGATCGTCTTCCCTCTCGGGCTTTGGATAAGGGTCGAGTCTCCCTGGCCGACATCGATAAAGGTCACTCTTAGATCATTGCTCATCGATAGCGGTATCTGGGTCCATATACCGATCGTCACAATAGAGAGGATCATGATCACGAATGAGGCGAAACCAAGCTTTTTTGGAAACTTGGAAATATAATACAAAGAAATACCTAGCGCAGCAGCATAGATAACCAGATAAATAAATCCGGGACTCGCCACTCGGGTGGATGCCCCCGGAATACTTGCTAGTAGCTTGGACAGGTTGACGACATACCAAAGCAAGGGAAGCAATGTTTTGTAGAGTATACCGGCGACTGTAAGATCGACTAGCGACACCAGCGTAGCTATAAACCCGACAGATGTTATTGCGGCAACGGGCGGCACTATCACCATATTAGAGATTAAGCTGACAATCGATAATTGATTGAAGTAATAAGCGATAAACGGGTGCACGGCCAATTGGGCGCCCAGCGCTACCGTCGCTGGAAGGACAAGTCCCCTTATCTCACTATCGAACAAATTGGTAAGTACCGGAGTTATCAGTAGAATTCCAAGAAGCGCTCCGAAAGAAAGCTGAAACGATACGCTAAATATTTCTTTTGGACCTATTACTAGAATTATCAGCGCGCTTATCGATAGAGCGGCCAAAATATCGCCTCTTCTACCAAGATACCAGGAAGCGAGAACGACTGATGACATCAAGGCAGCCCTGTTTACGGAAGCGCCGCCGCCAACAAGCCAGACAAAGAAAGCAAGACTAACAAGACTGATGACGAGAATCGCTCCCGGTTTCAGATTTAACAAGCGGCATATAAGAAAAATAAAGGCGATGTTGAGCGTCACATTTAGCCCCGAAACCGCAAATAGATGAAGAAGGCCGACTCTTTCGTAGATCCTCATGTCGGTATCGCTGATACCGTCGGTATCGCCTATCAATATTCCCAGCAAGATACCTGAATATGGTTTACCGACACTCTTATTGATGCTGTCGCTGACCCTCTTTCTGACCGCGTCTACCCCGCCACCGCCGGGTATTATCTTGTCGATCTCGCTGCTTTCAACATTAAATGTGGCGGCTACGCCTCTCCTCTCCATCGACCTCGTATATCCTTGGTTTTTAAGATCTTCCGAATTTATCGACCGGGGTCGGGATGTAAATATCAACCTGTCTCCGCTAAAGAGATTTCTATTGAAATCGTTAATATAGATATATGTTTTTTCCTTGATACTCCAGCTCTCTTTATCAACCCTTACTTCTTCAACAACCGCGTACGCCCTGGTATTGCCCTTGATTATTCTTCCATCCTCTATAAGAGTTGCCTCTACTTCCAGAATCTTCTCCTCTTTGCTGACTTCACTGAGCATTGATGTATCCAGGCTATGATTCTCGATCGTCATTACGGCGAATCCAGTTAACATGAACAACGATATTGCCAGCAAAAAAAGTGGTTTCTTTAGTAGGATAGCGATGAGCGAAATGATTACGGCAATCGTTACGAGCAACACCTGTGCCAGCAACGCGTTTGACGAATAGATCTCGGCAATAATAAGTCCGGATATAAAGGAGAGGGCGAGCCAGTTGATCGAAGAGGTCTTAACCAAGCTTGATTCCTAATCTACTATGATCTGATCCTCGATCATCTCAAGTTTTTTTCCACCAATGCCGCTCACCTTCAGCAGTTGATCGCTCTTTTTAAACGAGCCGTTCTTGTCTCGATAATCTATTATTCTTTCAGCCAACACCGGCCCGATCCCGTTTAATCCCTCCAGATCACCGGCGCTTGCCCGATTGATGTGAATCCGACCATCGGCCGAGAGTACCGGATCTGCGACACTTGACTGACCGCTGATCGATGCCGTCGCTTCGAAACCGGGGACCGTTATCTTCTGACCGTCGGCGATCTCTTCGGCCAGATTTAAACTATCAAGATCGGCGCTCGAAAGCGCCCCTCCGGCGGCCTTGATCGCGTCATCTACCCTTGATCCTTTTTCAATATCATACAAGCCGGGCGTGCGAACCTCGCCGGCGATGTGTATTTTAAGAAGTACTTTTCTTTTTTCGCTTTTTTGATCAAGGCTTACCAGCTCCGATCTGTTCAACTTCTGCGGCCTGCTTACGATATATACGGCAAGAGAGCCCATGGCAATTGAAACAGACAGCAACAAGACGACGATCAGCTGAGCCCTACTGAACCGCATATTACGGTCGACGAACTCTTTTAGCTTGTCGATCAAGGATTCTCACTTTCTATGCGCTTGCTTGTTGATGGCATTATAACACCAAGCAAGCGTTTTTATAACACAGAAATGTTGTTCTTTATAGATCGCTTATCAGGACCTGGAGAGGCAAACGGTTCGTCGTTCATTATCAATAATAATTATCAGCAATAAATAACCAGAGAATTTATGGGGAGATTTACTTAAAAGAAGCCGGAAAAGTTCAGGCGGAGCCTCGATTTTCGTACGTGAGAAGATGAGCCTTTGAGGGCTAATACAGCAAAATCACTTGAAGTTACTCTAAGAATAGCCAGAGAGTTTTTAGGTAGCTAGCCGCAAGGCGCGCAAGGTTCGAGGTAAGGAGCGCACACGTTGGTATGTGACTCACTGAGAATCCGCCGCGCAGCACCAAAGCGCTCCAAATTACTTAGGAATGACCAGAAAGTTTTCCGTGGAGGTTTTTATGTAAGGAAGCCAAGAAGGTTCAAGTAGAGCGTACAAGTTGGTACGTGACGCGCAGGACCTTCGCCGGATGACTCTCTTCTAAAAGGCCTTGAAATCACTTGAGGATAACCAGAGAGCTTTTAGGTAGTTAACAAGGTTCGAGGTAAGGAGCGCACATATTGGTATGTGACTCGCCGAGAATCCGCCACGCGAAACCAAAGCCCTCCAAATTACTTAAGAATAACCAGAGAGTTTTCCATGGAGGCTTATGCAAGGAAGCCAAGAAGGTTCAAGCGGAGCGTACAAGTTGGTACGTGACGCGCAGGACCTTCGCCGGATGACGCAGCAGAAGTCCCTTGGAAACTCTCTGCCTAAAAGTTCTCTGACCAGATCTCATAGGTCTTTCCGTCACTGACAAGCTCAATGTCAGCTTGAAAATCGGTCCTCCATATTCGGACAGATGAATCTTTTAATCTGTCCAGCACTGCTTTTTCCGGAAAACCAAGTGAATTGTTGGGCGCCGTTGATATAATCGCCTCTTTCGGATCCACGTAAATCAGCAGTTCCTTCGGGGTTCCGGATTCTTCACCGTGGTGAGATATTTTTATTATCTCAGCGGGAAGTTCGTCTCGGTTATCTTTTAGATCTTTAATGCCAGCGCCTTGAATATCACCTGTCATCAAAATGTCAAAATCTTTGTATCTTATTTTTGTGACGATCGAAGAGTTGTTCGCGTCAGTACCGCTCCCCTTATATATTTTTTCGGGAGCCAGAATATCTACCTTTACATCTCCGACATTCAATCTGTCGCCATCTCTTACGATCTGGTATTTAATATCGTTTTTACGTATATTCTTCAAAAATTCAGTGTATAACTCCGATCCCTTAAAAGGAAAAGCGGGCTCGACCACCTTTTTGACCGGATACCTATCTACAAGCTCTACCAGACCGCCTAGATGATCTTTATGGGGGTGGCTCAAGATGACAAGGTCGATCTCTTTTACCCCTCGCGCCTTGAGATTTTTGGCGAGGTTATTGTAGTTATTTCCACCGTCAACGACTATTACTTTATTTTCCGGAGTTACGATGATAGCGGAGTCGCCCCACCCCACATTTAAAAAACTTACCCTTAGGCTGCCTCGCGATGTTAGAGGAATGATTTTACTGATAAAGACTAAGCTTAATATCAAAAAAAGGATGACGGCGATAGATGCGACGGTCTTTCCATATTTTTTTATATAATCACCGTTTCTGCCCATCAGCTATATATACGCAAAAAGGCTCACAATAATACATGTCTTATCATGCATGATCCCCCGTACTAACGATATGCTGATTTATAGAAAGGCAGTCGATACCGATTTGGGAAATTGAATTATGAGAAGAGATGAGATATTATGTGTAGGCGGTGATGAATCATGTTATCTAAGATAGGCTTTGTAGCCTTTGTAATAATTGTCTTTTCATTATATGTCCTCTATCCAATCTCGCTTGTTTGGGGGGCCTTCAGGTTCGCTTCCTAGAAATGTGTCAGTCGAAGTAATCTGAGACCGGAGAAAATGTTCTTCTATGCTGTTCAGAGGGGCCATGGATCTCGATCGCTTCAATATGATCCGCAGTGCCGTAACCCTTGTTTTTCTTAAAGTCGTAGACAGGATATTTTTCGTGAATCGTCCTCATCAGCTCATCCCTATAAACTTTCGCGATGATCGACGCGGCAGCTATGCTTTGAGAGTTCTGATCTCCCTTGATGACCCTCGCGTGAGGAATCCCGATATCTTTTAATACAAAACCATCCACGAGAAGAAAATCGGGCGCGGGCTCAAGCGCTAGAGACGCGGCTTTTAGAGCTCCAAGGTTCGCCGTTTGTATGCCGTACTTATCTATCACAACACTCGCGATAACAGCTACTTTATAGCAGATCGCGATCTCCCTTATCTTGCCGGCTAGATACTCTCTTTTTTTCGCGCTTAAAACCTTACTGTCTTTGATGTCGTAAAGTGAATTTTCCCTCGGCATTATAACCGCGGCAGCGACTATCGGCCCGGCAAGGCAACCCCTTCCAACTTCATCGACTCCGGCGACAAGCTTGTAGCCTTTTTCAAAGAGTCTCCTCTCGTGACGCGTTGTCATATTTAAGTGAACAAGCTTTAACTTGTCTCTCTTTTTTTTATTATGGAATCTGACTACCAGCTCTCTTACCCCGCGTCGGCTGTCGTCTTTGGCAATTATAAGTATTTCCTTTGCTCCGGGGTCGTCTGCGGAGTCCAAAAGTTGTCTGATCTTAGCCACTGATAATCTTGATAAATCCATTTACGACCCTTGCTTGATCTCTTAGCGGAGAATTCCGGCCCTGTTCAGCGGCCAGTAGATAAAAAAAGCTTTTCCGACTACTTCCTCTTCCTTTACGGTGCCGATAAACCGGCTGTCCTTGCTGTTGGCCCTGTTGTCTCCCATTACGAACAACTCGCCGGACGGGACTTTAATCGGGCCGTAACTCGCGTTAGAATTGTCGGCGCGGATAAAAGGCTCATCTATCTCGACTTCGTCAATCAACATCTTGCCCTTCTTTTCTTCCACGCTCATATTTTCGATGGCTACAATCCTTTTTATTAGATCGATCTGATTGCCGGAGCCGTCCGGCGGATGAAAGACGACCACCTCACCCGGTTTCGAATCAAAGTAGCGGTAATAAAATTTAGCGACAAGTATTCTATCGCCGGGCATTATCGTTGGCGACATCGACGCCGAGGGTATCCATACGGTCTGTAAAACGAACGCGGAAACTATCTTGGCGATAACCAGTGACACTATCATCAATATCACCAGATCTTTAGTGATCGTCTTTGCCTTTGACGGTCCGGTAGATCCCTGCTCGGTAATATTGTCTGTCTTTTGTCCGTTGTCGATCGTATCTGTACTTTCCATGCTGGTTTTTAGTATAGATGATGAACTATTTATTTCAATGACTGATGACATAAGATACAAGGACTTAATCGCCGTAGTGAGGGGTCGGGGCGAGAAAGCAGAGAGCCGAGAGCAGGGTTGAGGGAGTCTAGGGAGTTAGGAGATAGAAAAGCACAGAGCCAGAACAGGGTTGAGGGAGTCTAAGTTAAGAGTCAGAGAGTAAGGAGTGAGAGAGTTAGGGGTAGGAGAGCAGAGAACAGAGAGCGGATTTAAGGGGGTCTAGGTTAGGAGTGAGAGAGTTAGGAGTGAGGTAGAAAGCAGAGAGCCGAGAGCAGATTTGAGGGGTCTAGGTTAGGAGTAAGTTAGGGACCGGGAATTGAAAAATGATTGGGTTGGACGGAAAGAGTCGAGAGTAGTGTTGAGGGGGTCTAGGTTAGGAGTGAGAGAGAAAGAGTGAGGGAGTTAGTTTAAATACCGGAGAGATAGGAATAAAAATTCTCGAATGGATAATTGATCTTGGGAGATCGGGTGTTGATGGGAGATTCTTTGTTTGGCCTTCGACCTCTCCGAGTAATGAAAGAACTTATCTCCCCTCAGATATACTCCCTCCACTTCAGCCTTATGCGCTCTCACTTTACATAACCGCAGCTGTGGATTCTTAACTTTTTGCCACAATTTTATTAGTGACTACCTTAAAACCCCGATACGATTCGGCGGCCAATAAGTGAAAAAAGCCTTGCCGATGACTGTATCGTCTTCAACGGTTCCGATAAATCTACTGTCCTTACTGTTTGCCCTGTTGTCACCCATAACAAATAGGTTGTTATCGGGAACGATAAACGGTCCGTAGCTCGCGTTCTGACTATCCGGTCTGACATAGGGCTCGCTTATCTCTTTGCTATCGATAAACATCTTGCCCTGTCTCTCAACCACTTCCATGTCTTCTGTGGCTATGACTCTCTTTATCAGGTCCGGTTCACCGTTTTCCAGCTTTTTAGGGGTTGGAAATACAATCACATCACCCGGTTTTGGATCAAAAAACCGGTAATAAAACTTGACTACCAGCACCCTGTCGCCCGGCTGGATAGTCGGTTCCATCGATCCGGAAGGAATCCAGAAGGTCTGAAGTACAAAGGTGTAGATAAACCATGCCAGACCGATAGCTGTTACTAAAAGGATGGCCGTCTCTTTTAGTACTGACGTTACGCTTTCATCTTCGTTAAATTCATCGTCAGGCTCAGGCAGTTGTTCGTCATTTTTAAATGGTTCCAATATATATCACTGACTTCTTTACCTACCACTGTCAGAACTGATAGACGATCAGCTAAGACAGGATAATTATATTTAAGTTCGCTTCTCTTTGATGCGCGCTTTCTTCCCGGTTCTTTCGCGTAGGTAATATAGCTTTGCTCTTCTGACCTTGCCCCTACTCACGACTTCCAGTTTAGATATCTTTGGGGAATGGACCGGTATTATCTTTTCTACGCCGACTCCAAATGAAATTTTTCTGACAGTGAAGGTCTCTTTGACCCCCTCGCCTTTTCGTCTAATGACGACACCTTGAAACATCTGAACTCGTTCCCTGTTACCCTCAACCACCTTGTAATGGACCTTGATAGTATCCCCGGGTCCAAAATCAGGCATATCATCCCGCTTTTGCTCACTCTCAATTGCTGTAACTCTTTGCATGACTCCTCCGACAAGCTAAAATACATATGCTAACCAATCTTTAACAAACAAATATTATAACCTCTTAATCCGGCTTTATCAAATCAGGCCTTCTTGCTTTTGTCTTGATCATCGCCCTTGATGTCCTCCACTCCCTTATCTCTTTATGGTTGCCCGACAACAAGACCTGAGGGACGAGATCCCCGTTAAAGATCGATGGCCTTGTATACTGTGAATATTCAAGACTATCATTGACAAAGCTTTCATCAATTAACGAGTCTTTTTCCCCTAAGACACCATCTATCAATCTTGTTACCGCGTCGACCACTACCATGGCTGCCATCTCGCCGCCGGATATCACGTAGTCCCCTATGGATATCTCATCACTCACGTAGGCGCGTACCCTCTCGTCTACACCCTCATACCGACCGCAGATTAAAACTATTCTCTTTGATGTAGAAAGATTTTCCACCATTCTTTGATCAAGACGTTTTCCTTGAGGCGTAAGGAGAACTGACCTCTCACCCTTCTCCATAAGCGTCGGAGAGTGAGCCAGGATATCTCCTATGCCACCGATCAGTGGCTCGGGCTTCATCACCATTCCCGGACCGCCGCCATACGGCTCATCGTCTACTTGCCTATGTTTATTTTTAGTCCAGGCCCTTAGATCGTGCGCCTCGACATCCAGAAGACCTCTCTCTATCGCCAGCCTTGGCATGCCGAATGAAAAACAGTCTTTAAATAGCTCGGGGAATATTGTCAGGATATCTATCTTCATATCTTATTACAGCAGACCCGGTGGTGGGGAGATCACAATCCGTCCCTGATCGATATTGATATCTACTATGACTTTCTTGACTGCAGGGATCAGGTACTCTTTTCCGTTTTTGACAACAAAGATATCATGGCCCTGACCGGCAAGTATCTCTTTTATTACGCCCAACTCTCTCCCATCGACCGTTGCCACGCTTAATCCTACGAGGTCAAAGTGCCAATAAGATTCACTAGGTAGAGTCGAAAGATCTGCCTCTTTGATCGCCAGATCGTGTCCCCTTAAACCCTCTGCGGTATTTCTATCGTTTATCTCTTTAAACTTCAGGATCAGGACTTTCTTCTTACTCTTGACGTTCTCGATGGTGACTCTTGCGAGGTCGGCGGTCGGCGGCGAAAGTAAAAACACGGCATCGGGCTTAAAGCGCTCAGGATAATCAGTTGAGACAAACAACTCTATCTCACCTTTTATGCCGTGCGGTTTACTGATTCTGCCTACATTAATAAGGTCATCAACGTGTCCCATAATGAAAAATTATCGACTTTTAGTCGATAATCTCCACCATAGCTCGCTTACCGTCTTTTACGGCTGACGCCTTAACCACAGTTCTTATTGCCTTGGCGATCCGCCCCTGCTTTCCGATCACTTTACCGACATCATCGGAGTCGACATGGAGCTGCAAGGTCACCGATTGTTCCTCTTCAATAACGTCGATCCTTACAGATTCGGGCTTATCAACTAATGACTTTGCCAAATATTCTAGTAGCTCTTTCACGACGTTACCTCCTGCAGGTACTTCTCTTTGTTAGAATCAAATTCCTCTCTAACGCCGGCGATTGCCAACAATTTCTCTACCGTATTCGACGGTTTCGCTCCCCTGGCAAGCCACTTCAAAGCTTTTTCGTTATCTATTTCGATCGTCGATGGCTCTGTCTTCGGGTTGTATCTTCCGATGATCTCCAGATATCTTCCATCCCTCGGCATCCTGGCATCCGCCGCCACGACTCTATAGATCGGTTTCTTCTTAGCTCCGGCCCTGCTTAATCTTAGCCTTACTCCCAAATCAACACCTCCTGCCTTATAATTTAATATACCTATATTGTTCAATATTTAGACATCAGATTATACATACCAAACAAACGTACTACAAGTATTTTAGAAAAAGGGTAGAGAACAGACAACCGAAAGCAAAAAACAGACTTTGAGAATGTCGATTCAGGGAGCAAAGAAAAAAATTAATGCCAAGGGTAGACGATGTGTCAACCGCTGATAAATCTATAAATATAGCCGGACACCTGACCGTCAGCCAACTACTAACGGCTAAGATGTAGATTTCCCTCTACGAATTGTCATGATCAAATATAAAAAAGACGCATGCAAGTCGCGTCTCTACAAAGTCGAATATGTCACTTTCAGCTTCTACCTTTTATCGCTGCTCTCTTACAATCTATATTTGGCCAACAGACCAAGCTCTCGGCTCTGTACTCTAATCCCCTCAACCCTGCTTTCAGCTCTTTGTTCTCTGCCTTTTATCTACCCTTTCCATTCAACCCAATCATTTTTTCAATATTTTAGTTTTCAGTTTTATATTCTCGGCCCCTAATTCTCTCACTCCTCACTCCTAACTCCCTCAAATCCGCTATCGGCTCTCTGAACTCTTACTACTTACTCCGACCCCTCAAATCCGCTCCCTGCTCTCTTGCTTCTTTAAAACGGAAACAATCCCTTTCCCATTTTTTTCCCCTTGCCTCCGGCCAGTTGTTTCATCATCTTTTTTGTCTGGTTAAACTGCTTTAAAAGTTGGTTTACGTCATTGACCTTAGTACCGCTGCCCTTGGCAATCCTCTCCCTGCGGCTGCCGCCGATTATCGACGGATCTATTCTCTCATCAATCGTCATTGATTCGATGATAGCCTGTATCCTGCTCATATCCTTATCGTCAATGCTAAGATTCTTTAGCCCAGGAGCACTGCCTGCCCCCGGCAACATCTTAATTACCTGGCTAATCGGTCCCATTTTTTGGATCTGTTTCATCTGTTCAAGAAAGTCCTCAAACGTAAAAGAGGCGTTTAATAATTTTTCCTGCATTTCCTGGGCTTTTTTCTTATCGGCAGTCGACTCCGCCTTCTCGATTAAAGTTAAAATGTCTCCCATACCCAGTATTCTTGAGGCCATCCTGTCGGGATGAAAAACACTCAGGGAATCAATCTTCTCACCTAGGCTCGCGAATTTGACCGGTTTTCCGGTCACAGCCCTTATCGAGAGAGCGGCACCGCCCCTTGCGTCGCCATCCAGTTTCGTCAAGATCAGGCCATCGAAGTCCAACTTTTCGTGGAACGCGTTGGCGACGTTTACCGCATCCTGACCCGTCATCGAATCGACTACGAGCAATATCTGGTGTGGCTTAGCTATTTTTTTTATCTCGATTACTTCATTCATCATCTCGTCGTCAATATGCAATCTTCCCGCCGTATCTATTATTACCACATCTTGTGCCTTCGTCCTCGCTTCGGCCAGGCCTTCCGCAACTATCTTTACCGGCGTTGTGTCGCTGCTAAAAACTGGGATATTATTCTCCTCACCGAGCGTCCTTAGCTGTTCTACAGCGGCAGGCCGATAAGTGTCGGCGGCAATCATCATCGGCTGTTTTCCCTGTTTCCTAATATTAAAGGCAAGCTTTGCCGTAGCCGTAGTCTTTCCCGAGCCTTGAAGTCCGACCAGCAGGATGACGGTCGGCGGCTGAGAGGCGAAGATGATCTTGCTCTCCGTCGAACCAAGAAGTGATGTCATCTCCTCGTTTACGATCTTTATTACTTGCTGTGCGGGGGTAAGGCTCTCCAACACCTCTGATCCCACGCATCTCCCTCCCACTTTGGCGACAAACTCTTTTACGACCTTATAATTTACATCGGCTTCCAAAAGAGCAAGGCGTATTTCTCGCATCGCGACATCTACGTCTTTTTCTGTAAGCTTGCCTTTCCCGCGTAGCTTAGAAAAAACATTTTGCAATCTATCGGATAATGAATCAAACATAAATCTTCCCCTATTCCTTTAAAATAGTATAAAGCCTTGCTTTCGGTTTTTTGAATATATAATTATAATATCCGCGAAATGCCAAATATCAAATATATCGCCTTTCTCTTGCGAAAAGTTACACACTTGGAAGACGCTTGATCTCTACTCTTTTTTTCTTACCCTTTCCGCTTAACCCCGTCATTCTTCAATTTTAAATCCCTAAGTTACTACTTACCTTGTTTCCCTTAAGTCTGCTCTCTGCTCTTCCCTTTAGACTTTAGACTCTTCACTCCAGACTTCTTACCGTCTTACTTCGACCCCACACATCTGCTTTCCGCTCTCTGCTTTCTGCACTATCTCCTACCTTATCCTGATAAACCTCGCGTTGATCGCAACTATTATAGTACTAAGCGACATCAGCGCCGCCCCGATCGCCGGAGTAAGCAGGATGCCGTAAGTAAAAAGTACGCCGGCGGCAAGCGGTATGGCCACGACGTTATAACCGGTGGCCCAGGCAAGATTTTCGATCATCTTTCGGTACGTCGCCTTAGAGAGACTGATTATTGAGATCGCGTCCATCGGATCGCTGTTGACCAATATTACGTCTGCAGTCTCTACCGCTACGTCAGTTCCGGCGCCGATGGCTATACCGACGTCAGCTTGTGCCAGTGCCGGGGCGTCATTTACCCCGTCGCCGGTCATTGCCACCGTCATCCCCCTGGATTGGACCTCTCTTATCTTGGCCGCCTTGTCTTGCGGAAGAACCTCTGCAAAATATTCATCCAGACTAAGCTCGTCCGCTACCCATTTAGCAACTTGGCTATTGTCTCCGGTTAACATCATCGTTTTTATTTCCATGGATTTTAGCTTAGCTATTGCTTGACGCGACTGCTCCCTGATCACGTCCGCCAGCGCTATAGCTCCCTTGATAACATCATCGATCAGTACAAAGACTACCGTCTTTCCTTGCTGAAGCAGCTTCTCCAGCCTTTCATCGTCTACCACCATCTTAAATTCATTTAAATATCCGGGACTTACGACTTTGACGTCGCGTCCGTCTACTTTTGCCTGTGCCCCCCTGCCCGTTAGGGCTAGGAAGTCTGTAAAGCTTTTCTTCTTCTCGCCCGCTTCGGCGATAGCGCGCGCGATCGGATGTTCTGAGCTTGCCTCCACCGAAGCGGCATAATTTATGAGCTCGGCCCGATCGATATTTTCCGAGAAGACTAATACGTCGGTGATACCGAACTTTCCCTCAGTAAGCGTCCCCGTCTTATCAAAAATAATGGCATCGATATTTCTGGCGTTTTCAAAGGCTGTCCTGTCTCTAATAAGGAGTCCGTGTTTCGCCGATAGCGACGTTGAAACCGCTACCACAAGGGGTATAGCCAACCCAAGCGCATGCGGACAGGTGATGACAAGGACGGTGACCGTGCGTTCCAAAGCAAAAGCAAATTGCTGATTAAGAACGGTAAACCAGACGATCAAGGTCAGTAGTCCGCTGGTTATACCGACAATCGTTAGGTATTTCGCAGCCCGGTTGGCAAGGTCCTGAGTCTTGGACTTACTCTCCTGAGCTTGTTTTACAAGATCTATTACTTGAGAAAGAAATGAGTCTTTACCCGTCTTCGATATCTTAATAGTCACAGAGCCTTCGCCGTTTATCGAGCCCCCGATCGCCATATCCCCGGCTTCTTTTCTTACCGGCTTGGATTCGCCGGTCAGCATCGCCTCGTTTATCGAAGTGTCTCCCCCGATGATCTCTCCGTCTGCGGCTATTTTCTCTCCCGGTTTTACCATTATCCTGTCGCCGACCCTAAGCTCGCCTAGAGGAACTTCAATCGTGCTGCCGTCATCAGTTATCTTGTGAGCGTCGGTCGGCATTAATTTAGCCAGCTCTTCGAGCGATTTTGAAGCCCCCATGATCGACTTCATCTCCATCCAATGACCAAGCAGCATAACATCGATCAAGGTCGCCAGCTCCCAGTAGAATATCTTCCCGCTGAGCCCGAAGATGACGACGCTGCTATAAGCGTAGGCCGTCGTTATGGCTAAGGTCACGAGGGTCATCATCCCCGGAGAGGCGTTTTTAA
>SDBV01008848.1_pt1 | contig 13497 bp, 13 predicted proteins | sample 2277081 | NCBI WGS metagenome assembly SDBV01 (sample SAMN10402039, study PRJNA504765) | marine sediment metagenome | isolation source: marine sediment core GS10_PC15, 223 cmbsf | place: Arctic Ocean: Southern Knipovich Ridge | collected 2010 | reverse complement strand
TTATCTTTTTGAAAAGAGGTTTTTTCTTTGTTTCTTCTTTTATTTTTTCCTCAAGCTTTTCTAAATCTGGTTCATATTTTTTTGCACCAGCATTAAACTTCATCGGAAGTTCGATTTCTTTTTGAGCTTTTGCCTTGATTTTCTCTGGTTTTTCTATAACTTTAAATTCTTCTTCACTTTCAGCTTCGTCTGAGACTTTTTTTGCCCAACCTTTGATTTTTTCCCTTAGTTTTTCAAACATAATCTCTAAAGAGTTGTGAGATTTATAATGTTTTTCATTGAACATAAATTTTTATAAAGATTGAGAGTGTTTGAATTGAATGAAGGGAATACTAATTATTTTGGATGGAATGGGGGATTTGCCGAATAAGCAATTAGGGGAAAAGACTCCGCTAGAAGTCGCAGAGACTCCGAATCTTGATTTTTTGGCGACAAGAGGGGAGATAGGTTATATGTATCCTGTTAGGCCTGGATTTGTTCCTGAATCTGATGAGGCGATTGTTTCTATTTTTGGCAATGAGTTAATTTCCAGCACAAGAGGGCAATTAGAAGTAAGAGGTACTAATCTTAAATTAACTAGGGGAGACTTAGCTTTACGAGCAAATTTTGCTACAATAGATTCTTTAGAGAGTGGAAAGATTATTGACAGAAGAGCTGGTAGAACTCTAACTACTTTTGAAGCAGAAGGATTGGCAAAAGCAATTAACAATAAAATAAAACTTCCTTGTGAATTTGTTTTTCAACCAACTGTTCAGCACAGAGCTGTTTTGGTCTTTAGAGGGGGTTTTTCAGATAATATCTCTGGAAATGATTTAACTTATGTTGAAGGAAAAGTTGCACCTGTGGAAAAAATTACTTCTTGTAAACCTTTTGATGACGAAGAAAATGCATATTATACTGCGAATGTGCTTAATGAATTTTTAGAGAAAGCTTATGAAGTTCTTAATAATCATCCGATTAATATAGAGAGAAAGAGAAGAGGATTGATGCCTGCGAATTATTTGTTTGTTAGAGGGGCAGGGATTGAACCTCCAAAATTGAAACAATATAAGAAATGGATTTCTGTAGCTTATATGCCTTTAGAAATTGGTTTTTCAAAAGTTTCAGGCATGGAGGTTTTTTCATTTGAGCAACCTAAATTAAAGAAGTTGGATGTTTATGCAAGCTTATATGAGAATTTGGCAAGAGCGTGTAAATTTTCAATTAAAGTTTTGAGGAAAAATCGTAAAAGTGCAGATTATACATATATTCACATAAAAGAAACAGATCTTCCTGGACATGATAACAAACCTATTGAAAAGAAATTGATGTTAGAGTATATTGATAAAACATTGTTTAATTTTTTGAGGAAATTCGCGCCGCCAAATAAAATTAAGGTGGTTGTTACAGCAGATCATGCAACTCCTTGTAAACTTAAGGCGCATTCAGCTGATCCTGTTCCAGTGCTTTTTTACAATGATTCTCCGCCGAAAGAGAAAAAATTTTGTGAGAAAGAAGCAAGAAAGGGCAAATTAGGGAGAATACTCGGGAAAGACTTGCTGAAGAAAGTGGGTTTTGTGAAATAGTCTATTTAGAATAAGAATCATTAAAAATCTTTGAATATTTCTTTTGATATGATAACCTATAACGACATCTATGAAGCTAAAAGAAACCCGCTGGTTTCTTTTGAATTTCCTCAAATTGCGGAACCCGATTTTCCAATTGCCTCCGTTGAAATCGCGAAGCAGCTTCGGGAGAAATTAATATGATAACCTATAATGATATTTACGAAGCTGCTAGAAAAGAGAGATATTCTGAACAATTACAGCAACTGCCTAAAAAATTTGTAATTGATGTTGCAGAGTATATGAAAGAGAAGAAAGAGATTTCTATGAAAGAGGATGATTCTTTTTCAGATGTTATTATTAAAACAAAGAAGCAACTTGAGAATGCGATTACCTTGTTTAAGGAATTGATTACAAGGAGAAGGAAGAAGATTTTGAGTTTGGTTTTGATTGCTGCTGAAACAGGAATTTCAAAACAGGATTTTGATAATATGATTGATTTTGAGAAGGAATTATTTGAGAAATTAATGGTTTGTTTGGATACATCTGATAAAAAATTGAATAATCTTTTGAATGGGGAGAAACAAGAGAAGCAAAAAACTGAATTAGTGATGTTTAAGGAAGATGTTAAGGAATTTGTTGGTTTGGATGGGGAAAAAATGGGAGGATTTGAAAAAGGGCAGGTTGCGAATATCCCAAATGAAATAGCAAAAATTTTAATTGAAGATGGGAAAGTCGAAAAGGCTGAAGAATAGTTTTATTAACTTTAATTTTATTGTTTTTTAATGGTAAAGAGCAGAAAAATTATTGGAATGGTTCTTATAATTATAGGATTGTTTTTAATTGGCTTGTCTTTTTTTGTTAAAGAAGCTCCATGGGTGGCTTTAATGTATGGAATTCCTATGTTGATTATAGGAATAGTTATATTTTTAAATAAGAAAGAGGATGTAATAGAACAAATAAAATGGAAGAAGAAATGAAAACTGATGAGAAACAAGGCGAAATTGTTGTTACAACATCGATAGAAGTGCCAGACAAAGAAATTATACAGATTTTAGGGATTGTTAAAGGAAATACTGTGCGAGCAAGAAATATTGGAAGAGATATTGGTGCTGGGTTCAAGAGCATTGTTGGTGGAGAAATTAAAACTTATACAGATATGATTGCTAATGCGAGAGACGAGGCTTATAACAGAATGGTTAATCAAGCAATAGACTTGGGTGCAGATGCAGTTATTGGTGTGAGATTTATGACTTCGATGATAATGCAAGGTGCTAGTGAAATGCTTGCTTATGGAACTGCTGTTAAGTTGAAGTAAATTATCTTTTTATTCTAACTTTTTTTATTTTGGGAGGGTTTATTTTTCTTCTTTTGAGTTCGTCTTTGAGAACAGACCGATTTATTTTTTTTTGGAGTTTACTAATTTTTGCATCATGTTTGATTCTTGTATAAGATGGGTCTGCCCCAAACTTTATTTCTCCGCGGATGTGGAGAGATTTGAATAAGATAATTATTGCGACAACTATGAAAATTCCCCAAATTATTTTTTGAGTGAAATTATTTTGTGTGACAGATGCTTGTTGCATTGATTGAAATGAATTTCCAAGAATTGTACAAAGATAATATATTCCAATTGATGCTGCTACAAGTGCAGAAAGAATACACAATGAAATTAAAATTATTTTTAATGGAGTCTTTTTGTTTTTGTGGGCAGGGAAGCAAGTTTGTTTTCCTCTCAAAATTTTAATTAAAATGAAAATGCTTATTGCTATCACAAGAGTTATTATGAATATAATCCATTCTTTTTCTTTTGGAACAAATGGAATGATTCCTTCGCCTTCCTCAATTGCGCCGCCAGTGATTGGAGATTCTTTTGGTTTGCTGCCTGGATTATTGGATGCTCTGAAGCTGTCATAAAAACTATCTCTTCTACTTCCGAAGTTGTAATAATCTGCATGACATTGTAATATAAGTTCTTCATCACTCAAACTAGGTGGTACAAAGAAATCTTTTTCAATGACAAGAGAAGTTCTTGTAATCATTTGATTAAAATTCAAACTACTATATGCAATTACTCCGTCAGTTATGTAACAAGTGAAGTCCACTTCTTTGTTTACTAATTGTGGATCTTCTATGTATGCTGTGATTGTGCAAGTCATGTCTTCTTGAATTCTAACGTCTGGTGGACAATTTACATCTAAATGGAATGTTCCTGTTTTACTTTCTATTCCTTCGAGTGCTTCTACTTCTCTTAGTCCTAAATCATAGAAATCAAGAGTGATGTTCCACCAAGCATCTCCAGAGTATTTGCTTAAGTTTACATTTCTTATTTCTATTTCTACGTGATCTTCTTCTGTGAATTCTATTTCATAATCAACACTTCTTGTTAGATTATCTGTTGTATTTGATACTGTTATATTTGAGATTAAATTTATGAGTTCTATTGCATGAGTTATATCTGTAGTTTCATATCCTGCATGTAATTGTAAATCAATATTTCCAAGCACAGTTCCATTGTAGTCGTCAAAAGCAGAAGCAGATAAATTTACTATGGAGTTTAATCTTGTATCTGAAACCCATTGCCAATCAGGTTGTATATTTAATTCATTTGAAGTTATATTAAATGCAGAAGAGATTGTGCTGTAAATCATTTTTCCAGATATAATATCAATTATATTAACTTGCGTTGAGCAATAAGCAGTGGTTGTTCTTCCTTGTAAGAAAGGATGTTCCTCAACAATAAAATCTATTCCTTGTTCCTGGGTTGTATTTGCACTGATTCCTCTTCTTCTAATAATGCATTGTCCATAACTTTGACATTCTGGAAAGTAGAAAGGACTTCGTATCCTCCTTGTATAATTATTATCTTGGTCAATTCTGCAATCATAAGTTATTTCTAATGGAACTCGTCGATTCCCAGCATTATTAGTTACATTAACGCTAATAGTATTTGTTTGTTTTAATTCCATGGTCCTTAAGTCTGTGGAAGTTGTTGTTACTAACCAAGTGTTTGTAGTGAAAAAATCTTTTGTGGAACCTATTGAATTCTCGATTGAAGTTCCATCTTCATCTATGCATTCTGTTGCACTACCATTGCTACCACAATAGCATAAGATTTTGTATGCATAATCTGTCCCTTCGTTAAATCTTGTTATTGGCATAATCTCTGCAACCTTTACCTCGCCATCAACTATTACAGTATCTTGATACATTAACATGCGTGTTTCATCATTGCTCCATCCAGAAATTTTACAAAACCCCCCTGAAACTTTTTTCCCATTTTCATCTTTGACCATGGCTTTAATTGAAGAGACTAACCCAATATATCCTCCTCCAAAAGAATGATTTGTTATTAGTAATGAACTTGCACTTGCACTTGCTAATGCGGTTACATTTGCAGTGTCGTTGTTTGCAGGGATTATTCCAGAACCGTTAATAGATGCATTAAGGAATACTCCATTTGGCCAAGTTGCTGGGATAATAAAAGATTGATAGAATAATTGATTCTTTACTGCTGGAGTTGTTCCATAATCTAATTCGAATTGGTATCCTGTAGAATTTGTCCAGTTTACATTATAGGGTGTATTCTTTTCTCCGGGTTCTGAACAGGACATTGCTGCTGTGGCTGTTTCTCCTGCAATATAATCAGATTTATCTAAGGTAATTGTACAAGATGCGTAGACTAATGGCATTATGAATAAGAATAATATAATTATCAGGAAGAAATATTTCATTTTCATTGTTTGTCCTCCCAGAAATATATTTTTGCCATCCCTGTTTTTCTTATTTTAACTTTTTGAGCGCCTTCGAGAAATGCAAAACAATTGGAAATTGTTTGACGTGAAAGGTTTAGTTTTTTAGATAATTCAGAAATCGTGAATCCATTTGGATTTTTCTTTAATTCTTTTGTGATTATCTCTCTATTTTTATCCATTCTATTGTAAAGTAATATCGATTATAGTATTAAAATACAATATTGTAAAGCAATAGATAGTATTTAAGAGTTTTTGTTTAATAGGAATAGAATAAGCCTGCGGAGGGAGTTGAACCCCCGACCCTCTGCTTACAAGGCAGACGCTCTACCACTGAGCTACACAGGCATAGAACATCTAAAATTAATTAGTTTAAAAGATTTTTTATTCTTTATTTTCTACTTCAAGAACTCTAATTTCACAAAGAGAAAGGGGATATATTTTCTTGAGTTTTATGCTTAATTGTCTTTGCAATTGGTTTTTGATTATCTCGTCAAATAAATATTCAAAAGGTTTGTCCTTAACATATTCTGTAAGTTCTTCTCTTGCTTTTTCTCGCAATGCTTTTCTCACTGCTCTTGAAACTTTTCTTCTCGTTACAAGAAATGGTTTTATTCTTAATTGAGCATTTTCACAAGGAGTAGAAAATGAATCTTCAACATAGTTTGTTCCTTTTCTTACGACTCTCTTTAGAAAATATGGCATGAGCATGATTTTCTTTGGAGTGGTTGTTGCTTCATCATTATTAATTTTTACTTTTGAAGTTAATAACATGCTTTTTCCTTTTAGTAATCTTGTTAAATCATATTTTATGAATTTTCCTTCTAGTTCTTTAATTTCAAATGCTTGCAATTGTGTGGTTTTTCCAATTAAAGGAATCTTTACATCAAAAAATCTTTTTTTTCGTTTTGCTTGTGCCATTCAAAACAACCCCCTGGTTTTTTTGGATTTTCCTCGAAGCAGTGAAGGGTGGCATCTTTCCGCGCAATCCGACGGATACCACTTAGTTATCATTCTTGCATTACCTTCCCAGCCCTTTGGCCTTTTTTCTGGTATTTTGATTTTCCACATTCATTACATGTGTACATGAAATTTGTTTTTTTAGTTGTTTTACTTTTTCGTTTGAATTTAGATTGTGCTGGTTTTGAACCCCATTTTCCTTTATTTCCTATTCCTCTTCCAAGGCCTCTTAACTTTGCTCGTGATTTTGAACCCCTTGTTAAAGTTCCTCTTTGAAAACCTGTACCAACTATTTTGATCTTTTGTTCTGTTTTTTTCTTACAATACGGACAATATCTGTTTGTAACTTTAGGAATTTTCATATTGGAAAAAGAGGATTTGGGTTTTTAAAGTTAATCAATTGGTTTAAGAAATATTTAAATAGTTTATATTCTAATTTTGTTTATGAAAAAGTGGGGAACAGTTGGATTTGCGATTCACATGGTTTTAGGATTATATTTTATTAATTTTGCTTTCGCTTTTGTAACAATGCCCGCACTGATATTAGAGATTGAAAAATGGATAATTTTTGTGGGAGGAGCTTTTATTATTCTTGCAGGTATGACTCATTTGATAAAGAAAGGAAAAAGAGAAAAGAAAGAGTTCTGATTTGTATGTAAATCTTTATAATGAATAGATGTTTCTGAATTTTATGAGTTCTTGCTCTGGATTGCGACGTTTAGTTTTGTTTTCCTTAGCCACTGTTTTTTTATCTTGTGTTCCTGATACTGATTTTGAGAAAAAGTTTCATAATAAGAGAGGGGTGGAATATACTCTTCTTGGGATAGGGAATGTGAGGGGTATTAATGCTCGGTTTAATGATTCTGAAAATCAAGTTTTTTATGATGGGGACAAAGTTTTAGTTCCTATAAAAGAAGGAACAAATAGTTTGTGGGCAGAAGCCTATAATCAATGGGGCAAAGATCCAACCCCAGCAGAAGATTCTTTTGTTTCGTTAAATGAGGAAGAGGCAAGAACAACTATTGAAGAAATTTTTGTTGAAAAGGGATATCATTTGGTAGAGAGAATTCAGGACATGACAGAGGGGTGTATTATAAGAGATGCGTTATTTTCTCTTGGAGCAGAAAAGACTTTCCTTGTTGATTATTGGGGGATAAAACCAGGAGAAGGAACAATTAGTAAGGATTTTGTAGTAAATTATGTTGGGTATGGTGATGATTTAGAAGAAGAAATTCTTAATAAAGAACTATTGGATATGTACGGCATACCTAATTGTTATATTTTTAGGAGTCCTATTGAAGAGGCTGTCTTAAATAATGTGTTAAATTAAAATGATTGAAAGAATAAATAAAAAAGGGAGTGTGGTACTTGTTTTTTTAGTTATGTCTATTTTAATAGTTTCTTCTGGTTTGATTATCACACGTGAGGTTGGAAAATCTAATTCTGAGAATGATGTTTCTGGAACAGGACTTGTTTTGATTGATGGAGGAGAACAAGATGCTTTATCTAATTTAGATTTTTTATCTGAGAGAGAGGAGGATAATGTTGATGATTTTGTAAGTGAGGTTTCTTCTAATAGTGAATCGAGTAGTTCAAGAAGTTCTAGAAAAAGTAGTTCTAGTTCCTCAAGAGCGAGTAGTAGTCCTGAAAGTTCTGATTCTAGTTCTTTAACAGAGAATAGTAGTCCTGAAAGTTCTGATTCTGGAGATGTTGTGGAGGAGGATGAAGATTTTGAGATTAGTTCTGTGGTAAGTACAATTAGTTTAGATGAAGAGGCAACGAATTCATTTGAAGTTAAGAGTGTTGAATCTAACAACATGGTGATTATGTTTAATGGAGATTGTAAGGCAGGAAGTATGGAAACTAATGAGGGTCCTGGGGGGGATTATTGTGTTCATGAGGATTATGAGGAATGTTACAATTATTTTGTTAAAAGTACAGTAATTGCTTATGATTGTAATCTTCTTCCTCTTGGTTGTTATGAAGTGGATAGGGGGACTGATTATTGTATAGATTATTCTCGTCTTAATGAAGCTTGGTTAAATTGTGGGCTTACGAATCTTGCTTCAGATACATTAAGATGGAAAGAAAAAGATTGTAATGATTATGATGATGAAAGCGATTGGGTTTACTATTGTACAAGCAGTGAAGTGAGAAAGAAAAAACGCTTTAGTAATTTTGGTTGTTCTAATGGAGCTTGTAATTTTCTTTATGGTTGGTGGTTTGATGATACTTTTGTAAGTAGAAATGGTTATAGCGATTATTGTTCAAAAAGAAAACAATATGGCTGCTCTTTATGTGGCCATGAGGATTTTGATTGTGATAGAGATAGTGAATGTTCTGGAAATTTAGATTGCATGGGTCCTGGCATTTTGGCATGCTCATTGAAAGAATGTGGTTGTTGTTTTTCTGGAGAAACATGGGATAAAACGAGAAACGAATGTTGCGAATGTGATGATGCAAGCGATCCTTGTTGTGATGGATGTAATTATGAATCATCAAGCAAAGTTTGTGATTATCATTATGGAAGTTATAAATACGGGTGTAGTAATGGAAATTGTTTAGGAGATAATGTTAAGAAAAGAGATAAGAAGAGGTATTGTTCTGGTTCGTCCTCTTCTTGTAGTGGAAACACAGTTTGGAATTCTCCTATAACTCATGATTCTTGTTCTACCTCGGAGTTTTGTGATAAAACTCCTGGAAGTTGGTATTCTTCTGCTTTTTCATGTTCTAAAGCCCAATGTACTTCTGGAGTTTGTTGTGATACTGATTGTGGAGATTATTTTTATGAATCAAGTTATGTACAATGTTCAGAAGAAATAGAATATGGATGCCCTTGGGGAACTGATTTGGGTGATGGTGTAGGCAAAAGAACAGTTACTCAAGATTGTTCTGGTTCATCTTCTTATTGTAATGGAGAAATAAATGAAGGTAGTTGGATCATAAATAATTATTGTACGAATAATCAATATTGTTTTGACGGAGAATGTGAATCTATAGCTTGTAGTGACTATTTTGATTGTGGCGGAGCTGGAACTAACTATTGGTTCTGTAAGGATGATGATGTGTGGGCAAGGTGGAATGTTAATGTATGCCATAACCCTGGAACAAAAGAATCTTATTGTACATCTCATCAAGAAGATAGATTTAATGAAGATTGTTTGGAAGATGAATATGGTGGCAATTATTGTTTTGAAAATGACGTTTACACAAATTTTATAGATAGGGGCTGTACAGGTCATGCAGGCGGTGGCTCGGGACATGCCGATTGTTTTGAAAATGAAACAAAAGAGTTAGTTAAAGATTGTCAACAAGGTTGCTCAAATGGAAAATGTAGTGAGGAATCTTGTACAAATGAATGTTCTTCTGGGGAAATAAGATGCAATGGCGACTATAAGCAAACATGTGGGAATTATGATATTGATTCATGTTTAGAGTGGAATAGTGGCGAATATTGTGAATATGGTTGCTTAAATGGGGAATGTAATACGCAAACTTGTACAAATGAATGTTCTTTAGGACAAACAACATGTGATGGAGATTATAAGCAAACATGTGGGAATTATGATGATGACTCTTGTTTAGAATGGGGAGGAGATGAATATTGTGAATATGGCTGCGAAAATGGAGAATGCAAAGAGCAAGATTTCGATTTGCCTGATTTAACTGTAACAGATTTACGAGTTCAGAATGTAAATGGAAAAGAAGTTGTTCTGGGTTTTACAATAAGGAATATTGGATCTGCTATTGCAGAAAATGTTTATTGGATGGTTGATACTGATTCAGATGATGAAAATCCAGAGAGGACTTCTTCTGCAAATCTTACAATTGGGGGATGGATAAGAGCATATATGAAAATTATTTATCTCCATCCTGGAATTTATAATCCCAAAGTAATTGTTGACCATGATAATCTTGTAGATGAATCTGATGATGAATCTGATGAGACTAATAATGAAAAAACAATTTTTGTAGTAGTTTAACTCATTTTCTTACTAACTTACTAAGTAAGTAAGTTACTTATTAAGAAACATTTATATATTAAATTTTCTTATAATTTTAGAGGTTTAAGGTGAAAAAATATTTACTTCTTATAGAGGATGAGAAACTTTGGAATAAATTTAAAGAGATTATTAAAAAGGATATCAATACTGAGATTTTAGATTTAATAAAGAAAAAACTTGGTTTGGAGGTTGAAAAAAAATGAAAAGTAAAAAAGCACAAGTTACAATCTTCATCATAATTGCAATAGTTTTGGTTGCAGGGATTGCTGTCTTTTTTATGATTAGGGAAGGAATTATTTTCCGTGGGCTTCCTGTGAGTATTGAGCCGGCATATAATGCTTTTTTAGTTTGCCTGGAGGAAGATATTGAAGTAGGAATTAGTATTTTGGAAAGTCAGGGAGGATATATTGAATTGCCTGATTTTGAACCAGGTTCTACTCATATGCCTTTTTCGTCTCAATTAAATTTTGTGGGGAATCTTATTCCTTATTGGTATTATGTTTCTGGAAATGGAATTGAGAAAGAACAAGTTCCGTCTAAAAAAGTAATGGAAGAGCAACTTCAGAATTTTGTAGAAAAAAGAGTGAGAGATTGTAGTCTTGGAAGCTATTATGATGAAGGATTTGAAATTGAATTTGGAGAACCAAGTGCAGATATAAATATAGGGAATAATGCTGTTGATATTAAATTGAATATGAAAATGGATATACAGAAAGAAGAAGACCACTCTTTGATTAATAACCACAAAGTTTCTGTTAAGTCGAAACTCGGAGTGTTGTATGATTCTGCGAAAAAAGTTTATATTAAGGAACAGAGGGATTTGTTCTTAGAAGAATATGCTGTTGACTTTTTGCGTTTGTATGCTCCTGTTGATGGTGTTGAGATTACCTGTTCACCGAAGACATGGAATGCTGATGAGGTTTTTGATTCACTTGAAGAAGCAATTGAAATAAATACTTTTGCTTTGCGAACAGGAAGGGCCTCTGGTGATGACAAATATTTTGTTGTGGATTTAAATGTTAGGGAAGAAGTACGTTTTATTAATTCTCGAAATTGGCCGCGTTCTTTTGAAGTTCTTCCATCAGAAGGAAATTTGCTGTTGGCAAATCCTGTTGGAAATCAACCTGGGTTGGGAATTCTTGGATTTTGTTATGTTCCTTATCATTTTGTTTATAATATAAAATATCCAGTACTAGTACAAGTTTCTAGTGGTCAAGAAACATTTCAGTTTCCAATGGCAGTTGTCATTCAAGGGAATAATCCGCGAGAGGCTTTGGATGTGAAGGCAGGAAAAATAGATGTTGAACTTTGTGAATATATGAATACTGATATTTTGATAAGAACTTATGATACTTCTTTGAATTCTGTTGATGCTCAGATTTCTTATGAATGTTTTGGAGAGAAATGTAATATTGGGACTACCTCTGAAGGTTTGTTAGAAGGAGAATTTCCGCAATGTATGAATGGAAATGTGATTGCGAGAGCAGAGGGATATGAGGAGACAAGACATGAACTTTCTACAATAAATGAAGGAAGTGTTGATGTTATTTTGAATAAGCTTTATGAAGTTGATGTGGATTTGAAGCTTGATGGAGTGAATTATAATGGTGAGGCAATAATTTACTTTATCTCTCAAGTGGATGATTCTGGTGAGCCTTCTTACGGGGGGACAAAGACTGTTGTTTATCCAGAGCAGAACAGTGTGAAATTAGTACAGGGGGCATATGAAATCCAAGTTTATATTTATGAAGCTTCTTCTCTGACATTTGAATCAACTATGACAGAACAATGTGTTGAGGTTATGGGAACTGGTTTAAAGGGGTTGCTTGGTTTGAAAGAGACAGAATGTTTTGATATTGAAATGCCTGAACAGATTATTTCAAATGTTCTTGCTGGGGGCGGAAAGCAAGAATATTATATTTTAGAATCACAGTTGGCGGGGTCAGGAAGGATTGAAATAAGTGCAGATAGTTTGCCTGTTCCGAAAACTCTTGAAGAACTTCAGAACAACTATATTTTGTTTGAGGATAAAAATTTGGAGGTGGGTTTTTAATGAAAGAAAATAGTATATTAAAAATTGGGATGGTTTTTTTATTCTTAGTTTTAACTTTGTCTTTTGTATCTTCTGCTACGCGTTCAAATGTGCAGTATACTCAATTTATGAGTAATCCTGTTGTGGTTTCTGATGATTCAATGTGTGAGCAGGGCACAGATTTCTTGATTCAGATTGCTCCTTTTGGATGCACACCTGCAATTGTGAGGAGTGATTTGCTCGAAGAACAGAATGTTCCTGTTTTTTGCCAGCTTGGAGCAACGCAAATTAATCCTTTAATAGATATTGAATCAATTGAGACTATGTCTTTTTCTGGAGAATATCCTGCAGAAGTTGAGGGAGTTGCTTTTCATCCTGCGCGTGCTGCTTTGAGTGTTGAGAATAAATTGAATAGCCCTTTTTTGAACAATATTGGTTATGTAGTTATTGTTTTGAAACAGCAAGCAAATGCTTCGGCAATGCCTGATTTTGTTGTTGGGAACCTCACAGCAAGAGTAAGGTATGATGTTAAGAATGCATTTGGCGTTGGTGATGTGAAATTTTACCTACCTGAACTTAATGATGCTGAATGGGAGGCGAATAAGTATAGATATAGTTTTTGGGATGGTAGAGGGTATTTGAGGGCTGAGAATATTGGGGCAGATAATGCAGTAATTTCTATTTATTCCGATTCTGGAGATAAACAAATTGCGAGCGTTTCCTTGGATAAAGGAGAAGAATCTAAAGAGATATTTTTTCCAGGATTTGAGTGCTTGGCCAGTTTGAAATTAAAACTTAATAGTTTAGATAATTCTGATTCAAGAGCATTGTTAAAGATTAATGATAATCTTATTGAAGTTGTGAGGGGAGAGAAATTTCTGGATAATAAATGTGAAATTGTTAAATTAGAGAAAAAAGGATTGAAGCAGGAAATATCTATAAGTTGTAGGGAAGATGGTAAAACTAGTGGACTTGATTTGGTTCTTAATCCGAGAATAAATTTGAGTATTGGTGACGAGGAAATGGAAAAGAGTGTTGGGAGCTTTTTATATGAAGAGAATGGTAAATATATTTATCTTGCGCATATTGGAACTAGAGATAATTCAAAAAGGGTTGAAGATTTATTTGTTTTCCTTGTTTCAAAGCCAAATGATGGTGGTGCGACTTTGAGTGATAGTGAATTGAGTTATTATAATACTATTGTT
>SDBV01008847.1_pt1 | contig 13498 bp, 9 predicted proteins | sample 2277081 | NCBI WGS metagenome assembly SDBV01 (sample SAMN10402039, study PRJNA504765) | marine sediment metagenome | isolation source: marine sediment core GS10_PC15, 223 cmbsf | place: Arctic Ocean: Southern Knipovich Ridge | collected 2010 | reverse complement strand
CGAAGAGAAGCTGCAATCCGTTCAGAAACAGGATTCCAGAATCAGGCTCTTCAATCCCGGGCGTCTGGGATTTGCGAGAGCCCTCAACTATGCGTTGAAGCGTGCCCGGGGGCAATACATCATCAGACAGGATTTTGATGACGAGAGCTTTCCCACGAGAATCGAGAAACAAGTCAGGTTTTTGGATGAGAATCCCCCCGTCGGTCTGGTTGCCGGATACTGCGTCGTGGAAGATGAGAGAAGAGGCGAGAGATACACAAGGATGCCCCCGCTCGAGCACGACGAGATCTGCAGGGCGATGTCCAAATACATACCCTTTGCCCACACCCTCGTCGCTCTGAGAAAAAGCGCCATCCAGGAGGCAGGAGGTTTCGTTGAGGCCGACAACATCGTTGACTTGAGAACCTGGATCAACGTGGGAGCATCCGGTTGGAGGTTTGCCAACATACCCGAGCCGATGGGTGTTCACTACATCTATCAGGAGAGTTTCTGGCATCGCAACTTCACGTATAGATACCGACAGCGTGATCTGGCCGGCGTGCAGAGACAGGCGATTTCCAAGCTCCACCTCCCTAAGTGGAGACTGATCTATCCGTTGGGCAGATATCTCTATCATGGGTTGCCCGACGGTCTGAAAAAGATCGTACGCCGAGGGTTGGCCGGCTCCAAAGAAGAGGATATTCAATAAAGGCTAATGGAAAGATCTCGAGAGAAGATATTGATCATATCTTCCAGCATCGGCAGGGGAGGGGCAGACCGACAGCTGTTGAATCTGGCCTACCGGTTGAACGCCAGAAGTTACCCTCTGAAAATCATCTCGCTGAGTCCTTTAGGCATCATGGGGTATGAGGGAATAGAGAATGGTTTGGATATATCCTGCATCAATCTTAAAGAGAAGAGGATTTTTCCGTTCGAACTCTTGAAGATCTTCCTCTTGATGGCAGTCTGGCGACCCAGGATTGTCGTTACTTTCATGTTTCATGCCAGCATGATCGGTCGTTTGGCCAGGATGCTCTTTCTGGTTCAGCGACACATTAGCTCCGTCCGTAATGAGAGGATAGGCGGCCGCAGAAGAGAGAAACTGTTTCGATTCACGAATCTTTTGGATGATGTTACAACGGTTAATTCCAGGAATGCTGCTGGTCTTTTGATTGGAGATAAGGTTCTCGATAAGAGAAGGACCGTTGTGATTCCCAACAGCATTGCTGTTGAAAAGTATGAATGCCCTGATACTGATCGATACTCCATCAAAGAGCTGTGTGGGTTGGAGGGCAATCGCTTTGTGTGGATTATCGTGGCGCGATTCGTTGAGAACAAGGACTATGACACTTTGCTGCAGGCAACGAGGCTGTTGGTGCAGTCGGGAACGAATCCCCTTTTGAGGATCGTTGGAGTAGGAAGGTTGTGCAAACAGATAAAAAAAACAGCCCACGATTTGCATTTGCATGATCATGTCGAGTTCCTGGGCGCCAGAGCCGATATTCCGGAATTATTGAACGCTGCGGATTGTTTTGTCCTATCTTCCGCCTGGGAGGGTATGCCAAATGTTATTTTAGAAGCCATGGCTGCCTCGCTTCCCGTTGTCGCCTCCAATGTCGGAGGGGTTTCAGAGCTTATCGTCCACAATGAAACCGGTTTTTTAGTGGAACCCGGAAATCCGAATGAGCTTTGCCGTTATATGAAAAGGATGATGGAGCTTCCACCGGAGGAGAGAGAGCGGATGGGAGCACGAGGGCATGACTATGTTCTCGAGAATCACTCTATCGCGAGCATAACAGATCTATGGATAGGGACGTTTCAAAGAAAGTAAGTCTTTACATTATAGTTTTGACCTCATGCTTGTATCTCTCCTGTGCGTCTGCAGAGAATCGAGCTGACACAGTTACCCGACAAACTGAGATTCAAAAAGAGAATGTGCTGATCGAGAAGCTTTTCGGGTCTGCGGATTATCGTCGGCAGAACACGGAATACGTATCCGATGTGCTCGAGGGACGACGCACAGCAGCCAGTGCCGCCTGGTGGGGATTCGATCCTGATGATGCAACCGATGTTTTGCAGCAGGCCATACGCTCGGGAGCGAGATATCTCGTCATTCCCAACATGGGATCGCCGTGGAATTCGGACACGCTCTATTTGGAGAGCGATCAGGAGATCATTGTTGAAGATGGCACGGTCATTATGGCCAAAGAGGGGTCCTTTCTAGGCAGGAGCGACAGACTTATCAGAATCCATGACAAGGAAAATATCACGCTGCGAGGTTACGGCGCTCGCATTGAAATGAGAAAGCGGGATTATCAGAAGCCTCCTTATGAGAAGAGCTCACATAGGCACGCTCTCGGCATATCAGGCGCCAAGAATATAAGAATCTATGGTCTCACTATATCTGACAGCGGAGGCGACGGTATCTATATCCGGGATGGGGAGACACGGCGATACAGCGAGAATCTCCATATCAAAGATGTGAGCCTGTACAATCATCTACGGCAGGGAATAAGCGTGATTTCCGCGCGGAATTTGCTGATCGAAAACACCAGAATGATCGGTACTCGCGGGCATCCTCCACAGGCGGGGATAGATTTCGAGCCGAATCGACCGACCGATCATCTCGTAAACTGCATTGTACGTCGATGTGAGATCGTTGAAAACGCCGGCGCTGGAGTGCTGGTGTCCCTTCACTCCCAGAGTGCGGAATCGAATCCCATATCGATTTCCGTGGAATCCTCGGTTATCCGGCGAAATTTCATTTTTTCCGCCTGGGTATCTGAGCTCCAAAAGGAACCCAAGGGAAGGATCTTTTTCGGTAACAACGACATGGGCCCCTTTCGGTATATTGCTCGTTCACATGATCTCCAGGTGGATTTTAGCGACTCGCTGCCACCAACAAGTTTGCCACTTGCCGAATCCGGTGGTCCCTATTATCTGGAGGCGAATCAGAATTTGCAGTTAGATGGATCCGAATCTAAAGAAACCGATGAGTACGGATTTATCCTCGATTATGTGTGGGATCTGGACGGTGACGGGAGATATGATGATGCTAAAGGATCCAACCCGGTTGTTCCCTGGCAGCTTCTGACTGAAGAACTGCATCTATCGCTCGGGAAGAACCATGAAATAAGTTTACGGGTAATGGATGACGATCACGAGTGGTCCAAGCCGTCTGTTTCCATTTTACATCTTTCCGAAAAAACAAATTGAACACCGACAGATACGCAACCTCCCATAAAAGCAATTGTGATGAGACTGAAAGAAGAAGTGAAAAATGGCATCTTCTATATATTCGTTTCTAAGTATACCGATCTCGTTTTTCAGCTAATCATTACGGCTGTACTGGCTTTGCCATAATTATAGTGCTTGTGAATTTTTCAAGAGATGAAATTGGCTCAATCTTCAACTTTACGGTTATCCAAGGCCTGGCTCTTTCGACGATTTTCTATTTTTCCGTTTCAGATCTGACCGTGTTCATTGACAATCCATCTTACCTCTAGTGTAGTGCCGTTTATGGATAGCGATTATAGTATTCTTGGATTCTCTGAAGACCGTACCGGGAGCCCTTGCTGAGCAAGTCCCTCAATTTCAAAGTCATAGGATGCAACAGAGTCATAAGTAATCTTATTGCAGGTGCCTTAGGCATATATATGGTCTACAATAATTATGGAGTCTATTCCCTTGTGTTCAGGCGGATTCTGGTGGAGTTGATCACACTGGTGGTTTTTTTGCTACATCAAAGATGCGGTACGTTTTTTATTAAGTTTCAAATGGATCAGGAAAATCGGTAAGTTCGCTCTCAACCAATTTTGATATAATCTTGTAGATTACATATGGGAAAACGGCAATAATATTTTGATCGCCAAATCCTTCGATGAGGGTGTATCGCTATGGGTATGCGTTAAGGAGTCCTATGAGCGGCTCAAGAAACGGCCAGGTGAGAGAGAGAAGTACGAAGAGCTAAAATCCTTCATGCGGTGGCGAAAATTATCAAAAAAAGAAGATCGAAGAATATGTCTAATGAAAGGATCTACCTTTGGTCCAATATTTCCCTTACATTTAAGATTTGTGAGAAATTTGGGATAGATACGGTGTAAATATATGCTAAAGAATAATTATCTATTTTTAATCGAACAGTTTACTATCACGGATTTTAAACTACGCTATTCGCAATCTGTTTTAGGTTATTTATGGTCTCTGCTGAATCCTCTTTTGATGTTTGGCGTGCTCTATTTCGTTTTTTCCGTGTTTATGCGGTTTGGAGAGATACTTCATTATCAGGTCAGGCTTCTCTCTGGTATTATACTGTGGAGCTTTTTTTCCGAAGCGACTACAGGAGGCATGAACTCTCTTTTAATGAAAGCATCTTTATTGAATAAAATCAGTTTTCCGCGCATCATAATTCCTTTAAGTTCAATATTCACGACTACTTTGTCTTTACTAATAAATCTAATTGTACTGGTTTTTTTTATGTTTCTCTCCGGTGTAGCAATACAAATTACTGTATTTATGGGTGTCGTTGTAGTCATCCAACTTATTTTCTTGTCCTTCAGCCTTTCTCTATTATTGACCTCGTTCTTCTTGCGGTTTAGGGATCTATCGCACATCTGGACTGTCCTTTTACAGCTTGGTTTCTGGGCGACACCGATAATTTATCCTGAAAACATCGTTCCTGAAAAATATCAAATCTTGCTAAAAATCAATCCTATGGCCAGAATTCTCAAGAGCTTCCGTTCGTCTGTAATTTATGGTGAGCCGGTAGTACTCGAAGATATCTACTATACGTTTATTGTCATTATCTTATTCTTTACAATAGGAATGTTGCTTTTCAAATGGACTCAGAACTATTTCTCGGAGTGGTTATAATGAGTTGTATCATACGAATGAGGGATATTACAAAAATCTATAAGATTCCTCATCTAAAAACCTATGATTTGAAGAGTTACATCGTACATCTCGCCAAAACCAGACGGTATGAACTTCTATATGCTTTAAAAGATATCAACCTTGAAATAGAAAAAGGGGAGTTTGTTGGATTAATAGGAAGAAATGGATCTGGAAAATCGACGCTTCTTAAAATTATAGCCGGGATTCTTGTTCCAACAAAGGGTGAAGTGTATGTTGAGGGGGATATTTCTCCTTTTTTGGAGCTTGGAGTTGGCTTTAGTCAAGAGCTTTCTGCAAAGGAAAACATTCTTCTATACAGTTCAATTCTGGGTATATCAAAAAAAAGGGCTGTACAGAGCATTGATGAAATACTAGAGTTTTCTGAGCTTGAGGAATTTATTGATTCGCCACTCAAGACATTTTCCAGCGGGATGCAGGTGAGACTTGCGTTCTCTGTAGCCATACAATCGGAAGCTCCAATCATCTTAGTTGACGAAGTTCTAGCAGTGGGTGATTTCGCTTTTCAGAAGAAGTGTTATGCAGTTTTCAATAGATTTAAAGAAGAAAAGAGGACTATCATTTATGTGAGCCATAGCATGGATGCCATTTCGACATTCTGTGATCGAGTCTTCTATCTCAGACGAGGTGAAGAAGTGTTGTGTGGATCTCCTAATGATATGATCAAACTCTATCAGAATGGGAATTGAAGTAGCTAAATATCATTGTACGGTCTGTTAAGATTTCAAATGTCGATGGTCTACCGCCATGGTCAAGCGGTGCTGATGATTTCACCTTCACCCCTCATACTCGCAGACATAAGTGAAACCCTCGCCATTTGGGCTTTGATGGATTTCCTGTATTTTAGAATCTTCTGGGAAAGAAGGATGATCTCCGAATATCTCTTATATGCCATGCAGCTCAAAGCGTCAGACATGTCCGAGGCTTTTCCTATCGGTGAAAAATCTATAGGCAAGGATTAAAACCTCTTGGTTGGAACAGACTTTATTCTAATACTAAAGGAATGAAACAGGCTAAGATTGTTTGCTGATTTACAGCGAACCATGCGCGTGAAAAACTCGAAAGGCATTATGCTAATGCCAAGAATTAAGCGGTAGGAGCACTAGTTGTTTGTTAATCTTATAGATGTAATCCGAACTTATTGAACAAGATATCGATGGACTTAAATAAGGTACCAATTGAGACAATCTAATAAAGGAACAAAAGAAAATCAGACAAGTAATACTTGAATAGAAATAACAATGATTTGCTTAAATGGAGTTGGAGCTGAAAGGTGAAAATATATAGTTATTTTTTACAGACAAAGTATCATATTAAAAGGTTTGGATTACGCCAAACAATCCAAAAGATTATGAGAAAGTTAGGACAAAACCTTACATTCGGAAGTTCATACCATAATACAAAGAACGAATTCTTTAGGAATATATATAAGTCTGAGCATATTCTGTATGTTGTTGGTTGTTTGGAAGGAGAATCAAAACGCTATCGTGTATTCAACTTTATAGAAGGATTAAGCTCAATTGGTGTAAGAGGTCTCGCAATTACTGAAATCGAAATAAGTGATTATTTGAAAATCAGGCCTAAACCAGTAGCTATCGTACTCTTTCGTTGTGCTTATTCTAGTTTTTATCAGAGGCTTATTAGTTATGCCAATTCTAATAATATTCAAACTTTTTTTGATGTAGATGATCTAATTTTTGAGCCTGAGAATACAGATTTTGTAAGGGTACTAAACACAATGAGTGATGATGAAAGGAGAGTTTATAACGACGGGGTTAAAAGATATAGAAAAATGTTAGAGCTATGTGATTATGCAATAGTTACCACAAGTTTTCTGGCGCAGCGTGTACAGGCTCTTGGTAAAAGAGTATTTGTACTAGCCAACACAGTAAACAATGCCCAGATACTTGTTTCTAATGAAGTCAATTCTGATCCCAAAAAAAGTAAAAACGACAAGATTGTTATTTCATATTTCAGTGGTAGCAATACCCACGATATAGATTTTTTAGATTGTGAAGCAGCTCTACTACGTATAATGGAAGAATATAAAAATGTACAATTTCTTATTGGAGGCATTCTTAATCTCACCAAACATAAATGGGCAAAGTATTGGGATCGAATTCAAATCTTGCCAATAATGCCCTATCTCGATTATTTGCGCTCCTGCGCATTAGCGGATATCAATATTGCACCTCTGGAACGAGGTAATCCGTATTGTGAAGCCAAGAGCCCACTGAAGATATTTGAAGCAGGTTTAGTTAAGGTGCCTACAATTGCTTCTGACATTTCAGGTTATAGAGAAGCCATAGATAATGGGCAAGACGGTTTCTTGGTTCATAATACAGATGAATGGTATAGTGCATTTAAAGAGCTAGTTTGCAAAGATTCTTTACGAAACAAGGTGGGGGAACTCGCCTACCAAAGATCCCGAAGGCAGTTTTTTATTAATAACGTAATTCCGAAAGCTTATGATGTATTATTTTGCCGGTGGAATAAAAAGTTCGAACGAGTTCAAAAACCTACCCGTTTTACGGATAAAGGTTTACCAGCTCTTCGTATACTATGGATGGTCCCAGAACCAATCATAGGTGGTGGTGGACATAACCATATTTTAAGATCGGCTTACTATTTGGACAAGTTCGGCCATGATATTAGAATCTATTTTGTAGGTACATATAAATCTGATGAGGAATTGGCTAATATTGTCAATACACATTTCTATCCTATTAAAAGGAATAAAATATTTCGCTATGAGGGTGCAGTCGAACCATGTGATATTGGATTTGCAACGCACTGGTCAACTGTAAAGTTACTTCTATACAATAAGAGATTTATTAAAAAACTTATGTATTATGTTCAGGATTATGAACCACTCTTTTACGCCATGGGAAGCGAATACATAATGGCAGAAAATACCTATAGACTCGGTCTATATCACATAACAGCTGGACCATGGTGTGCAGAAACAATTAAAAGGAATTATAATGGAAAGGCCGTTCATTATCGATTTCCAATAGATAGGAAGATATATTATCCGAGAAGGACGCTTGAGGACCGAGAGCAAGAAGTAATTTTCTTTGCAAAACCAGAAATGCTACGGCGATGTTATGAAATTGGAATAGAAGGTTTAGAAATTTTTCATCGTCTCTGTCCGAATATTGTCATTTCTCTTTATGGCTCTAACAATGTGTCACCAAGATATTTGCCTTTTCCAACTAATTTCTATGGGATACTGCCAACAATTAATGACCTCGCTAATCTCTATTCAAGAGCTATGGTTGGAGTTGCTTTCTCATCGACAAATCCCAGTTTAGTTCCCTTTGAAATGATGGCCAGTGGTTTACCAGTAGTTGATTTACAATTAGGGGATTCTGTATCTCACTATGATTCTTTAGATAACATTACTCTAGCTGATCCGCCAACTCCTGAAACTGTTGCTTTTTGTATAAAAAGACTTGTGGAAGATAAGAACAAACGGATATCGCAAGCACAAAAAGCATTAGCTTTTATTGACACCTTGCCTACGGAAATGGAAATGGCGCGACTTATTGAAAGCTATATTGTTGATTGTTTTATGAAAAATGAATAATATATTTCGATAAAAATAATCGAAAGCACAGAATGGATATCAAATTGGTGATATCTTTTCAGCCTCCTCTCCAAATTAGAAAATCAATTTTGAAAATACAATTTTTTTTAAAAATGGCACGAAAATTTTTTTCTATTTAATTGTATTTCATCTAGGAAATCATTTCTATCCGCTTATGGCAATCTGCGCTGTGCATGGTGTTGACTATGGCAGCAGGGAGTATACATGAGCAGAAGTATGGGCTGATGAGCAGAAAGATAATCAATTTGGATGCTATTTTAGAGGCAAAGCACACCAGACCGGGCGGAATTTGATTATAGAAAGGTCAGAGTTATGTCTGAATGTAAACCACCCAAGAAGCTTCTCAGTGCCAACATCGGGCTCTGTCTATTGCGAGTTGCCCCAATATACGCTCCACATCAGCTCGATATCAGCTGCTATTGGTTCTTTTATCTCCCTATTTGTTGGTAGAACAAATAGAGCAGAATCTTCTGACCTAACGGTGTTTATAAGGAATATGTATTTGGTGCGTACTGCTTCGATTTCAGTGTTAAAATACAAAAGCAATTTTAATTTAGAAGGTATCCAGCATGCCTAGGAAAGTTAAATTTGGTTTCATATTAGGTAAAGATCCAAAAGATTTAGATTCTTATAAACCCCTTTCATTTGGCTATCTAAAGTCCTATGTAGAAAAGTATGGAAACTTAAATATAGAAATGCTCTATATTGAGGATAAATGTAAGATAGATAATTCCTTTGATATTATTGGAATATCCAGTACTTCTCAAGACTACTGCGAGGCCGTCGAGATTGCTGACTATACAAAAGAGGTTGACCCTAATATTATCGTGCTCATCGGAGGACATCACATTACAAATTTAAATGGTGCTTTAATAGAAAATATGGATATTGGATTCATTGGGGAATCAGAGGATACTTTTTTAGAATTTATGACATATTACAGCGAGGCTGCTAAATTAGATTTCAATGAGTTAAAAAAAATTGATGGAATTATCTTTCATGAAAAAAATGGTTCTTTTAATTCAATATTTTGCACAAAACGCAGAGAATTAATTCGACCTCTTGATAGGATTCCTATTCCTGATAGAAGCTATGTAAAAGATATTTATCTATTTACTTCAAGAGGCTGTCCATTCAAGTGTTCTTTTTGTGCTTCTAGCCAATTCTGGCAAAAAGTGAGGTATTTTAGTCCGGAATATATTATTGAAGAATTGAAAATGATCAGAAAACAATTTCCAACTATTAAACATTTATTTTATTATGATGATCTTTTTGTAGCCAACAGGAAACGCTTAAGAAAATTTGTTTCTTTGCTCAAAGACAACAAGCTAAATCAGGAATTTACATGTCAACTTTCTGTAAAAGCAGATCTAGTTGATGACGAAATGTGTGAGTTATTGAAATCTATGAATGTTGTTCGCGTTGGATTTGGTGCAGAATCTGCTTCAGATCGTATATATTCATTCTTAAAATCTGGAATTGGATCTCCAGAGGCAAATCAGAATGCTTTAGACAAGCTAAAAGAATATGATATTTCTGCTGAAGTCAGTCTTATTGTAGGCTCTCCTTCTGAAACAGAAGAAGATGTTCATAAAACGTATCATTTTGCTATTGAAAATCTGATTGGAAAAAAACTCAATAGAGCTTTTATTAATTTATTGTCTCCTATGCCTGGAACGCAGATATGGGAATATGCTATTCAAAGAGGATTAGTTTCAGCTGAAATGGATTGGAGAAGATTAAGAGGTTTTTCTGACAAAGAGAATTCGGCTGATAAGAGTTTGGATGGATTCATTAGAAGACGTATGGAAAATAAGACTATTTATCTTGCAGAAGACACATTGCCTGTGCGTCGGCTTTACGTATTAATGAGATTTTATGAATTAGTTATTCAAGAAATTATTGCAAAAAGAGAAATAGAACAACTCGCTAGTAGAAATTTAGAACGCATAGATGATGAAAATACTCAGCAAACAAAACAGCTTCAGAAAGATTTTAATAAAGCTCAACAAATAAATATCACTTTGATTGTTCAAAAACTGATGCGATATCCTTGTATTGTAAAAATTGGATTATTAGTCCTAAGAGGATTAGAAAAATTTTATTTACTTTTAAAAAGGATGAAATAGGATGGATCAACTTAAATTCTATCCTGAACGAAAAATTGATCTTGATGTTGGATCTTACAGAGCTCTTCTCTGGATTGAAACTAAAAGCAAAGTACTAGAACTTGGGTGTGCAACAGGGTATATTTCTAAGGTCTTAAAAGAAAAATTTGAATGCGAAGTAACTGGATTCGAATTGAATCCTATAATGGCTAAAGAAGCTGAAACCTATTGTGACAGAGTATTTGTCGGTGATCTAGAAGCTTTTAACTTTGTTAATGCATTTGAGGAAGAATATTTTGATATAATTCTTTGCATTGATGTTTTAGAGCATCTTAAATTTCCTGATCTTGTTCTAAGAAAACTAAGAGATTATCTTAAACCAGAAGGTTGTGTTGTTGCGTCTATTCCTAACATTGCCCATGCTTCTGTCATTTTAGAGATGTTGGAAGGAGAATTTTGTTATCGTGAGTTAGGATTACTAGACAGTACTCATATTCGTTTTTTCACTAGAAAATCAATCATTTCCATGTTTGAAAAAGAGGGTTTTTTTATTACTTTGCTTGAGCGAGTAATTACAGATCCTAGAGAGACAGAGTTTAAAACTGAATTTTCAAGATATCCGCAAGAAATTTTGAATTTCATCCAGACAAATAATTTAGAATGGAATAGCTATCAATTTATTGTCAAAGCAGAGAAATGTTCTGAAAAGAATACTCAAAAAAGACTAATTTCTGAAAATGAAGAATTGAAGAGAGTACTTGAGGAATATCAGCTTAAAATCAAAGAAAGATATATCAATATCAAAGAACTAGAGCAGATAGACAATGAAAAAACTCAGCAAGTGAATCAGTTTCAGCAAAAATCACTAATCATTGCAAAAGAGTTGGCAAAATATCCACTACTGATAAGGTTATTTACAATCGGATATAGATTATTAGCGAAAATATATCGGATATTTACGAAGAACTCATATAGGTAATATGTGAATGATAAAAGAAAAATAATTATTATTACTCCTGATCCCCTTTTGCCATCAACTCAATTAAGATTTATAGAAGTTTTTTCTTTAATCGAAGAGATAGATTATATTGTTATTGATGAAAAAAGTGTTAGTTACGAGCATGTTGTAAGCGCCGATGTAATAATATTTCAAAGATGTTATTCGCCCTATGGCTTGCTTATTCTCAATATTGCTAAAAAGCTAAGAAAAATTTCTATCTACGATATGGATGATAATCTATTAGAAGTACCGAAAGAATCGGCAGGATACATTTTTAACAATTACAAATACATTATTCAACTTTTTCTAAAATTAGTTGATTATGTAACTTGCTCGACAATAAGATTAAAAGAATTATTAATTCAAAATAATGAGAACATAATTATAATTGAAAATACTTTATCATCAGAGCTATTTATTAAAAGCGTTAAAGAAAAATCTGATACTAAAAAAATTAATTTATTAATTTCAAATTCTGACTATTTTAAGCTGTTGAATAGTAAAATTGATTTTTTTTCTTATTTAAGCCAACTTTTTACCGATTATCCTGAATTAACACTATACTATATTGGTTCGTACACTGCAGGCGAAGATTATATGTTCTCTTATGATTTCAAGGATAGAATTAAATTCATTGATTTTATTCATGATTATAGGACGTATATTTCATTTTTACAAAATAATGAAATAGATATTGCTTTAGTTCCGTTAGAGAATAAAGAATTTCACAATTATAAATCCAATATTAAGTATATAGAGTTTTCAGCTAGTGGAATACCTGCTATTTATAGTAAGGTTGTACCGTATTTAGAAATAATTAAGCATAACGAAAATGGATTACTTGTCAATAATAATAAGGAAGAATGGTATCAAGCTACAGTTGAATTAATTAATAATCTTGAATTAAGGCAGAAAATAATAAATCATGCCTATGAAGATATTAAAGAAAATTACGATATTGAAATCTCTTGCAGCAAATGGCAAAAGATATTAAATGAATTTATGTTTAAAGGTTCATTAGCACCAGAAACAGAAGAAAACATTATATATTCCCTACAGCGTGGTTTTTATCAAGAGCATCAGGACGTAAATAGAATAACTAAGCAAAAGGATATTCTAATACAAAAACAAAATGACTTTATTAAAGAATTAGAGCAGAGAGATATTAAAAAAACTCAGCAATTGCATCAGCTTCAGCAGTCAAAAGCGCTAATTGTTGCAAGGAATTTGGAAAAATATCCGTGGATAGTGCAACTATTTCAAATGGGTTTTAGAATTTTAAATAAAACATATAGTATATTACGAAAAAGATAAGCTGAGCCATAACTGATATATCGACGAATGAAAGACAATTTATGTGATTATCTCTCTTATCTGTTAATTAAGACATGTCACGATACAATAGTACGCTTTTCTAGTAGCAAACTGTCTAGCGTCAACCATTTCTCCCTTTCGTGTTGCCTCACTCAAGTATGTTACCATAGATCGATAGCTTAGGACTGACTACTGTTGTCTCTCCTCCCCCTAGGGGGAGGAGAATTTTTTCAGCTTTTTCGCCCCTTTCTCCATTTTTCGGCAGAGAGTGTCCGCTGCCGGTCAACATAGGCTCATAGATTGCCGTGGTGCCATTTTCTCGCACAAGGTGGTACCCCGGGTACCCCTATTTTGTGGCTCTCGTGGCTCAATCGGTCGTTGGCCCGGGTCAGCTTCCGAGTGTTGCCAACGCGTTTGGAGGATGAAACCTGTTTCTGCAGGAGCCACAGCCACCCTGCCTTGTTCACCTGGGCTGGTTAACGCGCTAGTGAAAAATCACACTAGGATGCCTGGGAGATTCCTATGAGCTCCCTGGCCATAGCTCGTCTCCAACCCCTGACTCTCCTCTGCAGCGTT
>SDBV01008846.1_pt1 | contig 13498 bp, 6 predicted proteins | sample 2277081 | NCBI WGS metagenome assembly SDBV01 (sample SAMN10402039, study PRJNA504765) | marine sediment metagenome | isolation source: marine sediment core GS10_PC15, 223 cmbsf | place: Arctic Ocean: Southern Knipovich Ridge | collected 2010 | reverse complement strand
CTCCGTGCGGGCCGCGAACGACACCAGGGAGCGAGCTCGCGCCGCAGAGCTTCGTACCCGAGCGGTCCAGATTCTGCTCGAGGACGCCGATACCGCCGCGGCCACTCGGGTGGCTCGAACGGCCGTTCGCCTGGGCTCCGGGAGCGCCCGGGCGGCTGCCGATCTGCTGGTCCTCATGCCCGGCCTGCGGGCTACCGATCACCTCTACCTGGCCCGGGTCTACGAGCGGTCCGGCCACCGCACCCATGCCGTGACTCAGTACCGCGAGTACATGGCAAGGGCCCGGCTGTCCCGGGCGGAGCGCCAGCGGCTGCGGATGAAGATGGGTGAGCTGCTGTTTCGAGCTCGCTGGTACACCGCCGCCATCGACGAGCTGGAAGGCCTCGTAGAATCGAAGCCGCCCCGTGCCCTCGCCGCTCGCGCCGAGGACTTCATCGCCCGCGCCACCTACCGCCGCGGCCTGCGCGGCGGCGGCCGGGCTCGGTTGCGCGGCGTCGCCGACCGCTATTCCGGCACCTCGGCTGCGATCAACTCTCTCTTCCTACTGGCCGATGTCTACGAGGGCGCCGGCAACCTGCGGGAGGCCCGGGAGCTGTACGTCGAGTTGGCCACGAAGTATCCCTGGACGCAGACGGCCGGCCGCGCGCGCTTTCGGCTCGGCGTGCTCGCCTATATCGACGGCGACTACGCCCAGGCCCGGGTCCATTTCGATCGCTGTCGCCAGGCCTTCCGCCGTGCCGACCTCCGTACCCGCGCCACTTACTGGGCCGCCCGCGCCCGCATGGCCGAGGGCGGTGAGCCACGCACGACCGAGGCGAAACGGCTCTTCCGTCAGACTCACGCCCGCGACCCCTTTGGCTACTATGGCCTGCTCGCCGCCGAGCGCGCTGGGATCGACCCCTGGCTGAATCTGCCGCCGGGACCGGAGCCCTCTCCCATCGATTCGCTCACTCAGAGCAAGTTCGAGAGCATCGAGCTCCTCCGCCTCGCCGGTTTGAAGGAGGAAGCCGACTACATCCTGGAGACGATCGTCGCCCGGCGACCCCGCACTCCCGAGGAAATGCTTGGACTTTCCGCAGCCCTCACCGAGCACGGTTTCGGTGGGGACGCCGTAAAGTTTGGCTGGCGGGCACACGCCAGAATGCGCGGCCAGTGGAGCACCAGCGTCCTGAAGGCGATCTATCCACTCACTTACAAGGATATCCTGCTAGCTGAATCGCGGACGCACCGCATCGACCCCTACCTCCTCGCAGCCGTCGTTCGCCAGGAATCAGCCTTCGCGCCTGACGTCATCTCTCGCGCCGGGGCTCGGGGATTGCTCCAGCTGATGCCGCCCACCGCGCGCTGGTGGGCCGCACGCCTCGGAGTGCGCGATTACAGCGACGAGCTGCTCTTCCATCCCGAGACAAACGTTCACCTCGGCGCCGCTTTCCTTTCCGACCTCAACCGCCGTTACAACGAGCTCCAGGTCTCACTTGTCGCCTACACCGCCGGGCCCACGCGCGCCCGCCGCTGGCGCGAGCGCCCCGCCTACAGCGTCGATGCCGAGCTGTTCGCCGAGCGCATCCCCTTCTCCGAGACCCGCAACTATGTCCGCGGAATCCAGACTCAGCTGCGAATCTACCGCCACCTTTACGACGACTTCGGGCCCCGAATCGGCGCTGACTGATCTCCCATCTCCGGCGTTGACAGAGCTGCGATCGCCTTGCTATGATGCGTCGTTCCTTTTCCCAGACATGTCCCAAGCAGGAGGTAGTGCTCGATGGCCAGAGGGCGGATCAAATGGTTCAACGACGCCAAGGGCTACGGCTTCATCGAACAACCCGAAGGTGGAGAGGACATCTTCGTTCACTTCACTTCAATCGCGATGGACGGATTCAAGTCCCTCGCCGAAGGCCAGGAAGTGGAATTCGAAATCCGGCAAGGTGATAAAGGTCTGCAAGCCACTAACGTGACCCGGGTCTAGCTCCGGGCTTTTTTCTTCAGACTACGCCCCGCTCGCCCGGGCCCGTAGCGGCTCGGGCAAGTTTTACTCCGCTACCTATGCGGGCGTCCGCCGGGTCGGCATATTCCCACCAAGATGAAAGATCGCCAGAAGAAACGCGTGTTTCTCGTCGACGGCCACGCCCTCGTCTACCGGGCTTTCTACGCCATGATCAGCCGACCCCTTCGAACCTCACGCGGCGAGAACACGTCCGCGCCCTGGGGGATCGCCGTGTTCATCCGCAAGCTGCTGGAGGAACAGAAGCCCGACTACCTCGGCTTCATCTTCGACGCCGGCGGCCGGGAGACGTTTCGGCACGAGCTCTATGCGGACTACAAGGCGACGCGTGAGAAGCTGGACGAGACGTTGCAGGAGGACTTCGACACGGCGATGGGACGCATCAGGGAGATGCTGGATGGGTTCCATATCCCGGTGATGGAGCTGGAAGGATACGAAGCTGACGATGTGATCGGCACGCTGGCCGAGCAGGCAGCGAAGCGCGGTCTCGAGGCGGTGATAGTCTCCGGCGACAAGGATTTCTATCAGCTGATCGGCGATGGCGTGGTCCTGCTCAATCCGGGGCGCGGCGGTAGAGCGGCGGTGGCGGAGGAATGGGTCGATAAGAGCAACGCTTCTCAGCGGCTGGGTGTGCCTCCCGAGCGGGTGACCGACTACCTGGCTCTGGTCGGCGATTCTTCCGACAACATCCCGGGCGTGCGAGGCGTCGGGCCCAAGACAGCGGTTCAGCTCATCGGCGCCTACGGCCCTCTGGAATCGATCCTGAGCAAAGCGGGGGAAGTGCCTCAGAAGCGGGCGCGTGAGGCTCTGCTCGAGCACACCGAGGAGGCCCGGCTATCGAAGGAACTGGTGACGATCCGAACCGACCTGCCGATCGAGCTCGATCTGGGGAAGCTCGAGGTTGGCAAACCCGACCGCGAGCGGCTGCGCGACCTTTTCCTCGAGCTCGAGTTCAACACGCTGGTGCGAGATTACGCGCCAGACGAGGCGGAGATGGCGGAGGTGGAGGCGAAGCGCGGGCACTACGAGTTGGTGACGACGCCGGCAGGTGCAGCCGAAGTTGCCGCGCGGGCGCGGGAGCGCGGGCGATTCGGACTCGACGTACGGGCGGTGGGGCCCCAGCCGTTCAGATCCGAACTGGTGGGGCTGGGCATCGCGATCGATGAAGGCGCCAGTTTCTACTTGCCCCTCGGCCACGTGCGGGGTTCGCGGCCGGGCGAGCTGGAGCTGGGCGAGGGGCACGAGGCGGATCCGGCCAACTTGCCGCAGTTGAGCTCCGCCGAGATGGAACCGCTCCGCGAGCTATTCGTCTCTCCTCACGTGATCGTGGTGGGGCACGACCTCAAGCGGGCGCGGCTCATCCTCGAGAACGCAGGCGCGCCCCTCGCCGGTGAGATCAGAGATGTGATGATCGAATCGTACTGCCTGGATCCCGGCCAGCGCCAACACGACCTGGCGACGCTGGCGCTCGCCGAGTTCCGTTACAAGTGCACCAGCTACGAAGAGCTGTGTGGCAAAGGGAAGTCGGAGATCCCGTTCGCCGAAGTCGAAGCAGCGGAAGCGGTGGGTTATTCGGCAGAGCGCGCCGACCTGGTGCTCCGCCTCGACACGCGGCTGAGCCGTGAGCTCGTCGACTTCGGCCTGGAGAGATTATTCGAAGAGATCGAGATGCCGTTGGTACCCGTGCTCGCCGATATGGAACGGACCGGCATCGCGATCGATCGAGGGTTCTTCGCCGAGATGAGCGAGCGGCTGGAGCGTGAGCTGAGGCTGGTCGAGGATGAGATCTACAAGATCGTCGGCCGTGAGTTCAACTTGAATTCACCCATCCAGCTGCGGCAGGTCCTCTTCGATGAGCTCGAACTGCCCGTCAAGAAGAAGACGAAGACGGGCGCATCCACCGATGCCGATGTGCTGGAAGAGCTGGCGGCGGAGGGGCACGATATCCCGCGGTTACTCCTTGAGTACCGGGAGCTCGCCAAGCTCAATTCCACCTACGTCGATGCGCTCCCGGCGCTCGCCGATCCGGAGACGGACCGGTTGCACACAACCTTCAACCAGGCCATCGCCTCGACCGGTCGTCTTACCAGCTCCGACCCGAACCTGCAGAATATCCCCATCCGGACATCGCTCGGCGCCGAGATCCGCAAAGGCTTCGTCCCACAGGCTGATCACCTCTTCGTAGGTGGTGATTACTCCCAGATCGAGCTCCGAATCCTCGCGCACCTATCGGGCGATCCCGCCTTCCTCTCGGCGTTCCGAGAGGGCCGCGACATACATCGCGAAACGGCGGCGCTCATCTTCGGCGTCGATCCGGATGCGGTGGACGGGGCCATGCGCGGGCAGGCGAAGACGGTGAACTTTGCCACGATCTATGGACAGGGCCCGGTCGCGCTCGCGCGGCAGTTGGGCATCAGCGTGAGCGCGGCCACCAGGTTCATCGAGAACTACTTCAAGCGTTTCCCGGCCATCCGAAAATTCCTCGACGAACAGGTCGAGCTCGGCCGCGACCGGGGTTACGTGGAGACGATCTTCGCGCGGCGCCGCTACATCCCGGAGCTCCATTCCAAGAACCCCAATATCCGCCGCTTCGGCGCGCGCGTCGCTACCAACTCACCCATCCAGGGTAGCGCCGCCGACCTCATCAAGCTGGCGATGATCAACATCCACCATGAACTGGAAGCGCAGAGCCTCGAGACGCGGATGATTCTTCAGGTCCACGACGAGTTACTCTTCGAAGTGCCGGCGAAAGAGCTCGAGCGGGCGAAAACCCTGATCACCGAGGGAATGGAAGGGGTCATCGAGTTGAAGGTGCCGATCGCCATCGAACTTGGGATTGGATCGTCGTGGTACGAGACCAAGTGAATATCGAAGATAGAAGTGTGAAGGTCGAAGGACCGGGGGACCGAAGGACCGGTAGATTCATGAGTGATGAGTGGTGAAGTCCGAAGTAATGGGTGAATGAGGAATCAGAACTCAGAACTCAGAACTCGGAATTCGGAATTCGGAACTCAGAACCCAAGACTCAGAACTCAGAACGCTCGATATTCACCACTCATGAATCATGAATCTACCGGTCCTTCGATCTTCATCACTCATCACTCATAAATCCAGGCGGTCATAGCCATGCCCAGAACCGCGGACTGACTCGAAACACGAACTCCCAGGTGCCGTTCTGGCGCAGACCGCGCGCCAGCTCCAGCCGCACGATGTCGAATAAAAGTCCCACCCCGGCGCCCGCTCCGATCAGAGCGCCCTCCGCTTCTTCCGCGGGCACACCGGCGTCGGTCCAAAGCTGCGCCGCCCTGCGGGCACTGGCGCCCTCGAAACCGATCCAGCCCAGATCGCCGAAGACCGCCACCGACAGATACGGATACTTGATGTCACGGCTCAACTCCGCGCTGATGAATCCGAACAGGTTACCCCCAAAACGGTTGAACTGATAGCCGCGGACCGTCCCCCTGCCGCCGGCTACGAAGAGGCGCTGGGCCGGGATGGTTCCGCCCCCGACGGCGCCCGCTTGCGCCGACAGACGGAGGCTCAGGCTGCCGAGCGAACGCGGCCAGTAGGCCTGGCTCCGCGCCGCCCCACGCACGTACTCGGCGCCAGCGGCCAGCACCTTCGCCGAGCCTTCGATGCCCGCCTGCCAGCTCCAGCCGCCGATCGTCTCCACCACGTTGAGCCCCGGTCGCGCCAGATCGAGGCCGAGGATGATCACCGTAGCTTCATCCTCCGGACGCAGCGGCCGGTAGCTGCGATCCACGACTCGATCCGCCTCGAGCGCTGCGGATTCCCACTCCTCCCAAGCGAGGCTCAAGGAACCCCGAAGCTGCGGCCAGCGCCTCTCTAGGGTCAGCGTCGCGCCGCTTTTCCAGAAAGGCTCCCGATAGTCCTCACCATCGACCAGGGTCACTATCGTCGAGACCACTCCCGAGCTCACCACCCACGGCGTCACCTCGCCGACTCGATTCACGTAGCCCGCCAACTCCACATGGGTCGATCTGGCGACCGGCGCTCTCAGCACCCCGTCCAGCTCGCCGCGATCCGCCCCGATGGCGTAGCCACCCAACAGCGTGAGCTCGATACGCCCCCGTATGGAACGGCGCACCCCCGGCCCCAGGTAAAAGCCCTCGGCGCGCCGGAAGCGGAGGACCGAGGACAGGCCGGGAATCGCCAGCCTGAACGACTCCGAACGCTGCAGGTAGGCCTGGGCCACGACCCGCGCCGCTTCCTCTCGGACCGCCTGGAGAGTGGGCGGCTCAGTAGCTATCGACGGATCGAGAGCATCGTAGAGGTCCGTCTCGAACTCGTAGCGCTCTAGCCGTTCTCTGGAGAGCATGACCACCGGCGGCCCGCGGAAGGCGGGCGCGGGTACACCACCGTTGATCTTGTAGCCTTTGACGGTGAGCTCGCTGCGTATGATGCCGCCGGCCGGGAAGCTGAGCAGCTTGTACTCGCGGCGCAGCTCGAGACCCTGGCTGTACGGCAGCCAGTACCGACCTTCCCAGAGGGCGTTCTCGATGCGAAGGCTGATATAGTCGAGCTGTTCATCTAGATACGATGCGGAAGTGAACGTCAGGTCCATACGAACGACGTCCGCCGCGTCCCGCTCGAAGTAGATGGCGCCGACGACGCCGGGCCGATCCGGGTCGGTGGGCCGGACCTGGACCCTGTAGACCCAAAGCTCGCGCTGAGGTAAGAGGAGCGTCAGCGAGTCAGCCAGCCGGTACTCGTAGTGATCGAGGGCGCCGCGTGCCAGCGGGTGGAGCACGCCATCGACTTCGCTACCTTCGCCCAGAACGATGGAATCGGGATAGTTATCCATCACGACCATCAGGTGATCGAGATGGTAGTTGATATTTGTGGGAAGGTTCTTCTTCTCCCGGCGACCGACGAACAGCTGGCGCGTCTCACCAGGCGCACGCCAGAAGACGTCGAGGGCCAGCTGGTCGGCCTTCACCAGCTGGCGCTCGGTATCGCGCCCCGTATCGAAGAGAAAGTACAGGTGGCTCTCTACGTGAGCGCTGTAATCACGCAGCGAATCGTCAGAGAACCAGGTCCTGCGTCTCGCGATCGCCTGCTCGATGAAGCGCACCACGCCGGGCGCGTTCCATCCAGATTCTTCCTGCTGTCCGCCTGGCTGGGCAGCCTGAGGAAATGAGAGAGCGACTAAATAGGAGAGTGACCGCAGGCGGTCCACTCACTGCCCGCTCGCCGCGATCGCCTGGTCGTTGAGCGTCCAGTCGTAATCGAGGTACTCGACTTTGTAGCGTTCGTTCTTCAGGTACTCCACATCGCGCGAGAGGAGATAGCGAGAGACGAACGCGAGTACGGCCCGGGCCTTGTCGTTCCCGTTGTAGCCGGACGCGGGCAGGTAAGTGCCAAAATCGTCACCGAACCAGTCGAATATCTTGGAGAGGTACACGCGTCCGCGCTCACGCTCGATGCGGTTCTGCCGCGGGTCGTTCAGGAACGTTCGCCCCTGTTCGTCCAATTGCTCGTCGAGCCGGGCGCCCTCGAACGGCTCCTCACGCAGTGGTGGGCAACTGACCGCGGCGCACACCAGTGCGAAATGGACCCGCGGTTCATCGTATTCGGGGCGCAGGTGGCCGTGCTCGATGTCATCCAGAGTCATCTCCTCACCGGCTACACGATAATGTATGCCATCGAAGACGCCCGGGATCTGACGCACCGAGTTGTTCGGGTGGGTATGTCTCTTCAGCGAGAAGAAGCTGCCTGCTTTGATCGGGTAGTGGTCGATGACGATTCTCATCATCATCGCGTTGTAGGCGTTGATCAGATAGGCGATCCGCTCTTCCCGAGGCCAGTCCGCGAACTCTTCCGCGCTCACTTCGCCCAGTTGCCCGATATAGCGGTCCAGCGTCTCCCGGCCGATCTGGAGCGCCGCGTAGTCCACTCGACTATCGTGAACGAAGTTCGTAAGAACGGTAGCGTACGCCGAGTGGTCGAAGCTTTGACCAAACGCTGGAGTCGCGGCGAGTGGCACCAACAACAGACAGCTACGGAACCGGGCCCAGATCCACATTTCAGTTATCGCGCGTCGAGAGTTGATCAGCGATTTCCGCTCCGGTGTTCCTCAACAATAACATCACGCGCCCAGCGGAGTTCCCTCTTTCCCAAACCGCGATCACTACGTCGTAGCTTTCCGCAACGCTTCCGAGAGCTCGCCGAAGGCCAACGTCTTGAACTCGCCGTCCGCATAGAGGACCCTGCCGCCCACCATCGTCAGCACGACATCGTTTCCCCGCGCCTCATGAATCAGCGCCGCCACGGGATCGCCCACCGGCGTCGTCGATGGCCCCTCGAGACGAATCGCCGTCATGTCCGCCGCCTTCCCCGCCTCGAGCGATCCCACACGGTCGGCGATCTCCAGCGCCCGCGCCCCCTCCAGCGTGGCGAGGCGCAGGCATTCGTCCGCGCTCAGCACGCCCGCCGCACGGTAGGTGGCACGCTGCATGAGGACCGCCACGCGCGCTTCCTCTAAGATATCCACGCGGTTGTTGCTCGCTACCGAATCGCTTCCCAGTCCCACACCGATGCCGAGCTCCAGAAAGAAGAGCAGGGGAGCGATGCCGTGGCCAAACTTGGCGTTGGAGATCGGGCAGTGTGCGACGCTCGAGCCGGTATCGGCGATGCGCAGCACATCCGCCTCGTCCACGTGCACGCAGTGCACGAGCAGCGGGTGAGTCTCGAGGATGCCCGTCGCGGCAAGCGAGGCGACGGGTGACTGTCCCCTCGCTTCGAGTTCGATTCCTCGCTCCAGCAGCCTGTCGGCCAGGGGGCCTAACCCGAAGCGTACGAAACGCTCTTCGGCTTCCGACTCCGCCACGTGGACGGTAACGGGCAACGCTTCGGCGCGAGCGTATTCGGCAAGCAGGGAAAAGAGCTGCGGCGCGATGGTATACGGCGCGTGTGGCGCGATGCCGATCTCGACGCGCTCGCTCGCCAGCCTTCGCATCGCCTCGATCTTCGCCTCGAGGCCCGCCAGCGCCGTCTCCGCTTCCGCCGGGTCGGGTCCGAAAACTTCGCGGTAGACACGGCCGCGAACCCCCGTCTCGGTGAGGGCCTCCTGCAAGAACCCGGCGTCATCGGGCGCCGCGATGCAGGTGACCCCCGCGGCGATGCACTCCGCGACACCCAGCCAGGTCGATGCCCGGATCGCCTCTGGGCCCAGCGTGCGGTACTTGAGCTCGATCACCCGCTCGATCCAGGGGGCGAAGGCCTCGTTCTCCAGCTGGCCGCGCAGCAGGGTGAGCTCGGGGTGAGCGTGGACGTTGATCAGACCGGCGGTGAGCGCCACCTCACCCAGATCCGTCAACCGGGCTCCGTGCGTCGGGACATCTGCGGCGGGGCCGACCCGCTCGATGACGCCATCTCTTCCCACCCTGACGGCTCCATCGGCGATGGGTGACCCACTCACCGGCAGGACCCAGCGGGCCCGATAGACAGTTGCCGTCATTGTAGATTCCTCACCGCCGTCCTCAGGCCCACATCGCGGCTCCGCTCGAGCTCGAAATCAGGAATACGCGTCTCGATGCGCCTGAAACGCCTGCGTCGGAAAGTGATGATCAGCCCGTCGCTGCTCAGAGTAGAGTCAAGCGGTCCCGTGACGACGAGCTCGTAAGTGGTCCGGCTTCCCGTAGGTATCGCGAAGCGTAACCCAGCCCCGAAGCTCGCCCTCAAGCCGGAGTTCGTGCCGAACGGCGCATCGTTGACCCACATCTCGCCGGCGTCGACAAAGAACGTTGTCCCGAAGTCCAACAGCTGACCCACGCTGAGCACGTGCGTACGGTCTTCGAGCGTCACCACCGCCCTGCCTCCTCCCGGCCAGCGATGTCCCGAGTAACCCCGCAGCCCGTTCAGACCGCCCAGCGTGAGCTGGAACGGAACCGTCGCCTGCCAGCCGGCGGAGAGGCGGCCGCGGAGCTCCAGAGTGTTGCGCGCCGTAGACGACCAGAACGTCTCCACGTCGATGGCGCCGAATACATCGCGCCATTTCCCGGCTTCATAGTCGCGCCGGGCCTCGAAGCTGCCCCTCACCACCATCAGCAAACGGCGCGCCAACTGTGCCCCGGCGTAACCCTCCAGCCCCACCAGCAGATGGCGGTCGTCGGTCCCGAGCACCGGAGCCGCCACCCCCAGCGTCAGATCGGCGGAGGCGCCCAGAGCCACATCCTCGATGGCGTTGACCGACGTCAGACCTTCCCGCTGCACGAACTCCAGTGCCAGCACGCCGACGATGGCATTGAGCCGCAGGATGTTCCGGGGGGAGAGCTTTGCCTGTGCTATGCTATCCGCCTCCTCCTCGCTGACTCCGATCCGATCCGCCGTCGTACTATCTTGGAAGAAGACGGTTCCGTAGCCGAGGCTCTCGTAAGAGATCGTCGCCCCAAACGTCCCCAGCCTCGGAGCGCGGGGGCTGATGCCGTCCGCCGCCTTCCGCCACGCTCCTCCGAATTGCGCCGTGCGCTGGATTGACGGCAGCACAACATCGTTCCGATCCTCCGCATCGCCGGTGATGAAGCGGAACCAGCTTTCCCTATAGCCACCACCCACAAACGCCGACCTCCGGCCCACCAGACCCAGGAACGGATAGCGTAGTGCAGCCCCGCCGAAATAACCCGGCTCCGTGCGCCCACCCGATAGGTCGAGATCCCAGCGCGTCTTCATCCATTGGGGATTCGTGTAGAAAAGAGCCCAGCGCTCTGGCCCCGGCCGCGACAGCACCTGCAGGTCGATCGACCTCCCCGTCCCCAGCAGACTACGCTCCGCCAGTCTGATCCCCGTAACCTCGACGCCACGGCCCAGCGCCACTTCCGGCTCTATCCTCAGGGTCCAGTCGTCACGGGTTACCACCTGGACGTCATAGTTGCCATCGCCCCGTGGGATCGCCTCCACCTTCGCCGTCTTGATGAAGCGCATCGAACGCAGCAGGCGCTCGCTTTCGCTCAGGCGCAGCGGATCGAAGCAGTCACCGGGTTTCAACAGAAGCTCGCGCCTCACCAGGCCGTGGCGCGTCTCGACGTGTAGCCCATTGCCTACATCGTAAAACGTCCCCTCCAGCCCGCTCGCCCCGTTCGAGAAGACCGGCTCCGTCACGACGTTCACGTTGACGATGCGGCCCGCAGGGCAAACGCCGGCGGCGGATGACTGCCCCTGCGCCTGCCCGGCGCACAGCCACAGTCCGGCCAAAAGGAGACCGCTGACAGCTATTCTCTCCGACTGGATCTTCAGCCTGGACTCCACCTTCGCGAGGGTCGTTTCAACTTTTAAACGGGGAGGAACACCGCGGGTACCGCTCCGCCCGAGGGCGCTCAGCAGCAGCTAGCCATTCGATTCCACCAGCCCCACGATCTGGTCCGATCGCCAGTAGCTGCCATACCCCAGTCTGGCGAACCGGTTCGGCTTCGCTTCCGAGGCACAGCTCGTCTGGCAACCTAAGCAGCCGGGGTGTCGGAAGCAGCCCGATTTGCACACGCTGCCCAATCAGCGCCAAGTTGTTACTAATTACTAGTTACTAATTACTAATTACCCATTACAGAACCGAGACCATGCAGACTAAGCGCGAAGCTGCCCTCGCATATCACGCGGGTGACCGGCCTGGAAAGATCGCCGTCGTACCCACCAAGCCCGTTGCGACCCAGCGCGATCTCTCGCTGGCCTACACGCCGGGGGTGGCCGAACCGAGCCGGGCGATCGCCGAGGAGCCCGACGACGTCTTCAAGTATACGGCGCGCGGCAACCTGGTGGCGGTGGTCTCGAACGGTACGGCCGTGCTGGGGCTGGGCAACATCGGCCCCCTGGCGGCGAAGCCGGTCATGGAGGGCAAGGGGGTGCTCTTCAAGCAGTTCGCCGACATCGACGTCTTCGACCTCGAGGTAGGCAGCCAGGATCCCGACGACATGATTCGTTTTTGCGAGCTGCTCGAGCCCACCGTCGGCGGGATCAACCTCGAGGACATCAAAGCGCCCGAGTGCTTCTACATCGAGAAGGAGCTCTGTGCGCGTCTCAATATCCCTGTCTTTCACGACGATCAGCACGGCACCGCCATCATCAGCGCAGCGGCGCTCGTCAACGCACTCGAGGTCACACGGCGCGAAATCGGCGAAGTGCGGATTGTGATCAGCGGAGCGGGATCGGCGGCGATCGCCGGCGCCGGTCTTTACATGGCGCTGGGCGCGAGGCGCGAGAACATCATCATGTGCGACAGTCGCGGGGTCATCCATACGGGCCGGGACGATCTCAACCCTTACAAGCAGCAGTTCGCCCAAGATACGGAACTGCGCACGCTGGCCGATGCGATGAAGGGTGCCGATGTGTTCATTGGAGTCTCCGTCGGCGGTATCGTCTCGAAGGAGATGCTCGTCACGATGGCGGACGACCCCATCGTCTTTGCGATGGCGAACCCCGACCCTGAGATCTCCCCCGAAGATGCCCGCGACGCCCGCTCGGATGTGATCATGGCAACCGGTCGCTCTGACTATCCCAACCAGGTGAACAACGTCCTTGGCTTCCCCTTCATCTTTCGCGGTGCGCTCGATGTGCGCGCGCGTGCCATCAACATGGAAATGAAGCTCGCCGCTACACGCGCCCTGGCACGCCTCGCCAAGGAGCCGGTGCCCGAAGTCGTTGTTCGCGCCTACGGAAAGACCAAGTTCAGCTTCGGACGCGACTATCTCATCCCCAAGCCGTTCGACTCCCGGGTGCTTCTCTATGTCGCCCCTGCCGTCGCCGAGGCCGCCATGCAAACCGGCGTAGCAAGGGTGCAGCTCGACCTCGACGATTACGAGGATCGGCTCGAGTCGCGGCTGGGGCCGGCGCGTGCCATCATGCGCTCCATCGCTCATAAGGCGCAGCAGTCGCCACAACGAATCGTCTTCCCCGAGGCTACCGACCCCAAGATCCTCCTGGCGGCTCACGCCTGCCTCGAGGATGGCATCGCGCGGCCCATCCTCGTCGGCAACTTCCGCAAGATCGTCGAGGCCATCGGAGAGCTCGGTATCGATCTCGGCCTCTCGGAGACCGAGGTCATCGACCCCAGCGACGACGAGCGTCGCGAGCAGTATGTGGAGAGTTTCTACAAAGAGCGGCAACGGAAGGGGATCACGCGGGCCGAAGCTTCGGAGCGACTCAGGGTGCCGATCTATTATGCCGGCATGATGGTCCGCAGCGGCGATGCCGACGGCCTCGTCGCTGGCGTCGACATGTACTACCCCGAGGCGCTTCGCCCCTGTCTCGAGACCGTCGGCGTTAATCCCACCGTCCATAAAGTGGCCGGGCTCTACATCATGATCCTCGAGAAGGACATGATGTTCTTCGCCGACACCACCGTGAACATCTCTCCCGATGCCGAAACGCTGGCCGAAATCGCCATCCTCGCGGCCGCTTTCGTCCGCCGCTTCGGCATCGAGCCACGCGTCGCGATGATCTCCTTCTCCACTTTCGGTTCGGCCCGCCACCCTGAGTCGCTAAAGG
>SDBV01008845.1_pt1 | contig 13499 bp, 13 predicted proteins | sample 2277081 | NCBI WGS metagenome assembly SDBV01 (sample SAMN10402039, study PRJNA504765) | marine sediment metagenome | isolation source: marine sediment core GS10_PC15, 223 cmbsf | place: Arctic Ocean: Southern Knipovich Ridge | collected 2010 | reverse complement strand
TCGGGTTCGTTACTTGTAAGCTTGAGCATAGGCGTATTCCTTTCTTTTAAGCGACAACTTACTTGAAAGGGTACGCCTAACTTTTTATTTTTCCAATCCACAACTTTCGATCATATCTCTTTCAAACCCGGTGATTGATAACGCCAATTACTCCTACTACGTCATGATAAACTTGCTGGGAGCGCAGCGATTGAGCGGAGTGTTCATTACATATCAAGTCACAGGGCCGTAAATAATCGGAACACCTAGACCTATATGGCGGCCCCTCCGGGGGCCGTCTTTCTTTGCTCAATCCTCCACCACAACCACTAGTTTCTTCCGGCCGATCAATCATGTCTGCTTTTTCAACGCCGGCAGCAGAGCCCCGGAACCGGCCATGAGGCAAAGAACCGCCAGAATAAAGAGGCTGAACGAGTCGAATCCTGTCGCCGGAGCCGGGCTTCCACTTGATGCCCAGACCATCGCAATGACCGAGAACGAATTCACCTGGCCAACGATGATATTGTTGACCGTATCGACATAGAGCGTGACATCCTCCCACGCCCCGTCGTAGTGCATCATCTTCAGGTCTTCCTCCGGACCGGTGATCTCGGATTCGTCGTAGCTTATAGCCACAGTTATCGGCGGGACATAGCTGGCATCGGTCTGAATATCGTAATGGTAGTCATCGAATTCAAAACCGGCCGGTGGACCAGGCGACGCGCTCTTCGTAATCGAAGTTTCTCCGGCACTTAAAACTTCCGAAAATGTCAGGCTAACATCGGTGAGCGGGTTGACTGTCAGATCAACACCGGCGCTAGTTTCGGTCGAAATCCCGGGCATCATCCTGATCGTATTGCTGGCAGCGGAATAATTGCCGGATGGGTCATAAGCTTTCAAATAATAAGCATATGTCACTAAGGAACTGAGGCCGCTGAACGTATATGAAGTGTCCACAGTATCGGCCAGCTCCACGCTGGTATCAGCATTGAATATCTTATAGCCCGCCACACCGACCGTATCCGTCGTCGGCGGCCAAAAGAGACTTATCTGATCACTGGCAGGTGTATAGCCGACAATCGTAGTGGTAGTCGGTGGAATAATATCCATTTTCACAGCGAACGCATCTCCTACGCCGCCGTAAGTAGAATCAAAAACACCGCCGGTCGTCGGAAACGCTGATGAGGCAGTATAACCGGCGAGATAGACATTCTTAGCGCTATCAAGAGCAATCCCATTAGCATACTCGGTCAAAGTACCGCCAAGATAAGTCGAATAAAGTAGATCCGCCGAGCCCGTACCCAGCATAGAGAGGCGCGCCACAAAAACGTCACTCCCGCCATTGTGAGAGTCATCGATAGGTCCGGAAACGGTTGGAAAACCGGCCTGTGCTCGCCCTGTAATATAGGCAACCCCGGAAACATCAACCGCGATCGCCAATCCATTGTCGGCGTCACCCCCGCCAATATATGAGGAGTAAAGAAGATCACTGCTGCCGCTACCGGCCGGATTTATCTTGCTGATAAAAACATCTGTGCCACCATTATGGGTGACATCATAGGCGCCGGCCGTTAGCGGAAAATCAACATTAGATGTCGTGTTGCCAGTAACAATAATATTTCCGTCGTGCAAAGCAATCGCCGCTCCCTCATCGGACCCTCCCCCGCCTAGGTAGGATGAATAGATCAGATCGGCCGAACCGCCGCCGGCCGGATCAAGCTTGGCGACAAAAGCGTCGTACACATTTCCTGAATAAACAGTATCGAAAGCTCCGGCCGTCGTCGGAAAAACCGCGGAAGAAGTTTTGCCGGTAAGATGAACGGTGCCGGAGCTGTCGAGAGCCAAGGAAGTTCCAAACTCCTCGCCCGCGGTACCAAATACGGTTGAATACAAGAGATCCCCCGCGGCCCCACCGGCCGGATCGATCCGGGCAATAAAGGCGTCAACATCTCCATTGTGACCGGTATCATAAGCGCCGGCACTGGTCGGAAAATTACTGGATGCAGTACCGCCGACGAAATGAATTGTTTTCGAGCTGTCGACGACAATATCGTTTGCAGAATCAAGACCCAATCCGCCCATATAGCTTGAGTACAACAGGTCGGCGACACCATTACCGCCCGGATCCAACTTTAGAACGAAAGCATCGTAAGAACCACCGAGGCTGGTACTGTAAGCACCGGCGGTGGTCGGAAAATCAGTCGAACCAGTTTGACCGGTAAGATATACGGTTCCACTCTCATCCACCGTCACACCCCACCCGGATTCGTTAAAGCTGCCCCCAAAATAAGTAGAATAAAGAATGGTCGTGCCGCTGGGATCGATCTTCGTCAGGAAGGCGTCCTTGGCATCTCGAGTGATGTCATAAGCCCCGGCAGTGGTCGGAAACCCGCTAGTTGATAGCGTATAGCCGGTCACATAGGAATTGCCGCTGTCGTCCACGGCAACGTCCTCAGCCCAATCAAGCGAGCTACCGCCGATAAAGCCGGAGTATGAAAGAGTGGGGTCTATGTAGAGCGGTAGCGAATGATCATAGGTGGGAACCGAGAACCCAACCATTGATTTGTCGATACTAAAAGCAGCGTCACGCGCGACCCTTTTAAACCCGACCAACTGATAGACAAGCGGCCTATCGTCCTGCAAATCGCCCCAAGGGGTACCGATCAAAAGGTTGCCCTTTTTATCCAATCTGAGAGAATCCGCCCCGCTATATCCCAGTCTTATGTTGCTTAAGTCGGCACCTGGCGCTACGACAAACTCGTACTTTATCTTGCCACTATCACCAGAATAAGTCAGGTCGATTCCGTCATAGATATTTTCATATGTGACTGCATCATAAGTGGCAACATTTGTCACCCATCGGGAAGGATCGTTACCGATAAAGTAGTTGACCTCTCCCGGCAGCCGGTCGCCACCGACCATTGCGACCTCCGGATTTGCCCCCAAGAACCGGACCTTGAGAGCATAGGCCTCTCCAATCGTTTCTTTTGATTCCGCCCCCCGGCTACGGTTTCCGCTGGGAAGCGGTTTCTGGTCTCCATTCTCTTTCAGAAACGCATAGGTCGCCTCAGTTTTCGAGAGGTAGAAACTATATCCGGCGCTACTTGAATAGAACTCTACTTTCCCCTCGATTTGCCCTTGATTGGGGAGGAATGTCGCCGGGATCTCTAGGGGTGCGGGGGCCGTTTTTTCCGGCCCTGCCGTCGGCAATCGATCAGCAATCAGTCTCTGGATACGATCGGAGCCCAGCTGTGGAGTCATCGAGACTAGACCGATAGTGAGTAGTGTAATCAGCAGGAAATGGGGAGCCCGTAAATAGCGCCCTTCGTTATCGATGGATGCGTACTTGTTTCCCCGCCGGACAAAGCCTGACACAGCCAGCCTTTCGCCGCCAACATACTTGCATTTAAACTAGCACCGGGTAGGTGGGCCGTCAACGTCTTGTCCGGAAGCCGATCACTCGCCCAAGGAACTGACGGTGCCCAGCCCGGTCACTTTGCTGGTGATCTTCGGTGACCCGTAGTAGCCTACCCTCCCAAGGCCTCGGTGAACGACATCAAGGGTCTCTGTCACCCGCACCGTGGCGTTCCCGGCCCCGGTCAACAAAACTGACGCGTCCGTACAATCGAGCCCGGACGCAAGATAGACACCAGCGCCGCTGAGCGTGACTTGTTGCTCGCGAACCCGGCCGTCGACCTCGATCTTACCGGCACCCCTCAGGTCAACCTCGAGGCGCTCAGCCGCGAGTGAACGTAATCTGATACTGCCGGCGCCCGACAGGACTAACGCCAGTTGTTCGGTCTTAACCTCGGCCACCTCGACCAGCGCCCCGCCGAGGACCTTTATTCCATCCAGCTTTTTCACGACCAAATTGTAGGTGATCGGCTTTCTAATGAAAGCCGCGGTCAGAGCGTGGCCGACCTTTTCGAGCCAGCCCGCCTCCACTTTCAACATTAGCTGCCCATCGCTAACCTGAGCGACGATATTCTTAAGCAAGTCGCCCTCGGCCTCGATCGTCAGCGACTCTTCCTCTCCCTGTGTGATAACCAGGCGACCGAAATCCCGCAAGGCCACGCTTTCAAATCCCTGAACGTCTCGGACTTCGCTCGTCCATTTTTGCTCATTCATGATTCGATCTCTCCCTTTTGCCTCCGGCTTTCGTAGCGCCGATAATTGTCCTCGAATCCACTATATTAGCGCCTTGCGAACGTCGATGCGCGCGACCTCGCTCAGCTTGAAAGCCCGCCACGGATAAAAGCTTGCTCTATTGGAAATAACTAAGGAACTACCGAGGGAGGCCCTATGGGGTGTTTGCTTATTCTGCTGGCGTTGGCCGCGCCGCGTGTGGTCTTAGTGATCGTCTGGGCGTCCACAAACGTGATACCCAGAGCCTATGGCTCTTTCATCGTCCCGTTGCTGGGCCTCATACTGCTGCCGTTGACGACTTTGGCCTATGCGCTCGTTTTTCAACCTGGTATCGGCGTCGCCGGGTTCGGCTGGTTCTGGGTGATTCTCGCCCTCATTATAGACCTCGGCACCTACGGAGGCAGTAGTGACTTCAACCAACGCCGGTATGCGTAGACCCATTGGCCATTTAGTCTTACTTCTATTGTTTGTTCTTTTCATCGCCGCAACCGGGATGGTCAGCCGGAGCGGACACCGCATACAAGACGAGGCGAACGAGGATGGGGAGCGAGTCAAGCTCGAGCGGACGCCCCTGGCCCCAAAGAAAGCACGCGGCTCGATGGTCGTCAATGTCGGGGCGACGGATGAAGATATCACGCGGATAAAGTACAAGGGATCTGTGCGCTCTCTGGCCCAAGGGCGCTTCATTTATCGGATATGGCTCTGGGACGGATTTGATGACGTCAAGATTCCGCTCACAAAGTTCCGGGTCGATGGGGACGGACCTACACGGTTCTCAGGTGTGCGGCGAATCCAGAACATCGAGCGCTTTGACCAAGTCGTCGTGACCCGACAGCGAACCAGGGGGTCTGAAGTGGAGCGTGATCCAAGAATCATGCTCGTCGGCGAAATCGCCGTGCTCGCCAACTGATCGTCTTTGCCTCGGCGCGACTTTCGTTTACAATAACTCTCGTGAACAGGCAATTACTCACGCGAAAACCCACCACAACTAAGCTAAACGAATAGAAGGAAGTAGATGCGCCGAACAGCTGTATTCCTGGCGTTGATTGCCGCTTTGGCGGTCTTGTCAGCGTGTGCTAACGGGGCCGTGACCGCCAGTGATAGCAACAATAAGGTGGCCGGACCCTTCAATAACTTCAATCTGGAGCCCCTCGCCACCAATTCCGATCAGTATATCGGTAGCGAAATCAGCTTAACCGGCCGCGTCATCGATCGGCCCAGCAGCGTCGACGGTGGGGCGTGGAGGCTTCAAGTCCAAGCCGATCCCGATGAATCCGAGACCAGGTTCTTTGTGGTCGTCACAGCTGACAGGCTCGACATCAGCGCCGACGACTTCGTCCGCTTTGACGGCACCATAGAAGTCGACCCGGAAAAGAACCGGCTTGAAGACGCGGGAGAGGACCTGCCTTTCATCAGCGCCGATGATTTCCAACAGATCCCGTCCCATGACGTCCTCGCCCCGACCAGCCAGCTACTCGAACCAAAGGTATCGGAATCCCAGTTCAATGTGACCGTGACAGTTGAAAAGATCGAGTTCGCCGAGAAAGAAACACGTGTCTACATGCGAATAGACAATGGCACAGAACAGACCGTGAGACTAAACGACGGCCGCATGAAGCTGTCTCAGGGCCCCGGCGAATCAGACCTTCAACCCGATCCCGCCCCCGACTACGACCGCCTACCATCGGACCTGCCAACAGGGATGAGCGCCACGGGCGTCCTCACTTTCCCACCCGCCTCTTACGAGGTGGGCTCGCTCAGATTAACAATTGGCGCATCGACCGACGACTACACTCTGCGCTTCGAGCCCTTCGAACTGGCGGTAGTATGGACCCCGCCGGCGGAATGAACCACTAAGCAACCCTTTTCTCGTTTTGTAAATGTCCAGAAAGGGCATAGTTTTTACAAACTTCGAATGCGGAGGGAGGCTTATCATGGCTGAAAATACCTGCGACTGTGGTTCCGGGAAGAAAGCCGCCGAATGTTGCGCTCCATGCGACTGCGGCTCTGGCAAGGCGGCTAGAGAGTGTTGCTCCAAGGACTAACACAAGCGACCATAAACTAGACTTGAAGAACCTCTGGGCTCCAGGGGTTCTTCTTTTTCGATGCACGTAGTACCTTTTTGGGTACTCCCAGGATATGGGTGTCGGCAAAGACTCGCGATCGAGAATAGTCGTGCTGGGAGCGGGCTTTGGCGGTCTCAACTGCGCGCTTGGCCTAGTTAGACGCCTCGGACCGGGGCAGGTAGAGGTGGTACTGGTCGACCGACACCCATATCATTTGCTCACCCCGGCGCTCTATCTGGCGGGAGCAGCCGAGACTGCCAACCGGACGGTCTGCATCCCTCTTTCTGAAATATTGAGGGCGACCGGGGTCCAGTTCCATCGAGGGACAGTCGAGTCGATAGACCGCGATAAACATGAGGTTGTGCTGCGCGACGGCACCCTGAGCTACGACACGGTCGTGATCGCCCTTGGCAACCACACGGACTATTTCGGGATCCCCGGGTTACGCGAGCGGGCTATCCCGTTCAAAGAAATCTACGATGCCGGACGCCTGCGCCACGCATTACATAGAGCGCTGAAAAAGCGAGGGACCGAGCCAGTCAGGATCATCGTCGGCGGTGGCGGCTTCACCGGCTCTGAGCTGGTCGGCGAAATGGCGCCGGCCTTGAAGCTGTCCGCCTTCAATGAAAACGCCGTAGCTCAGATCACGGTCATCGAGGCCGGACCGCGTCTGCTTCCATCGCTTAGGGCTGCCGTCAGCAAGCGAGTCATGGCCCGACTCGACTCGCACGGCATCGCGATTCGCGTCAATTCCATGATCAAAAGCGTAGGCGACGATTCCGTCGAGTTATCGACCGGGGAACGGCTCGCTTTCGATATCCTTCTCTGGACGGGCGGCGTGAGCGGGCGCGGAAACGAGATGATACCCGGGGCCGCCCGTGACCGCAAGGGCAACTACCTCGTAGATCGCTGGCTTTCATTACCTGACGACGGTTGCTTTGTCCTTGGCGACATGGCGGCCTTTACAGATCCAGCCACGGGCGAACCGGTCCCGGCGACTGCCCAGACCGCTATAGACCAAGCTCGGTATCTAGCCGCCAACCTGGCGCGTCTTTGCCGCGAGCAAGAACCGCATCCCTACCGCCCCCGGCATGCCGGCTATCTGATACCGGTTATTCGAAGATATGCTGTCATCGACCTCAATCCGCCGATCCCGGCCATACTCGCCGGGCGGACCGCATTCTACGCTTTCGAATTCCTGATGCTCCGGTACCTACTGACTATCCTCCCCGCCCGCAAAGCTTGGAGTCATTGGCGCGGTTGGCTTCGAGCCCTCGCTGAAGCGGAAGCGATCCTCAGTCGAGAGCCAGACAGCAGCAGGGGAAGCTCTGGAGAGAAGGCCGCTTGAGCCTTCAGTCAAGACTGCACAAGCTTTACGCGGCGCGACGTTCCGTCTCGTCCTCGATCTCGTGTTGCCAGCTCCGCACACGAAACGACATGATGATCGAGAAAATACCGAATGCCAGCGCGAAAATGCCGATAACCCTTACAAGCGTCAGTGCGCCGGCGGCCGGGAACGCCAAAATCGCAAACCCGAAGAGTAGCGCTACTAGGCCACTAAGCCCCCAGAGCCACTCGCCTTCAATCTCCCGTCTCAACTCTATAGCCGTGGCTATGCGCCAGATACCGATGAAAATCGCCCAGAACGCGATGAAGTATAGAAGTATCACTGCCGTCACCTGAGGCACGCTGAAGACCGCGATACCGATACCGACCTCTACAATACCCTCGACGATATAGGTCCACCAACGTTGCCCCTGTTGCCCGGCTCGAATGGCCGAAATAAAGGCGATCACGCCGTCCGCCAGCATAAAAAGACCAAAGAGACCGATCAGAACAGCCAACGTGATGTCGGGCCAGATAATGGCGGCCACCCCAAACAAGGCTGTGATCACGCCGCGGATCCCCATTCCCCACCAGTTCATTGCCAGTTCATTGGCCATAATTGAGCCCTCCTTTTCCGATTGATTCGTTTCCGCAGAGTCACACTCGACCCCGCGTTCGTGTCGAATGTTCCCAGGGAGGAAGGCCGCCTAAACGTTGACGGCACGCCCGAGGATGTCTTCCAGGGAACCGGCCGGCTCACGTCCGCCCAGCTCGAGGACGACAGTCGTGCCTAGCGGACCGGTGGAGAGAAGGACTCGATCGCATACTTCCAACATGATGCTGAAGCCCACTCCCAGAGACTTCTTCGTCGAGAATCCCGCGGCCAGGGTGGCGTGGGGCAAATCGGCGAAGTCGATTCCCGGCCCATGGTCGGCGACGAGGATTTGAGTGGTCTGCCCGATCTTGTGCACCTGGACTGAGCAGGAAGTTCCGTGCTTGACTGCGTTCGTGATAGCTTCACCGGCCGCCATAACAACGGAGTCAACATCCTCCGGATCCGGCAGGGTCACGTGTAAAACACGTCTGAGGGTGGAACGGATCCCCTGTAATTCCTTGAATTCGTTGACGACCAACTCGTGACCGACCGGCTCTCCTAACGCCCCCGCCAATTCCTCGGGCGTCATGATCACCAACTTATCGTTGGTCACCGCGCAGAAGACATCTGCATAGGCCTGGCGGATGTCCCGATCCCGGCGATGAATCGCTTCCTCACGGCGCTTCAGTTCAGTCACGTCAATGGCAATACCCCGCACGCCCATTATCGGGCCGCCGTCACGCCGGAGTGGCGCGTACCAGATATCGAAGATCAATTCATCTATCTGCAACGTTTCAGAGAAGGCGTGCCCGGCCAGTGCACGGTGTACGCCCTCTTGTACTTGTGGGTAGTCGCGGTAGACATCGTAGACCGAAGAGCCGACGACTTCTCCAGGCCTAAGTCCAAGCGCTTCGAGACCTTTGCCTTTAGACATAGTAAAGATCCCGTGCTCATCCAGTGTGAATAGGACTATCGGGGCGATATTGATCACCGCCTCCACTAGTTCCAGCCCGCGCCTGATGTCCTCCTCTAAACGCTTCTCGCGGGTGATGTCGTGGACCAGGCCGATGACGCCTCTGACATTCCCATCGCCATCGCGCCAGGGCATATACCGCTCATCCGTGTAACGGACGGTGCCGTTCGGAAAGGGCCAGCGCGCCTCAGCCCTTTCCAGCGCCTCCCCGCCCATGACCCGACGCAGAATATGGTCAGCGCCGGTCTCCTTGATAGCGGGAATAATCTCCCAGGGTTTTTTCTCTGATCCGACCACCTGTTCGCGTCGAATCCCGAAGATGTCTTCCATGACGTCGCTCCAGAGCAGATAGCGCCAATCCTTGTCCAAGACAAAAACGCCATCGTGCGCTGATTCGAGGATCACACCAAAAACAGCCGACAGTTCATCGTCAGGTCCCAAATCCATACTACTCACTTCCCTGACGACAGTCGTCCTAACCGACGCTACAGAGGAAGGCAACCGCTCAGGATTTCCATAGTCCGTGGACGGTGCAATACTCGCGAGCAACCGCCCCATCCCCGACCGCCCCGAAAGTGGCTTCCGGCGCCTCTCCGGGATTGAGGAATCTCCGGCGGACCTCGCCATCAGAGATTATTTCGACCCAAGCAATATAGTGTTCGGCCTCCATTGGATGCGGCACCGAACCGACTTTGACATTAACACCGTCACCAGTCTGTTTGATAACCGGTACGTGTTTTTCTAAGCCGGTCTCCTCATGTTTCTCGACCAAACGCTCCATTGGAACATCGCAACAGTTTGGTTCGCAAGTCCCGGCCTGGACGACTTCGACAATATCGCCGCAGTCCCCACATTTGTAAAGGACGAGTCTCTCGGTCATCTCCTACCCCCAGCTTCGCTTATTTATATGCTCTTCGTGAACCGCTTCGGCCCCTAAGGCCGACCAACGGCTCGCCGACATCGCTAACGACTCTTTTCCCCATAGGAGAACGATTAAACAACTTATCTGACGTTGGCCCTCTCTCAGGCACGCCAAACCCGCGGCCGGATAGACGGCGCAGTTTGTTTGGTCCGGTGCGGATCTGTTGGTTATCTTGGCTGCGCCGACTAAACCAAGAGCTCTTGACCACCCTCTCCTTTCGCCCGTCCTATTGGCAACTAAAGCGTGACTACCAGTGCAAATATATGGTTTGCTGGAACGATTCACCGGCTTCGTTTCTATTGTGGTATATAGTAGATTTGAGTCCGGTCGATTGCCAATAAAAGCCCGAAGCCCAATTCATCAGAGGAGAAAATTGTGACGCCCGATCCAGCGGATCGATCTAGCACCGTCTCTACCACTGATATGACCCGCAACTACATGCTCGCTTTGGCAATCCTCGCGGTCATCAGTATCTTTGCTTTCTTTCTGCTACTCCTCATTATAAACACCCAGGAGACAACAGCCGGGAAGGTCAATATCAGCGGACGGCAGCGGATGTTGTCGCAAAGGATAGCGGTGCTCTCGCTAAGGTTGTCGATCTCCGACGATCAAGGCGAGCGGACGCGGATCCGTCGGTCACTCAAGAAATCGATCAGAGAAATGGACTCAGCCCATGGCCGTTTGTCCAAGGGCGATCCACAGGCCGGAATTCTTCCGCCCTCTCAAAACGTAAAGACATTATTCGAAAAACCGCCGACCAACTTGAACCGCAAGGTCACGGTCTTCTTGGCAAAAGCTAACAAATTAGCGAACGCGAAGGCCAGTCGATTGGACGCGGACAATCCGGACCTGCGGTTCATTGTCGCCGCCGCCTCCGGTGATCTTCTTGTCGGTCTCGATCAGGTCGTAAGCGAATACCAGAATGAAAGCGAAGCGGCTATTGGGGGATTGGAAGTGCTGGTCGGGGTGCTCCTCGTGATCATGTTGCTGGTCTTGGCGGCTGTGGCTTTTTTCATTTTCAAGCCGATGGTCGCCGAGATCGGTGAGAAGACAGCGCAGTTGGCGGAATCATACCGGCGCTCGCGCGGTATTGCCGATACTTTGCAGCAGGCCTTGATGCCAAAGGATAAGCTCGAAATCGCCACCCTCGATTTCGCGTCCATCTATAGATCTGCCACCACGGAAGCAATGGTCGGTGGCGACTTCTTTGACTTCTTCCAGACCGCCGACGGCAATTGGACAATTATTCTCGGAGATGTCGCCGGTCACGGGATAGATGCCGCCGCCGAAACGGCACGCGTCAAGTTCCTCACCAGGGACCGGGCCTCCAGTGGAAAAACGCCGACAGAGATCGTCTCTGAAGTGAACCTCGCCCTGTTCGAACAGGATGTCGAGAGATTTACGGCAATAACATACATGAGTTATGACGAGTCGAGGTCCGTCATGACCATCGTATCCGGTGGAAATCCATACCCGTATTTATGGCCGGCCGATGAGTTCCTCGAGATATCGGGGATACCAGTCTCGATCACAGCCGATGCGGAATACGAGGCCGTGGAGGTCGAACTGAAGCCCGGCGATACGCTGTTCGTCTATACGGACGGCCTGATCGAGGCCCGCCAGCGCGGGGCGCTCTTCGGATATGACGGGGTTAGAAAAAGCCTGGTCGCCAAGGCCACCCTCCCTCTCGAAGAAATCTTAGAGAAACTTGTCGGCGATGCCAAAGACTTCGCCGACGGGAACCTGACCGACGACATCCTGATTCTAGCGATCAGGCGGAAGCCTCAAGCCTAAAGTTCGTCGCCGCACCTACCCTTAGCCATGGGGCAATTCAGCGGTAAACAAGATTTCCGGGGGCGAGTCCTCATTCCCTTCTTCGATCGGTCGCGTGATGGCGACTAGACCGGACTCTTGTAGGCTGGTAAGCGGGACCCGAGACTTGACGGCGGCGCCGGCTTCACCTGGTTTGCCGAGGCTCAACGCCAGATCCTTTTCTTGATCGACCAAAACTTTCTCAATATTTTCCGGGTTTTCCAGCCCGTCGAGGCGAGGCGTAAAGGTTAGGGACGCTACGCCATCTTCCGGCGTGATTTGATATTCCAGCCGGCCGGTCGCGCCCCCCGCCGCCGGAGTCGACTGCAATTCCAAGGTACCGCTCCCCGTCTCGATTGTTTTGTGCGCGGCCATGGCCGTGTTCGCCGATAGAGCCATGCTGACCGTCAGCGCAACCATAATGCTCGTCCTAAAACTTCTTCTTATTGTTGTCAGTCTGTTCATGCATGCAACCCTTTCCCGCCCTATTTCTCCTGGGCGCCGTGATGAAAACATTTCGATCCTAGCCGCTTCGCCAACGAGAGGTTCGGGTAGGCGTTAGGGCCGTATTGTCGCCGACATTATTGGTTAGTACCGTGGTCATGGGGGTACACACAGTGAGATTCAAGAGGAGGTTTTGAATGTGGCAACAGTTCGTTTACGTTCAGAGGAAAGCGCTCCGCCGGAATTAAAAGCCGTATTTGAAGAAATTCGAGAGCATTTCGGATTGGATGAAATTCATAACGGCGCCAAGGCGTTTGTGTATCGCCCGGAGGTTTTACAGCAATCTTGGGATAATTACAAGGAAGCGGAAAAAACCTGGGGCAAGGAAACACTGTTCCTAATAAACCTGGCCGTGGCCATGGAAAGAAATTGTCCGTACGCGATTAATTTCAATACCGCCATGCTAAAGCAGTTGGGGTACGAGGACTCAAAAATTGAGAATGCAGTACACCTAATATCGTCAGCCGCCCAACGGTACGATTACGTAAATGGTCTCCAGATCGAGTCTGATGTAACTCCTGATACAGTAGCTCGAAAAATGGCTGCCTAAACAGGCTACTGCATCAATGAACGTTAATGGCCCCGGGTCTGTCCGCTGGACCGACCCGGGGCCTAAAAATAAACGAGGAGTGCACAATATGCTCAGACCAGTCGTACGAAAAAGCTATAGAACGGTTTTCTTGATTGGGTTGATTATCACTTTAGCTCTGTCGGCAAATGTGGCGCTAGCGGCACACCAACTGATAGAGGAAGGAAGTGGTGGCTTGGAGTTTCAGCCAGCCGAAGGGGCGGGAAACGCAACTGCGTCGGCTGAGATTGAGGTCTCACAGGAGCAAGGTCAGGCAAAACTAAGGATGAAACCACAGATTGAGGGCCTTGAAAATGCGGATGATCATGAGATATGGTTGCTTGACGAAGAAGGGAATCGTAGGGAGAGCGTTGGTCGACTGAATGAAATCCCGGATGAGGGAGTCTCGATCTCGGTCGATAATATCGAAGATTTCGATTCCATTATCATATCGCGACAGTCACCCGATGGTGATGAGCAGGTCGCGTTTACAGCCGACTTGCCACACGAGTAATAAGAAAAGGTTCAGGCGCTTGGGCGCACTCGCTTAACAAGAGCGGCCAAGACCAGGCCCGCCAAGACGATTATGGACCCGAGATCAAGGGCCA
>SDBV01008844.1_pt1 | contig 13500 bp, 9 predicted proteins | sample 2277081 | NCBI WGS metagenome assembly SDBV01 (sample SAMN10402039, study PRJNA504765) | marine sediment metagenome | isolation source: marine sediment core GS10_PC15, 223 cmbsf | place: Arctic Ocean: Southern Knipovich Ridge | collected 2010 | reverse complement strand
CTGTAATGACGACTGTAAAACTCTTTAAGTAACGTTTTACAGCCAATTATCACAGGTTTTTGGTTACAGTGGTACAATTTTCAACCGCCCGCCAGGTGGTACAATTTTGCTCCGCCGTTTATACTTCAGGGATTCAAATACTTCAAAGCGATCTCCGGGATGCTTGAACCACTTCACGAGGCCGGATGTCATCGAGACAAAGCAGGCAATCGCAAATTGCACATGGATCAGTATATGTCTCTGCTGCTTCTGTACATGTTCAATCCCATCTGCACATCCCTGCGTGCCCTGCAGCAGGCCAGTGAGCTGAAAAAAGTTCAGCGAATGTTAGGTTGCCCTCGCGCCTCATTAGGCAGCCTCTCAGAAGCTGCAACGGTTTTCGACAGTAAGCTGATGCAGGAAGTTATTGAAATTAAAGGGGTCAGACACCTTTTACGGCAAGATAGGTAATTTGGCCACCTTATTAGTATTTCCTTGGTCTGCCTATCGGCCTTATTGTTGACTCCAATCCCAGTTCGCCAGCCGCCTCTTTCGTCCAGTCATCATCACCAAGCGGGCTGCCACGTCCGATGGATTTTTCTATCCGCCCGGCAATAGTCTCATCGACACCCGCCTGATTATTCACCATTCGATGCCATTGCTTAGGAAGTTCAACCGGACCTTTACATAAGTTGATCGGCTTATCAGCGTTACCGGTCCGTATTGCCAAACTGCTCCACGGCCACTGCCCGGCTTTGTCGACAAGCCCAGCTCGCAGCGGATTACCTTCGACATAACGCATCAGTGTAAGATAGTGAGCGTTTGATTGAACAGGGAAACTTTTGTATCTGCCCTGATACAAATGCCCGCAGCCGACAGTGCCATGAGCGCCATGCCAGCGGTGTGAGTGCGTAACTGTGATCCATTTCATGAAGCTGGAAAGGTCACCATCGCCTTTCGGCCAAAGCACAAGATGCCAGTGGTTGCCCATAATGCAGTAACCGCACATACGCATATCGAACCGATCAAGCCCTTCGGCAAGGACCTTTTCAAAAGCCTCAAAATCACGCCCCTTCTTAAAAATACCAAGCCGACCGTTAGCACGATTAAGTGCGTGATAGACAATCCCCCCTTTAGTTATTCTTTTCGACCTAGGCATAATCGCCCATCATACCGCCAAAAACAGCGATGTCAACCGAAAAAGGTGTCTGACCCCTTTATTTTTCCTTCAATTTTTTCGTCAACATAAATCATTGTAAAACATATGGTTACGTATCGCCGGAAAAAAATCTCACACAAAATTATATTTTTTTCTTTACAAATTCCCACCCCCGCCTGATTATCGTATTTTTGAGGATGAATTGGTGGCGATTTTACATCGTAGATGAAGCGAAATTTGTGGGGCAGGATGAGAGTAGTACCGGCCACCAAACAGCTAACAGCTGACACCTAACAGCGTAACACCTCAAAAGCATTGCACGATGAGCTTTAAGACCAACCTCAGCCCGCCGAGAAGGGCGTTAAACGGGCAGGAGATATAGATAATTTAGTCTTTAGTTTTCGTACTTGTTTGACTTAGCAGGGAGCTATTGTGCAATATTGCAAGACGGATAAAGATCGGCGCACAACAGGCCTCACAACGAGACCACTTAGACATTCCGCGGCAAAATCACGATTAACAGCGCACAATCCTGCTGGAAAGGAGGTGCGACATAAAACAATCCTGAATTTTCTGCCTCAATAAGTAACTGTTTTTGTTAGGATGTATTTAAACAATTTTTTTGTTAACCTTAGAACAAGGAGCTTATCATGTGTAAGAAAATTATCTTTCTAACCAGCGTTGTTTTGGTGTTGGCCCTTGCCGGTTCCAACGCCTGGTCCAAAAACCTGCTGGTTAACGGCGATTTTGAAGAGGACATCTGGGTAAACTACAACGGCTGGAACTACGACGAACCGACCGGCTGGGATTTTATACCGCAAAATGACGAATTGAACGGCCTCGCCGACGCTACCTGGTATGGCGAAGGCGGCGGGCTTAGTTGCGCCTGGAGCACCAAAGACGTGGGCGGCTACGGTATACAGCAGGCCGTAGCTTCCCCAGCCATCCAGCAGGGCACGCAGTACACTTTCTCCTTCAAAGGCGGAGTGTTTTCAGGCGGCCTAGGCGTAAATAGGGCTAAAGTATACGTGGAGTACTATTGGGTCTCCAACCCCTCCGATCCCTGGGGCGGTGATTACGGACTGATTGAGTCGCTTAGTATTACCCAGAGAAGAACAGTTGAGTGGTCCAGCACATCCAGCGGTTACACCGGCACCGCCGAACACGCCGGCAAGTATTTTGCCGTCCGGTGCTGGGCCGACCAGGATTACGGCTGGTGGAGTGAGGTTGTCATCGACGATGGCGAAGAATACACCGGACCGGACATCACCGTGGACTTCGCTACTAATATAGGCCCGGCAACACAAAGGTTCGTCGGGTTTATCAACCCTACGATAACGGCAACTGACCCGCCGGACAGTATGATTACTCCGTTGAAGCCTGAGATGATAAGGACGTTTGCCCACTACGGCGAACACCTCTACGACGAGCCCGGCAGCATCTTCGCACCCGGCGTTTACGCTCGGCTCCATGATGACCTGGGCATGACCATCCAGATTATGATGAGTTCCACTTACGGAATACACCGGCTCAATGAAACTTGCTGGTACGACTGTACGGGCGACTGCTGGCCCGGTGATAATGGCGACTGGACACACTATGAAAACTTCGTCTCTGACGTAGTAACCGAAGTTCTCAGCCGAGGTTACACCGATATCGTTTATGATCTCTGGAACGAGCCGGACAACTTATTAGGTGGTTTCTGGATTCGCAGCCGGGCCCAATACATTGAAACCTGGAAGCGTGGTTACGACGCCATCAAGGCGGTCGACGCCAGCGCGGTCATCGCCGGGCCCAGCTTCAGCCTGTATCGTAGTAACGATGAGAACACCATTTGGACCATAGGCGACTGGCTCACCGACATAGGCGCGCAGTATGAGCCGGACATACTGACCTGGCACGAGTGGGGCTGGGATATCCGCAATCTGAAGAAGCGTATAGATTACTGGGACACTCAGGGCTTCGACGTGAGCATCAACGAATATGTGTATATCACCGAGAAGGCCGATGCGGGCCCGATTATCACGTTTATTGCCGATATGGAGCGTTCTGACGCGAAAAATGCGTGCAAGAGCTGCTGGAACGAACCGGGCGACGGCTCGTGCGAGTGGTACGGCTGTCTGGAGCCCTCGCTCAATAGTCTGCTGGCGGGTGCAAAAACCGCCGAGTACGAGACACGCTCCATCTGGTGGGCTTACAGAAGATACGCTGACATCACCGGTACCCTGGTTGACGTCAGCCACGTCATTCCGCCGCTAACTGGTTCTGAGCACAACTGGCTGGACGCAGTGGCCGGCAAGGATTCCACCAATGAATATGCACGTACCGTTATCGGTCTGTTTAAGCCTTCCAGCCCGGGCACCCTCGAGGTACTGTTCGACAATATGAGCAGTGTCAGTTACCTCGTTAGCGGCGGGCAGGTCCATGTAAAGGTCGAGCACATTCCGAATTCAGAATACGACGCCATGAGCAGCCCCACTGTCGTTATCGACACCGATTATTCAGTGGTAAGCGACCAGGTTACGGTAGACTTGAGCAACGTTGGCGCGCGCGACGCATTTGCCATCGAACTGACCGCGCCCAGCGGCGGCAACCCGCCCGGTCCGGCGACTAATCCGGATCCTGCCGACGATGAAACTGGTGTAAGTGTTGATAAGGTTCTTAGCTGGACCGCAGGCTCCGGGGCCACATCGCATGATGTATACTTTGGTACCGCCAGTCCACCGCCGTTCATTCAGAACCAGCCAGGCACGATCTACAATCCCGGCACCATGGTCGCGAGCACCGCGTATAACTGGCGGATTGATGAGAAAAACGCCTATGGCACCACGACCGGTATCGAATGGAGTTTCACCACCGCTGGTGCTTGCACACCTACGGATATGCACATTGAGGCAGTTGTCTGTGCTGAGGTAAGCTGCGGTCAGGGCAAGAAGAACGGCGTAGCTACGGTTACTATCTATGACGATTGCGGCGACCCTGTCACCGATGCCCTCGTCGATGGAACCTTCACAGGCGACTACGGTGAAAGTTTCTATGATGTGCCGACCGACCAAAACGGCGATGCGGTATTTACTACCGCAGGCTGTGTCAGGCAACCGACGTTTACCTTCACTGTTACTGATGTGACAAATTCGTTGCCTTATGACTCCAATGACAATGTAACCGACAATTGCGGCGGCTAATTAACGACAGCATCTGCGTATGAATAGATCAGGCTAAATAAGGCCTGATGTGAAAGATGTTGAACCAGCGTGGCGGTCATTTTATTTAGGCCGCCACGCTTTCTTTTTTTTTGTTGAACTTCCGGATAACGGAAATTATAATACGCTGTCAGCGGATTATTTTACAGGAGCCGAGAAAAATTAAAGGGGTCAGACACCTTTACGATAAGATAGGTGATTTGGCCGCCTTATTAGTATTTCCTTGGTCTGCCTCTCGATCTTATTGTTGACTCCAATCCCAATTCGCCAACTGCCTTCTTCATCCAGTCGTCATCACCAGCATATCCTCTACCTTTTGTAATCTTTCTCTGTGGTAAAATTTTTAATCCGCGTAATCTGCGTAATCCGCGGATAATTTTTTTTGTTGCAGCTATACATTACCAGTCAAGAGGACTCTGCCATGCTTCCTTTAAGGTTTCCAGATCCAGGTCGATAATTTTTTTACCGCCGTCAGGGCTAATCCGAAGCTGCCGCTCTTCGATGACTTCGCCCACCTGACCGAACGGCAGGTTCAGCATCAGTTTAGCGAAAGCATCATAATTTTCCGGTGCGACTTCGACGATATACCTCGAGTTCGATTCGCTAAAGAGTTTGCTCGCCATTTGCGTACAGTCATCCGAAACAGGCAAACCTCTAAGGTCCGCTTCGATCCCGAAATCTCCCGCAAATGCCATCTCCGCAAGAGCGATCGCAAGCCCCCCTTCCGAGCAATCGTGACAACTTACCACAAGCCCCTGCGTAATAGCTGCGTGAATCTTTACGGCGACCTTAGGAGCTACTTCAAGGTCCACTTGCGGCACATTGGCTCCAAGCTGACCGTTTATTTTATAGAAATGCGAGCCGCCCAGTTCATTCTTCGTAAGCCCTACCGCAAACAGCATGTTACCCGGCTTCTTAACATCCATCGTTACCGCTTTGTTAGTATCATCAACGATAGATATAGCGCTTATCAAAAGCGTAGCCGGAATAGCAATACGCGTCCCATCCTCACACAAAAACTCATTATTCAGCGAATCCTTACCCGAGATAAACGGAGTACCAAACGCCATCGCTCCGTCATAGCATGCCTGCGATGCCCGCACGAGTGAACCGAGGGTTTCCGGCTTCGAACAATCGCCCCAGCAGTAATTATCAAGCACAGCGATCCGGTCAGGTCTCGCCCCGACACAGACAATATTGCGAACCGCCTCGTCGATACCCGAAAGCGCCATCCAGTAAGGATCGATATCACCATACATCGGATTCATCCCACAACTAAGCGCGATCCCCTTATCCGAGTTGTACTTGGGCCGTATCACCGCCGCGTCACCCGGCCCGTCATTGTCCGCTCCGGTCAGAGGCTTAACAACGCTTGCCCCCTGAACCTCATGGTCATACTGGCGAATAACCCATTCCTTACTCGCAACATTATAGCATGACAGTATCGCAAGCAGCTCATCATTGTAGCTGTCTTTAGCTTCGATGTTCGGCTCCGACAGATTCGGCCTCGACCACGCCGCTTTTCGTGAATATTTCGATATCCCCTCGTGCAAAAACTCCATATCAAGCTGCCCAACCTGGGTGCCGTTGTATTTCAGCGTCAGTTTCTTATCACCGGTAAACGTACCGATAACTGTCGCCTCGACATTTTCGGAAGCGAATATCTTCATAATGGCGTCGAGATTTTCCGGCTTCACCGCGATGACCATTCGCTCCTGAGCCTCGCTGATCCATATCTCGGTATAGTTTAGTCCCGCATACTTCAGCGGAACCTTTTCGAGGTCGACTTCCGCCCCCAATTTTTCGCCCATCTCTCCGACCGCACTGCTCAGCCCCCCTGCTCCGCAATCCGTAATGGATTCGTACAGTTCCGCATCACGAGCCTGCAAAATGGTATCGAGCATTTTCTTTTCCGTGATCGCGTCGCCGATCTGAACCGCATGCGAAAAAATATCTTCATGTTCGTGCGTCATCTCACCGCTGGAGAAGGTCGCTCCGTGAATACCATCCCTTCCGGTCCTGCCGCCGACAACAACGATAAGGTTCCCCACCTGCGTATTCTTAAAGCACTTGTCGCTGGGAAGCGTCCCGACATTGCCGCAAAACACCAGCGGATTCGCAATGTACCGATCGTCGAAATAGATCGCACCGTTCACCGTCGGTATCCCCATCCGATTGCCATAGTCCCGAACACCGCTTACAACGCCCCTCATAATACGTCGCGGATGAAGAACACCCTTGGGTATCTCGTCGAGCCCCTTATCCGGCGGCGCAAAGCAGAATATATCGGTATTCGCAATGGGTTTCGCCCCCATACCCGTCCCCATCGGGTCACGAATGACACCACCGATACCCGTTGCCGCCCCGCCATAAGGGTCCAGAGCCGACGGATGGTTATGCGTTTCCACCTTAAAACACACAGCCGTATCTTCATCGAATTCGATCACGCCGGCGTTATCTTCAAAAACCGATATGCACCACGATTTATTCAGATCCTGCGTCGCTTTAAAAACCGTTTCCTTCAGCAGGTTATCGAAATGGATATGCTCACCATCAAAATCCATATCGACACTGCTCTTGAGCGTCTTATGCACGCAATGCTCGCTCCACGTCTGGGCGATCGTCTCAAGTTCAACATCCGTCGGCTCGCGCCCGATAGAGCGGTACTGATCCTGTATCGTTTTCATCTCGACGATATTCAGGAACATATCCTTTTCCTTACTGACCCGCATCAGCCCCGCTTCGTCAAGTTCCGTTATCGCAATAGTCGCAACATCAAGCTCATACGGATCCGTATGCGGGCTCGGCGGCTCCGCATCGCTTCCATAAACCACCTCTTCAATGCAATCGTTAGCCAGTATCCTCCGGGATATCATATCCCTGTCCGAATCGGAAATGCTGCCTAAGAGAATATATTTCCTCGCCGTCCGAACAGTCTCGACATCAACACCCATATCCGCAATAGCCGTAACAACGCTCCGCGCAACCGGATCGGTCACACCGCTTTTCAGATGCACCTCAATAAGCATCGCCCGCATCGGCCCCGCCGGCGTCGCAGTCCTCCCAACGTAATATTCCTGACACACCGTATCGCTCAGCAATTCGCAAGCAATGCGGTCCGCAAAAGCATCCCCGAAATCCGCTTCGATCAGGAACACCTTAGCCGAATGCACAAATTCGACACTTGTGATACCCAGCTCTTTGATCTCTTCCAGGACAGCCTGTCCGTGAACATCGGCGAAGCCGGCGCGGTTGGAAACCTCAAAACGCCATTGTTTCACAATAACTCCTTTTTTCTCATTTTGTAGCCGAGCACCGACCGTAAAAATTTCAAAATCCGTTTTTATGCAAGGTAAAGGGCATAATATCCGCCCACCCCTATCACATTATTTACATTAAATGTTTCATACACAAGGAGTTACGCGAAATATACCCTCAAAACACTCTACACAAAGGTATAGGCAAATTAATAATAAGTCAAATTTTTTCTTTGATTTATGTCACTTAAGCTGGTAATATACTGCACAATGTTAAGCGTAAAAGCCGATGGAATGGGCGCAGCAAAGATTTCTGACGCATGGGTGCGAGCAGATTTTTTTATGTTTTGATTTAGATTTGATCCTGTAAAGGGTGATTATATATATATGAATGATACCGAAAATAAATTCAACGGTAGTCAATATCTGCCGTTTGAAGAGACGGTAGCCCAGATCGATCGCAAGATCGCCAAACTTAAGCGGTCCTCTACTCCGATCGGCGTCAATTCCTCCAAGCTGCGCAAACTCCAGCGTGATCAGATAAGCGAATTGAAGAAAGCCTATTCAAAACTTTCCGCATGGCAGACCATCCAGGTCTCCCGTCACCCCGAAAGACCGCTCTTCCCCGACTATATGAATCACATGGTCAAGAACTTGCGAGAGCTTCATGGCGACAGATGCTTCGGCGACGACCGGGCCATCATAACCGCATTCGGCCAGATCGGCAGGCAGCGCGTCATGATAATCGGCCAGAATAAGGGCCGCGACACCCGCGAAAAGATCGAGTGCAATTTCGGTTGCCCGAACCCCGAGGGATACCGCAAAGCCCTTGCGAAGATGAAATTAGCTGAAAAATTCGGCCTGCCCGTCGTAACCTTTATCGATACCCCCGGAGCCTATCCCGGCATAGGTGCAGAGGAAAGAGGACAGGCCCAAGCCATCGCGCTTAATCTTAGAGAAATGTCGCGTTTGAAAGTTCCCATCATCTCAATCGTCATCGGAGAAGGCGGCTCAGGCGGAGCATTGGGCATCGGAGTCGGTGACAGACTCGCAATGCTTGAGTACTCATACTATTCGGTCATATCACCCGAAGGCTGTGCTGCCATCCTATGGCACGACGGTGCAAAAGCAAACGAAGCCGCCGAAGCCCTGAAACTCACCAGCACCGACCTCACTAAATTAGGCCTCATCGATCACGTTATCGCAGAGCCCTTAGGCGGAGCACACAGAAACCCACGCGATGTCATACACAGCGTAGAGCAATATATCGTAAAGACCCTGCGAGAGCTAAAGCGTTTTAAGCTAAATACCCTCCTCGACAAGCGATACGAAAGACTAAGAACCATCGGCCAGCAACACATAGCCGCCGTAACCCCGAAACCGGCTCCGAAGAAGAAAACAAAAATCGCAGATCCGGCAGCATTGACGGACCGAAGATCCGGCAGTAGTGACGGAACAAAGATCCCCGACAGACTGTCCATCGAAGCACAACTAACCGAAGCTGAAAACACCCAGACCCCAGAACTCGAAGAAGCATTAGAGTAACAAACCCGCATGTCATCCTGAGCGCAGTCGAAGGATCGAAGCACAACTAACACAAGCAGAGAACGAAACAGAGATACTCGAAGAAGCATTGGAGTAACCCCCCCGCATCGGCCACACACACGCATATCATTGATACCACCGGAATCCCGGAAGCGATCAGGCCATATTCTCAGGCAGTAAACTGAATCCTTCTGAATTAAAAACTACGCTTTACATTGTGGCATTCTAAGGTTACATTGTGTCATTATAAGAGCACATTGTGGCATTGTAAACAGGCAATAAAATGTGTAAGTCCTTTGTTTTAATGAGATTAGGCAGTAAATCTGCAAACAAAAAGGGGAAGCAGAAAATGAAACCGAGCGATGATAAATTGGAGAGTTCCAATGATTACTAAAAATAACACAAGAAATAATGGTAAACGAGTACCCCCACCAATTGGCACTCTTCGCCAACCTAAGAAAATAATTGCATTCGGTTGGTATGGTGGAAAATTTTCTCATCTTGATTGGTTGTTGCCGTTATTGCCTTCCTGTAACCATTACTGTGAACCCTTTGCAGCTTCTGGTGCTGTATTGTTAAATCGTCCCCCTTCGCCTGTTGAGACATACAATGATTTAGATGGAGAAGTAGTGAATTTTTTCTGTGTATTACGAGACAAAAAAGAAAAACTGATTCAGGCTATACTGTTAACGCCTTTCTCGCGTGAAGAATTCGCTTTGGCCTGCAATTTAGATCCAAATCTTTCAGACATGGAACGCGCTCGTCGGTTTTATGTTCGAGCAAGACAGGTAAGAACAGGATTAGCCCAAAAAGCCTCAATTGGGCGTTGGGCAAACTGTAAAAATACCAGTCGTGCAGGCATGAGCGGCGTTGTTAGCAGATGGTTAGGAGCTGTTGAACATCTTCCTTTGATTGTAGAACGTTTATTACGTGTTCAATTTGAGAACAGACCCGCAGTTGATGTAATTGCATTGTATGATTCACCTGAGACTCTATTTTACTGCGATCCGCCATATATACATGATACGCGTGGTGACAAGAACGCATATGGTTACGAAATGACTGATAGGGATCATTGCGATCTGGCGGACGTACTAAACGCAGCAAAAGGGAAAGTGGCCATTTCAAATTATCAGTGCGATTTAATGGACGAACTATACCCTAAGCCCAAGTGGTCAAAGACTATTGCGCCCGCGAAAACCAATCATGCAACTAAAGGCAAACGCGTTGAGATTTTATGGACGAACTACGACCCAAAGGATTTTTCTAATAGCAGTTCTTTATTTGGAGATAATACCTGATGCCTGACCCATCGAATATTTTATCTAATTCTTTTTCCATCGCCAACTCTCCGGACTATAGTCAATTAGAAGCTGTCTCAGAGGTTCTGGGAAAAATAGAATATGTTTGCGAATGTATCAGCAATCGCGCAGGTGTTCGCTTATTGATGGCTTGTGTGTTAGCAAAGGTACATAACCCAAACGTCAATCCAACTAAACCCTATACCGAGATCGGAAGTGATGATTGCTTTTCAGGCCGTACTTACGATGAGAGGTATATATCACAGTTCATTGCCGACAATGATCTTCCATGTAATCCTACAACAGCATTTCTGACTCCTGCATTGCGAAACATTAACAACCCGCTTTCAACAGACCTGGAACTTGTCGGACGGCCTCGAAAGGTGTATACTGATGTAATATCTCTTTTGCACGGAGTGCGTGATGGGCAAATTGATGCAAGTGAGTTGCTGACTGAAGTTATCTATAGACTAATTGTAATTCGTGACAGCCGGAAAGAATCCCTATCAAAAAAATTAGAGGAGTTGAAGAATCATTCGGCAGAAGTAATATTATCTTCAGAAGAGACTATAACTTTAATTGAACAACATTTATCGTGTAAACATAGTAGTCGACTGCCAGTACTGATTGTTGCTGCAGCTTATAATACTGTGAAAGATGGAATTGGAGAACAAATCCGACCACTTCTTGCTCATAATGCTGCTGATGAACAAACTGGCAGTATGGGTGATGTTGAAGTGTGCCTAACCAACGACGAGAATGTGAAAACTGTTTATGAAATGAAAATGAAAAAAGTGTTGCGAGAGGATATTGATCGAGCAATTCAAAAAATCGCAAATGGCGGAGAATCAATCGATAATTACATATTCATAACCACAGAAGAAATCGATGAAGATATTTTCGAGTATGCAAAAAACATGTATGAAAAACTTGGACAGCGTGAAATTGCTATTTTAGATTGCATTGGTTTTCTACGACATTTTCTACATTTTTTTCATCGTCTGCGTCGCCGCTTTATAGACGAATATCAAGAATTTGTAATCAATGAGCCAGAAAGTGCTGTTAGGCATGGATTGAAAGAAGTATTTCTGCATTTGAGACAAATTGCTGAAACAAGAGAATAAATCCGCATCGGGCGAAAGGAAAAGATGGAACCGTAAATGAAAGAAATACTCAGCAAATTATCCTCATACAATTTATTCAATTATCTGTTACCGGGTATCATCTTTGCAGTTCTATCTAGCGAGCTTACTCACTACTCTTTTATCCTACAGGATATAGTAGTAGGGGCATTCCTGTACTATTTCATTGGGCTCGTTGTAAGCAGGTTCGGTTCACTAGTAATTGAGCCACTTCTCAAGCGCATCTCGTTCCTCCAGTTTGCGAACTACAAGGAGTTTGTTATTGCATCAAAGAAGGATGAAAAAATAGAATTGCTTTCGGAAGTCAACAATACATATCGAACACTATGTTCCTTGTTCACCCTGTTGATTTTATTAAAATTGTACGAGAAGATAGAACTTAAATTTCCCGTCTTGAAGGAGTGGGATGCAATTATTCTTGTAGTGTTGCTGTTAGCCATGTTCTTGCTCTCGTACAGAAAGCAGACCAGCTACATAACAAAAAGGATTAAAGCCAACCAATGAAACAATAGAAATTATGGCATTCTTGATAACTGTTTAACCTATAAGGAACTTGCAAAGAGAGGACGTAGATATGACAGATTTTTTTGAGATTGATTTTCTTGACGTCCGGTCACGTAAGAGTGGAGACGCCATTCCACTCCGCTATCAGTTGAATGGAAATATTTATATCCATGTTGTTGATGGTGGATATCAGAACACGGGAGAAGATGTTGTTAAATATATCAGAAAGTATTACGGTAACCCTACATTTATCGACAATGTTGTTGTTACTCATCCTGATGGAGATCATGCGGGCGGCCTAAGGAAAGTTCTCGAAGAGTTTAATATTGGCACACTCTGGATGCTGCGTCCCTGGCTTTATGCTAATGAATTGATCGATAGATTTCCTAGATTCACATCAGTTGACAATCTGACTACACGTCTGAAAGAACTTTATCCGAGCATTGCCGCCTTGGAGGATATTGCAATTGAGAAGAACATTACAATATCTGAACCTTTTCAAGGAGCAAGGATTGGCGAATTTGTAGTTTTGGCTCCCCGCAAATCTCGATATCTTGATTTAGTCATTGAGTCAGATAAGACTCCAGAATCTGCCAAAGAGGAACAGCAAACAAAGACGTCCTCATTTGGCGACTTAATTGAATCTGTGAGAAAGGCTACTATTACTCTTTTAAGGGCTGTTTGGGGTGCCGAAACATTTTCATCTGAAGAAACAAGTTCTGAGAATGAGATGAGTGTTATTCAGTACTCAAGTATTTGCGGTAAACGTATCCTTTTAACCGGTGATGCTGGTCGTGCCGGTCTGTCAGAAGCGGCTGATTATGCGCCATCTGTAGGATTAATGCTTCCTGGTATCGATTACTTTCAAGTGCCCCATCATGGCTCAAGGAGAAATGTTTCCACGGAACTCCTTGACAGATGGCTTGGACCAAGGATTCCCTTAAGGCCAGAGGAGGGAGAAGGGGGCTTTGAGGCCATCATAAGCGCCTCAAATGAAGATGAGAACCATCCCCGTAAAGCAGTCATTAGAGCGTTTATCCACCGCGGTGCGGAAACTTTCACTTTCGAAGAAAGACCCGAATTATGTTCAAATTATAATGCTCCATATCGAGAAGGGTGGGGCCCAGCTACGAAGTTGACATATCCAGAGACACAGGAAGAGTAGGCGGACCTACCCCTCAACCGCAAATATGTCAAGAAATCCTCAAAAAAACATAAAAAATTCCAAATCCCTGCCGAAGGTCCGCCGAAGGAGGATAAATCCACCCCTAACCCCTAAATACACTTTTTCGTAGGAGTTTTGGACAAGTACAAGGCTTAGGCAAGGGCCACCCGCAGGCGTACTGGAGTACGTTGAGGACTGGTCCGAAGCCGTATAACGAAGTAATTGTCAAAAAGAACCAGAAAAAG
>SDBV01008843.1_pt1 | contig 13501 bp, 11 predicted proteins | sample 2277081 | NCBI WGS metagenome assembly SDBV01 (sample SAMN10402039, study PRJNA504765) | marine sediment metagenome | isolation source: marine sediment core GS10_PC15, 223 cmbsf | place: Arctic Ocean: Southern Knipovich Ridge | collected 2010 | reverse complement strand
TCCCAGAACGAGTGACAATATGCTGTGGATTGCGAGGATCATCTTCAAGTTTCTGCCGAAGTCGAGAAATACTCACCCAGAGGATCTCTTTATCTTCTCTGTATTCAGGTCCCCAAACATTGACCAGTAAATCTTCCGAGGTCAATATATTTCCCTGGTTGTGGACAAATTGTAATAGAAGGCGGTACTCGGTTGCGGAAAGAAATACCATGTTGTCTTCTTTGAAGACCTCGGCGCGAGCTAAATCAATGCGTAAGTTCCCATGGGAGAAAACAGACTGCTCAAAGTTGCTGCCTGAGACCTGGGCTCGCCGTAGTACGGCCCGCACCCGAGCTAAAACTTCAGTTGCTGAAAACGGTTTGACAATATAATCATCTGCGCCAACATCTAAACCTCGCACTCGATCTTGCTCTTCTCCCTTGGCAGTAACCATGATGATTGGAACGGAAGAGAACTCACGAACGCGTTCGCAGGCACCAAATCCATCCAGCCCAGGCATCATAACATCCAAAAGGACCAGGTCTGGTTGCTTGTCAGCCACCATTTCAACCGCACTTTGCCCATCATAGGCTTTTAAAACTTCATAGCCTTCTGATATCAGATTTGCTTCCATTAAGCGGACATAGCGGGGTTCATCATCAACGACCAATATTCTTGTAAGCATGGATTGCCTCCTAAATTAATTATTGTTAGCTGTCCTCGCCGGATTTATGATTCATTATCGGGAGGTAGATATGGAATGTGGTTCCTTCGCCGTAATTTGATTCAGCGGTGATCTCACCTTGATGAGCATTTATGATCCTGCGACAGATGAACAAACCCAACCCAGATCCACGAATTGAGCGGCTCTGATTGGGTACACGGAAGAAGCGGGTGAAAATGTTCGGCAGATCTTCAGCTGGGATACCTGGTCCCTGATCGCTGAATTCGATATGTGCATGATCATCATGAGTACTTAAGGTGATAGTGACTGTTGAGTCCGGGGCATATTTCACAGCATTGCTGATCAGATTATCGAATACTTGCCCCAATCTGGTTGGATCAGCTTGAACTTTCAAGGGTGATGTTTCTAAATTGACCTCAATATTTAAGTCCTCATCGAATGATCTGGCTCTAAGAGTGAGATCCTTTAACATTGTATCTATTCGGACAGGTTGGAAATCCATGCGCAGTGTGCCAGACTGCAAACGAGAGGAGTCGAGCAAATTATCGATTAATTCCTTCAAGCGATCGGTTTCTTCATCAATGATGGTCAAGAATTCTCGCCGGGTATCCTCATCCCAATTTGCATCATCCCGGAGAAGTGAAGTTGCGTAACCTTTGATAAAGCCAAGAGGAGTGCGTAGTTCGTGCGAGACTGTTGCCACGAAATCATCCTGCAGACGTTCAAGCTGTCTCTCTGCTTCAAGACGTGATAATTGGGTGACCAGATTTCCATGTTCATAGAGTTGGGCGATATGGCCAGCGATATATTCCGCTAGGTGGGTGTGTTCGGGCGTGAATTGTGGTCCACCATAACGTACAAAAACCAGTGCGCCAGCATTTTGATCGCCGGAAACCAATGGCAGCCCAAGGAAATAACGGTCTTTCATGCGATCCTTGGTAAAATCGCCGGTAATCTCCTGGCGGACGACGATCTTCTCTTTTTCTAGTACATCCTTGGCAATCGGCTCTCCCCAGGCTAAATCGGACTCTGAATTTCGGCCGCGGCCAATCGCTCGCGCGTATGAGGGTTCGAAGCTATCTGCTTGCTGATGGACATAAAGAACGACATTGTCAAAAATGAAGACTGTTCTGGCAATGCCAATGATCTCATCTAGGCTGGCATCTAACTCTGAAGCACGGGTGACAACGCGACTAATGGCGTAGATTGCATCGAGCTCCTGTGCATCCAAATTTTCTGGATCGCGAACTTTATTCGTCATCTTGTGTACCTGCTACCGGTAAGGAAAAGGAAAAGCGTGTCCCCTGATCTGGGTTTGAATCTACATTAATTTCTGAACCATGTGCTTCAAGAATTTGGTGGACCATCGCTAATCCGAGACCTGTTCCCGAATACCTGCGGGTAACAGAGCCGTCCAATTGATGGAAGAGTTCGAATATTTCTGAGATACTCTCTTCAGGAATACCAATCCCAGAATCGCTGACTATGAATTCAATGAAATCCATTTCATATTGCGCAGAGAATCTCACCTGACCGCCTGTTGGGGTAAATTTGATGCCGTTATCCAGCAGCTGATTAATAACCCACTTTATTTTATCTTCATCCGCGTAAATTTTCGGTAAACCAACTGGAATTGTGACATCAAGATCGATATCTTTCGCTCTGGCTTTCTTGAGAGTTTGAGGCAGATAAGCATCTACCAATTGGCGGATGTCGAGCGGCTGTAGAGATAGACTGAGCTCCCATCTCACTGCCAGTGAGAATTGGATTAAATCATCGATCAATTGCTCCAAGCGATCTTCTGAGCGCATAAGAACATTGATGGCGTCCTCCTGGAGAGGAGTCAGGGGTCCCAAACTGCGGTGGGATAAGATGTCCAGGTAACCTTTGATATGGGTGAGAGGTGTTCGCAGCTCGTGGGAAATATTGGAGATAAAGTTTGACTTGAGTTGGTTGAGCTCCGTTAATTTTAATAGGGCTCCTTCTAATTCAGCCGTACGTTCTGCAACACGTTGCTCGAGTTCCCGGTTGGTTAGCTCAAGGTTATGCTGCAGTTGAAATATCTGAACTGTGATAACTTCATCAATGGAATACTGATCGACGAATCCAAGGTCAACCAAAACTTGCCCAATCAGGCAGGGTTCCCCGTTCGCAATTTTGTCTTGTTGAAACTCCAATGCGGCTTCCAAATCCTTTGATCCTAGTAAGTCTCTTTCAATCAGTAACTCACCCAATCGGGGGACAAGCGTTTCTGGTGATATGCGGACGTCCATAGGGAACACCCTAGAAGGGAAAACAGATTCGTCAAAGCTTGCTGCCAAATCCAAATCCACACCAACACCGCAATGCTGGCAATGACGCCAGTGAGGGTCTATAGTGGAGAGGCAGCGAGGACACGAAACTTCAACGGTCATTTTGATGCGATGTATTACCGATATTACGGTCTAAATGATCCACGCTATAACCTGACTAATAATATCTCTATTTGCAATTCGTTGCAAGATTTAAACCAAAGACTTGCAAAGTGTTTGTAAGGTTCCTGAGTTCGTTTTATTGCATAATCATTACCAGCAGATGTGTGGGCTTGGGTAGGATAAATTTGTGATATTTCATATTATTTGTTGTGAATGAAGGAGGACTATATTGGTTTCCAGCGTCTTAGTTATTGACAATGATGTCTCTTTGACCGAAATACTTAAGGCAGCACTGGAACCCGAGGCGTTTGAGGTACATACGTCTCATGATATCGAAGAAGGTATCAATGCCATACACCGGCGGAATCCAGATGTGATTGTACTTGATTTACATCTAACTGAGAAAGATGGATGGCAGGTCTGTCGGGATATCCGTGCTTTCAGTAAAATTCCCATATTAATCTTATCGGTGTTGAATAATCCGGATGCCATCGCCCGAGCATTGGACGAGGGCGCAGATGATTATTTAATAAAACCAGTGCCGAGCGGAGTATTAATCGCCCATCTGAAGAATTTAATTCGCCGGGCTCGTGCTGAACATGTAGCAATCAAAACACGCAATGATCTTGGAGCCACTGTCGAGCTGGATTAGCATTATAATATCCATAATCGAGGAGGCGGATCATGCAAACTTGTCATCAATGTAACGCCCAATCACCAGATACGGCAATAAATTGTGTTAACTGCAACGCGGATCTGAAGGAATTTTCTGCCACCGCAATTGCGCGCAAGGAATTCCTGGCGAACGATCGGGTCAGACAGATTCGAGTTCTGGTGGCAGAGAATTCCTGCCCAGCTTGTGAAGCATTAGAGGGGACCTATGAGAAAGATGCCGTTCCGACTCTTCCAGTTGAAGGGTGTTCCCATGAATCTGGGTGCCGCTGTTTCTACCAACCCTACTTAACAACAATTTACCCTTAGCCGCTTAATTTCAAGGTTCGACATCCCCATATGAGTCATTAATTATCTTTGCAGCGAGATCGAATGCCTGACTCTGGTTTGTCACTTTTCCGGTGGCCTGCGCCTCTTGAATATTTCGTAAAATCTGACCGATGATTGGCCCTGGTTTCAATCCCAGATCCTCCATGAGATCGTTCCCATCGATTAAAGGAGATGGCGAGATAACTTCTTCTTTTTTCTCCCACCATGCCTCGAGAAGACACCTGACCACGTCGACCTGGTGAGCCCATATGTCAGGGGGTAATTTTGGTCCATAGGTAGCCAATGTGTCTGCCAGAGATAGCAAACATACATCAACCCCGCCAGGTCCGGTATCACGAAAGAAGCGATAGATGGCTCTTCTGGAAGGAAGTTCTCCGGTCTGGGCAAGCCATAATGGACGCATATGGTTGAGCACAATCACACGTGTACGCTTGATTTCGGAGTTGCTTAGCTGTAGTACTTGGCCCAGTTTCACCACCAAATCAGCGCTAACTTCTTCATGCTTGATGAAGCGGACAAGGCCATCTTGATCAACCTCCTTGGTGTGTGGCTTGCCAATATCGTGGTATAAGGCGCTCAGGAATACCAACGATATGAGAGAGCGAGATGGAATGATCTGAGTATTCAAATGGATGCCAATCTGTTCTCGATAGCGTCCCAGGCGATGCGATACCACCCCAAAGAATAAACTTGCAGAGCCTTCAGGATTGTAGGAAGGTTTCAGAATTTCCAAAACTTTATGCAGCTTCGTTAATACATCCAGGGAATGATCCCAGACATTCAGGATATGGGGTGGTGATTGTTCCATACCTTTCATCGCGCTCAGATCAGGTAAAACATAAGGGATTGCCTCGAGGTAGTCAAGTATGCGGATAGCGGTAGCTGGTTTTGGACTTTCCAAGAGGTGAAGAAGCTCGTCACGGAGTCTTTCTGCCGAGACCTCTGGGAGCAAACTTACTGCCGCGCGCATGCGCTCTTGCGTCTCTGGATCGGTTCTCATATCAAATGAAATCGAAAACCTAATGCCTCTGAGGATGCGCACCGGATCTGAAATGAACGCTTGTGGAGAGCAAGCATGCAGGCGTTTGGAATATAAGTCTGCTGCACCTCCCCAGGGATCCAATAGTTCATGGGGGCGGTGAATTTCTACCGCCAATGCATTGATCGTGAAGTCGCGGCTTTTTAAGTCCTCCTCTAGGGTAGCCCCTTGAAAGGGCGTGAAATCTAAAACCAGGCGATCACCTTCGGATTGCGGAATGATGACTCGACCAAAATCCCGTTCCTTATCCAAGGCGTAAAAAGCCCCGTCCAATGTGTCGGCGATTTTACGGGCGGTTTTGATCGCATTTCCCGGCAGTGTGAAATCGAGCTCCACAGCAGGCAAGCTGAGTAAAGCGTTGCGTACCGCGCCACCAACCACATATACGCTTTGATCTTGGGGAATAATAGCTGCTACTCTTTCCAGGATAGGGTGGATGTGAATTGGTGGGGTTAGTGACACGTAGGATACCTGTGGGATTTCCTTGAATCTTGAAGCTTGGGCAGCCTGGAATGCCTGTTTGGGAGTGCCACCTTGGCCAACAATTCTCCCACCTATGCAGGCGATCCATCTGCCAGCATATAGGGAGCGCTCATTATGCTGACCCCCAAACTGGTCCAGCTCCACCATGTCTTATTCTGGAGGTTGATATTTTAGAGGATTTACCGTGCCAATGAAAGGTAGGTTGCGATAGTATTCGTCGAGATCGAGACCGTAACCGAAAACGAACTTGTTGGGTATTGCGAAACCTCGGTAGTGGATGGGAACATCAACTTCTCTACGCTCGGCTTTATCCAAGAGCGTGCAAACTTTTAAACTCCGAGGATGACGAGTGGCAAGCATCTCCAGTACTGAGGCGACCGTGTAGCCGCTATCGACAATATCTTCGACCAACAGCACATCCCGGTCGCGGATATCTTCTTTCAGGTCAAGGGCGATGCGTACTTGCCCTGTGGTTTGGCGCGCTCCAGACCCGTAGGAAGATACCGCCATAAAGTCAATCGTGTGGGGCAGGTCAATATGGCGCATAAGATCTGCAAGGAAGAGCACTCCACCGCGTAAAATGCAGATCAGGTGTAAATTCTTATCCTGATAATCCTCGCTGATCTCCTTTCCCAGCTGTACAATCCGGTTCTGTAATTCATCAGCTGGGATCAATACTTCTTCTAAAAAATTCTGGTAATCCTGCATTGTCAATCTCTTGGCACTTCGTGATGTTTCCTGCAACGAGCCTCGTATAGCTCAGAGGCACCAACTACAACCACCGGATCATTGTAATGGGCGGGTTTACCGTTCAACAGGCGTTGAGTGCGGGAGGCCTGTTCTGCACACTCCATACAAATGGCGTGCAGCTTATCAACTCGTTCGGCTTGCGCCATGAGCGTTGGCATCGGGCCAAATGGCTCACCGCGAAAATCGGTGTCCAAACCAGCTACGATAACGCGCAAACCGTCATCTGCCATCTGTTGAATGATCTGGGAGATCTCTATATCAAAGAATTGAGCTTCATCAACAGCCACAACGGTTGTATCAGCATCCAAATGTCCTAGAATTTGTGCTGCAGATTGAATCGGAAGGGCATCAAAATCACTTCCTGCGTGAGAAGTAACTTTGGCTTCTCCATAACGGTTGTCAATAACTGGTTTAAACACCTGAACTTTTTGTTTTGCGATTGTCGCACGCCGTAAGCGACGAATTAATTCATCTGTCTTTCCACTGAACATCGAACCGACAATGACTTCAACAACGCCGGAGTGGTGTCTCATAGGTAATTTTGACCCTTCTTTTAAAATATTTCTAATCTATTTTAGAGATGTGGTTTGTCAAATAATAGCTGTAATATCTGGGCAGGAAAGCGGACATATTAGCGCTGATTTTCTGCAGGGAAGCAAGAAAAATGAATACGAATTGGTCACTAGAAGCGACTTGATTTGGATTCTACCATAAACCGGTCAGTGAGAATTTGTCCGCTAAGTTTCTAAAAATTGAGAAAGAAAAACAGGCAGATGTGAAGCCACATCTGCCTGTGAGACCTTACGGTAACAGGATCTAGACCTGAATTTCTTGAGCGGCTTCTGGCAGCTTGTAGCCAAATTGGCGTAAACGCTTCTTGAGATCAGTCAATGATTTTCGACCAAATCCTTCAACGGCCAGCAGGGATGCTTCGCCAGTTTCCAGCATTTCCATTACCTGGCCAACCTTTATGATGTCAGCTCTGGCAAGGGAATCAGTGGCGCGGGTTCCCAATTCGAGTTCAGCGATCAGTCGTTCGGGCGAAACTTTGGCAGCTTCCCGTGCTTCAGTCTCATCGATGTAATCTTGACGAGCTTGAAGTTTTTTATAGAACCGATCAACCTGACCTTCTGTGTCAACAATGCGCTGTTCGCCAGTATAAAAAGGGTGGCAGTTCGAACAAACTTCAGTGTGAATTTCTTTAACTGTCGAACCCGTCGTCCAGGTGTTACCACATGCACAGACGACGAGTGCCTCAGGATAATATGTAGGGTGAATTTTTTCTTTCATTATTTACTTGTCCTTCTTGTGCGATTTAATACCAATATTGTCTGTATGGGGAAATATCAGAACAGTATTTACGCTTCTGGAATTACGCTTACCCGTTTGCGACCGTCGCGGATGGTCTCATACAGAACAACACCTTTCGATGTAGCAAAAAGTGTGTGATCTCTACCGAGGCCAACATTGCGCCCTGGTTTGATCTTGGTGCCTCGTTGACGGACTAGGATATAGCCAGAGAGCACCTGCTCACCGCCATAAACCTTTACACCCAAACGCTTTGACTGGCTGTCACGACCATTACTACTTGATCCGCCACCTTTTTTATGAGCCATTTTTACCTCCGGATTTTTCAACAATCGAAGCAATCCGCAGTCGAGTATACCGTTGGCGGTGACCCGTCTTTACGCGGTAGCGTTCTCTTGGTTTGTATTTAAATACTACGATCTTTGGTCCCTTGATCTGAGCTTCAACAGTTGCTTCTACTTTTACCCCTTTAAGGTAAGGGGTTCCGACGGCGGTCTTCTCACCATCCGTTATAAGGAGCACCCGATCGAGATCGATCTTTTCGCCAATATCTGCTTGATAGCGATCGATTTCGATCGTATCACCTTCAACGACTTTATATTGCTTGCCGCCATCTTCTATTATGGCGTATTTCATTTGATCTTCTCCAATCTTCACTTCACCACACTCTCCGCGAGCCAACCGATATCTCACGCCGAGGTGTGGGGAAGTTGGGGAAACACGGTATCGCCCCAGCGGTTTTTTGCCAGGGCCGCATAATTATAACGAGGAAGTAGATCTGTGTCAACAAGATTCCAGAACTAGATTCCAGAACTAAATCTCTTCTGGGGTAACGATTTTGAAAGGTGGCAGAAGGCTTTCCCATGGTATATTGATTGCAGGTAGAGAAGTTTAAATTGGTTTCTCCGGGCTTACCATCTCACCGAATTTATTTTGGTTTGTAAGCAATATGGTGAGAAGCATTTGGCGGGGAAAATCTGATAGTTAAGGTGATTCCGTTTATTAGAGATGTCTTTGAACTGTTCAAATTGTGGGTTTAATAATCCGCTGGGAATGCGTTTCTGTGGTAAATGTGGTTCCCCGCTAATTGGGTCTGGGGATAAGAAAAGCATTGTACTGGAACCATCCTCAGCGCCAATAAATGAAATCGGAATGCTGATCGGTTCTGATTTAAAGCAGCGATTTCGTCAGGCAGGTCTGGAGTCTGCCGGTCAGCGGCGAATTGTAACGGTACTGTTTGCAGACTTGTGTGATTACACTGGATTAAGTGGGAAAATCGACGACGAATCACTATATGAGTTCATTCAGCTTTATATCCGCATGCTGGCAGAGAAAGTCTACCAGTTTGAAGGGATGGTGGATAAGATTACTGGGGATGGCTTAATGGCATTGTTTGGGGCACCGATCGCCTATGAAAACCCAGCTGAGCGTGCAGTACGGGCAGCGCTAGAAATGCAGGCGGGTCTCGAAAAGCTCAACCAGGATCTTGAAGACCGCCTGGGTGAGAAATTGCAAATGCATTTCGGTCTCAATCGAGGGTCAGTGATCGTAGGCGGCATCGGTTCAGACCTGCTGATCGATTACACAGCGATCGGCGATTCAGTCAATCTTGCCCGGCGGCTCCAGGAAACTGCCTCCCCGAATACGATCCTTGTCAGCGAAAGCGTCTATCAAACAACCCAAGCTCTGTTTAATTATCAGGAGCTGGCTGACCTGGATCTAAAAGGGTATCAGCGAGGGGAAAAAGGGTATCAGCTGCTGGGAGTTAAATCCCAACCTGCTCTGGTGCGGGGAATCCAAGGGCTGCGCTCGCCGATGGTGGGTCGGAAAGCTGAGTTGGATATTATCTGCGGCGCATTAGCGGACCTTGCCCAGGATCAGAGTGGGCAGGTTGTGACCTTGATTGGTGAAGCCGGGATTGGTAAAAGCCGGCTGACCGCCGAATTCAAGGCACGTATTAACCCCGATCAATTTACCCTCCTGGAAGGACAAAGCCTAACTTACCGAAAATCAGTCTCCTATTGGATCTTCCTCGAAATATTGAGAGACTACCTGGGGGTTGCAACTAGTACAAACAGGTTTGTGGTGCATGAAAAGCTAATCACGAAAGTAAATCAAGTCCTCGGCTCAGAATCAAAGAATGTACTGCCTTTTCTGGAGAAGTTGCTCTCTTTAGAACTAACCGATCCAGTAGTTGCCCGGCGTTTGAGACACCTGGATGCTGAACAATTACGCCAACAAACCTTTATTGCTGTTCGCAATTTTCTCTTGGCAGAGGCCAAACAGCGTCCTTTGATCCTGATATTGGAGGATTTGCATTGGGCTGATGAAATATCCCTGGACTTGTTATCTTTCCTGGTTGAATCAATTGATGATAAACCTGTGATGGTGCTGGGGATTTCCCGCCCAACGATGGAGAGTAAGTTTGAGGATTTGCTTGAATTTGCCGGGCAGCGTTTTCAGGAACGCTGCAGAATTATTCGACTGCAGACACTTTCAGACGAACAAAGCGACGAACTTCTTTTTGGATTGCTTGGAATGCCGGATATCCCAGATCAATTCAGATCCCAAATTCTACAGAGAGCAGCCGGTGTCCCCTTTTACATCGAAGAGATCCTGCGCATGTTGATCGACAATCAAACCCTGGTCCATGAAGGAGGGCGATGGCTGTTAACTTCAGATGAAGACTTCACTCTTGAAGTTCCTGACAATTTACAGGATCTGATCCTTACCCGTTTCGATCGATTGAATCCCATCCAACGAAGTGTTTTGCAAACTGCGTCGGTGATCGGCAGAGAATTCAATGTTACTATTCTGAATCAGGTGATGGGATTTGGAGAGCAGAACGAACTTGAACAAGTTCTCTCCTCATTAGAAGAAAAAGCTTTTATCGGTCTGCTGCCGGAACAAGGTTTTGGTGGATATCTCTTTCGGCATGTACTGACTTCAGATGCAGTTTACAAGACTTTGCTCCGCCGGGATCGGAACAGATTGCATGGGAAAGTTGCCCAGACCTTAGAGAATGTTTATGCAGACCAGCTAGAGAGTCAGGTCGAGGTTCTGGCTGGACATTACCTGCGCAGTGTCTATCTGGATAAAGCGTTGCACTATTTGATTTTAGCGGGAAGTAAATCTGCCCAGGACTATGCCAACCTGCAGGCGAAGAAGTATTTTGAGGAGGCCAGAGATCTGCTGGCTGATGTGGAGCACAACGCTGAGCAGGCGATGAAAGTGTGGACTGGTCTTGGGGATGTATTGGTTTTTATTGGTGAATATGCCACTGCCCGAGATTGCTATCAAGAGGCAGTTAAGATGGGAACAGCCTCTCCAGATATACAAGCGGATCTTAATCTTAATGTTATTCAACGTAAGATAGCTATCACTTACGAACGGCAGGGAGATTACGATCAGGCGTTATCCCATCTCTCCTTGGCAAGTGATGCCCTGAGAGCTGCAGGGAACTCTTCACCAGTTGCCAAAGCTCAAATCCTGAACGCTAAGGGATGGATATTTTTCCTGCGAGGGAATTTCAATCAAGCGCAAGATGCCCTAGTCTCTGCTCTTGATCTGGTTGAAGATACAGATGAATTCAGCGCAATTGCATCGATCCATAATCGACTCGGTGCAGTCTCATACCAACTTCGGGATTATAAACAGGCGGCGATTTATGTTCGAAATAGCCTAGAAATGAGAAAAACCCTGGGGGATCTGTCTGGCGAAGCGCGTTTGTATAATAATCTTGGCTTGCTCGGATTGATGTCAGGGGATCTTCGTGAAGCAGAGATGAACTTTAATCAAAGCATAGCTTTGCTGGAAAAAGTTGGTGACACAGAGGGTATTACTCTGGCAAATATTAATCTCGGTTTGGTGAAGTATGATCTTGGTGATTATGAATCAGCTGGCGTGCATCTAGAAAAAGCGAAAGAAGTTGCAGAGAAGATCGGTCATCGTTTTTATCTAGGATTGGCCAGTATGTATCTGGGGAGGTTGGAAACTGCATTTCAAGGATATGAGCACGCGGTTGACTTGCTGGATGATAGTCTGCAGATTTTCGAAGAGCTGGGCGCCGAGGATAATTTGGTAGATGCGATGTGCTATCTGGCTGAAAACTATATCGCCTGGGGAAAACTCGCAGATTCAATTCAATGGAGCGAACGGGCGAATTCAGCACTTACAGGTGATGGAGCAGACCCGGTAGGGGATTCGGTTCAGGCGGGGCGTGTTCTCCGAGTGCAGGGAGCTATCGCTCGATTACAAGGAAATCTGGAACTCGCTGGTCAATTTTTATTGGACAGCGCAGAAATTTTCAGTGCCGCCTTGGAGAAATTGGAATCAGCGCGCACGGCCTACGAGTTGGCACTTCTGGCAAATGACGTGAACGAAACTGAACGCGCTCAGGAATATTTCAATCAAGCCAGAGAGATCTATACTGATGTGGGGGCAAAAATGGAACTGCAGCGAGTGGATACTGGGTTACAAAATATTGCAGTTTAAAGGTCTAGGCCTTACGAATAATTGTATATCCTGGAAATAATTGCCGGGGCTTGAAAAATTTTTCAAGCCCCGGCTTAAGTTTATGTATCTGCTCTTCGCCCTAAAGCGGTAAGCTGGTTACCCTTAATTGGGAATGGCGATCAACCATCAAAATCTACCCAATCAGCTGTCCAGGGGAGTGCCTCGGATTCTTCTACGCCAAAGGGAGAGAAACCTGCAACTCCCTGGTCAGGGAACGATCCTGCCCAGGCTCCATCATGACCTGCCCAGGCCCCATAGCCACCAGCCCATGCTCCGTATCCACCAGCCCAGGCACCATACCCGCCTGCCCAAGCCCCATAACCACCTGCCCAGGCCCCGTATCCACCTGCCCAGGCTCCATAACCACCTGCCCAGGCCCCGTACCCACCTGCCCAGGCCCCGTATCCACCTGCCCAAGCCCCGTACCCACCTGTCCAGGGACCATAATCACCTGCCCAGGCTCCATATCCACCTGTCCAATCAGCGTACTCCCCTCGTAAGCGGAACTCCCCACTTTCCTCGTCGTAATAGGTGTATCCTTCGTAGTGTTCCTCATCAGCCAGATCTGCAAAAATGTCCATCCCGTAATTGGCGCTACCGGTGAGCTCAGCAAAAACTGCATCAGGAGCGTTAACCCGCCCTGCACCTTGCTGCCATAGGCTGTAAAGCGCTTCTGTGCTATCGAGATCGACCCAAGGCAAAGCAGTAACCATGAGACGATACTTGACTTCATCAGGGGTGAGTTCTGGGTTTTCAGCTAAAGCCAAGGCCGCGAGACCGGAAACAACCGCAGATGCCTGTGATGTGCCAGCCATCCAAAAATATTTATGTGGCAGCTGGCTCTCGGGGTGCTCATTTTCCAAAGTGCTGTTTTTTGCCATGGTAGATACCATATGAGCACCAGGAGCCAGGACATCGGGTTTTGTAAACGCGTCCAGTGTCGGTCCTGCGGCAGAGAAGGGAGCAATGTAATCATCGCTCCAATCATCTGGAGTGTGATTATCGGTAAAAGCGCCCACGGTGATCACATAGGGATTATTTCCTGGTACACCAATCGTCATGGCATCTGAACCGCCGTTCCCAGCGGCAACAACCACGGTGATACCGCTTGCCCAGGCTTCCATTACCGCCTCATTGAGCGGATCCACCCAATATGGAACCTCTGCATTGGAGACCAGGGATAGATTCATCACCCGGATATTGTATTCGTCCTTGTGGTCAATCACCCACTGGATACCCTGAATGACGTTCTCATAATCGCTGTAACCGTATTCGTCGAGCACGCGGACACCCACCAGACGGACTCCAGGTGCAACCCCATTCCAA
>SDBV01008842.1_pt1 | contig 13502 bp, 10 predicted proteins | sample 2277081 | NCBI WGS metagenome assembly SDBV01 (sample SAMN10402039, study PRJNA504765) | marine sediment metagenome | isolation source: marine sediment core GS10_PC15, 223 cmbsf | place: Arctic Ocean: Southern Knipovich Ridge | collected 2010 | reverse complement strand
GCCCGAACCGCCGTCACCGAAATGACAACATGACCACCCCAACAACACCATGACCACCAAACCAGCCCAACCCATCACCAACCAACGTGACGCCACCATCCTCAACGAACGTGTCGCTCAACAGCACCACGCCGCGCGACCCGGGGACACCCCGGCAACACCCCGAAGGACCGAGCAAAGCGAAGGTTTTTACGACGACGCTCGGCGGCGCATCAATTCGTGGCGTTCGAAGGCGAGTTCGATGAGTTCGACAATCTGTTCTTCGTACGCCATTCCGGCCGCGATCCACATCTTTGCGAACATCGATATCGAGGTGAACCCGGGCATCGTGTTGATCTCGTTGACGTAAATCTCTTCGTTGCGTTCGTCGTAGAAGAAGTCGACCCGGCTCAGCCCCCAGGCTCCGACCGCCTTGAACGCCTCGATCGCGAGTTCCTGTATTCGGCGCGACACGTCCTCGGAGAGTTCGGCGGGAACGACGGTCTGCGCCCCGTCATTGACATACTTCGATTCGAAGTCGTAAAAGCTGCCCTCGGCGATGATCTCGCCCGGAGGTGACGCTTTGGGCGCTAACCCGCCCAACACGCCGCATTCGATCTCACGCGCGTCGATACCCTGCTCGATCACCACGTGATGGTCATACCGAAGTGCTGCATCGATCGCATCGGGTAGGTCTTCCTCGCGATCTACCCGGCTGATACCGACCGACGATCCGAGGTTCGCCGGCTTTACGAACAGCGGCAGCCCAAGGTCGCCGATAATCTCGTCAGGGCAACGATTCGAGTGCCATTGCGCCTCGCAAAGCGCGGAATACTCGACCTGCGGGATGTTCTCGGCCGCAAATGCTCGTTTTGCCGCGGCTTTGTCCATCGCGACCGCCGAGCCGAGTACGCCAGATCCGAGATACGGAACGCCGAGCACTTCGAGCAGTCCTTGGATCGTTCCATCCTCACCATATGGTCCATGCAACACCGGGAAGACGACGTCTAGTTCGGCAAGCTCATCGGACGACGAGCCGGCGGAGACGATCGCAACGCAGTCCGTGTCTTTTCGCGATACGAGCCTGACCTCCTCGCCGACAGCGGCGATGCCGTCGTCGATGGCCGCAGCATTGTCGCCGACGACCCGGCACACCGCTTCGCGCACGGTGCTGCGCGCCGGCAAAACGAAGTGTCCGTTGCGAGTGATTCCAATTGCAACATATTCGAATCCGGTCGACTCCAACGCCCGCAGCACCGAAAGCGCGGACGCGCACGAGACGTCGTGCTCAGCCGAACGGCCACCGAACACGACCCCGACGCGAACGCCGGATGGATCGTCGACTCTGCGACGTACACTATTTGATGCCGGCTCACCCATCAGATCACCCCGTCGAATCACCCCGTAAGGAGCATTGCCCGGATACCGAGACCCATTAGAAAGATGCTCAACACGCCGTAAAACAGCGCACGCCGTTCCTTCACCCACTCCGACCCGATCGCGTAAACGTACCCGACGCCGATCATCACGACCGTGAGCATTCCGTAGAAGACATGTAGTCGGTCTACTTCGAGTCCGCCGAGTGTGAGCAGGTAGACGCCGGCCAGCGCCTGCGCGACCATCGCCGCCTGTGCGATGATGACCGACACCCACATCGCCCGACTCTCGAGGTTCCGGAACCGGATCGATGCCAGAGCCCAGACTCCGACCACTGCGTTCGCTGCGACTGCGAACCAACTGAAACCGGCGTGGAAATCGAACATCGTCGCGGACACTACCCGCAAGCCGTTCATCTGTTGGCCGGCATTCGCGTACTCTCGACCGGATGGATGACGCCGGCGATCGCTGGTATGCGGATGGGATCATCGCTGCCAACGCGCGCACCGACGAGGTCGACGTACGGATCCGCCGTGCGCTCGAACATGAACGGGCCGGATCGATCGTCGCCGACGGAAACGTCGCACTCGTCGCCGTCGGTAGTTACGGCCGACGTGAACTCGTCTGCCACTCGGACATCGACCTGCTACTTCTTCATCGTCTACGTGCCCCGCAAGAGATCGAATCAGCGACGAAGGCCCTGTTGTATCCGCTCTGGGACTGCGGGTTCGAGATAGGCCACGCGGTGCGCACGATCGACCAATGCCTCGATTCGGCAAAGGCGGACCCGATCATCGCTACGACATTGCTCGATGTCCGCCCGCTCATCGGTAACAACGACCTGGCCAACGACCTGTCCGCTTCCTTGGACAATTGGAGTCGGAGGCGTCGCAACGCCCTCGAACGGGCTCTGTTCGATGCGCTCGAGGGCCGACATCGACGCTTCGGAGACGCCGGAATCGACATCGAGCCGCACCTCAAAGAAGCGCGGGGCGGACTCCGAGACCTACAGACGTTGCGGTGGATCGATCCAAGTACCGACGCTCGCGAACCGCTGAGTCTTCTGTTGTCGGTGCGTCACGCACTGCACGAAGCGGCGCGCCGCAGGCTCGATCGACTCGAACGGCAGTTCCTCGACCAGACAATCGCCAACCTCGGCGTCGCCACCAGCGATGGCGCCGATGCCCGCGATGTCGTGATGAAAGCGATCTTCGAATCCTGCCGAGAAGTCGGCATCCATCTCGATTGGCGGATACCGCGCCGGGCGCGCCGGAGAAAGCAGAAAGCGCCCCACGGTTTCGCCGTCGTCGACGGTCGCTTGGAACCGGCGGGCGTCGCCCCGGTCGAAGCGGATCCGAGTTCCGGATTCGAAGCTGCAAGAGCCGCCGGCGCATATCCGCCAGGCCCACGGTTGATCGAATGGGCGGCCGCCGGCAAGCGACCATTGCCTTGGACCCCCGAATCGACCGACGCCGCGCTGGACGTCATGCGTGACGGGGACAAGAGGGCGTGGGAGATGCTCGACGCTACGGGGCTCTGGTTGCGATATTTCCCCGACTTCACCGGCGCGAGGGCAAAAACACAGCACAATCCTCTGCATAGCCTCGCGGTCGACGCACACTGCTGGCAGACGCTTCGGCAAGCGATATCGCTCGCTACCGACCCGACCGTGCAATTCGGCGAATCGTGCTACTCGGAACTGGACGACCCCGACACGCTGCTCCTCGCTGCACTCATGCACGACATGGGAAAGGGCGTCTCAGGTGACCATTCCCGAGCCGGCGTGATCATCGCGCGCAAGACTCTCGAGCGAATGAGCGCCGGGGCGTCAATACAGGGGGCAGTGGCTTTCGCCGTTTCGAACCATCTCTTACTTTCCAAATTCGCGACGACCCGTGATCTCGGCGACGAGGAATTGGTAACCGCTCTGGCTGCGAAGATCGAAACGAGCCAACGGTTGCGGTTGCTCTATCTGCTAACGATCGCGGACTCACGAGCGACCGGATCTTCGGCATGGTCCAGTTGGAAGGCGAGCCTACTCGCAGAGCTGTTCACAAAATGTGCGCACATCATCGACAACGGCGACCTCGTAAGCCGCGAATCGACGAACCGGCACGAGCGGACACGCAACACCGTCAAACGTCGCCTGATCAGTGCCGGCATGGATCAAGACCATGTTTCAGCGCTCGTCGATTCGTTCGGTCGCCGGTTTCTCCTGCGACATGAGCCCGAAGCGATCACGCTGCTCATCCCGGCCGTCGAAGAGGTAGCGAAGGGCATTCACATCGTGCGCCTCATGGTTCACGACTCGACTGTCACGGTGATAGGCCCTGATCATCCCGGTCTCCTCGCCTCGATAACCGGCGTGCTGACCGCGTCGGGTTGCAGCGTACGCAGCGCCGAAGTACACACCCGATCCGACGGCGTTGCGGTCGACGTCATGACAGTTGAACCGCAACGTGGTCGCCCCCTTTCGCAACTCGATTGGCGCATGATCGAGACGAATCTGGCCGCCGCGGTCACGGGCGACTACGACACGAGGGGTCGCGTCGCTCACCGCGCGAACCTCTATGACAACACCGCCGGATCGGACGTCGTGGTAAATGTCGACAACGAAGTCTCCGATTGGTATTCGGTCGTCGACGTGTCCGGCAACGACCGAATCGGACTCCTCTACGACATCACGGCGGCACTCGCCGACCTCGGCGCCGACGTACATTTCGCGAAGGTATCGACCGAGGGCGGCGTCGCCCGTGACTCGTTCAACGTACGTGATGCGACTGGTGCGAAATACCCAAACCCAGAGGAATTCGCGGCCGCGATCAGCGCCGCCGTCAACCAAAGATCGCAAGTCGCCAACGAGGCGCTGTACCCCCGGTAGACACAGAGGCAAACAGCGCTTAACATCGTCACCCATGAGATGTGATATCAACGGATTCAAAGGTGCGCGGGGCGTCCCGATCCATACGGTCAGCCGAACCGTCGACGAGCCTCGTGCGGACGTGATTCTGCTCCACGGCTACGGTGAACATAGTGCACGCTATGAACATGTGATGGCGGCGCTCAACGACGCCGGGTACAACGTCTTCGCGCTCGACCATCGGGGGCATGGCCGTTCGGGCGACAGCCTCGGAATGATCGACTCATTCGACAACCTGCTTGCCGACGTCGAGACGTTCGTCCGCAACATCGCCGTCAACCAATCCGAGAAGCGCCCGATCATGGTCATCGGCCACAGTATGGGCGGTCTCGCCGCTCTATGCGTCCTCGCCCGACACAGAGTCGACATCGATCGTGCCGTTGTCTCGGCACCGGCAATCATCCCGACAGTCAAAGTATCGGGACTGGTGCTCGAACTTGCATCGGTACTGTCGCGATTCGTTCCATCGATGCCGGTCACTGCACTAGACCCATCACTCGTGTCGAGAGATCCGGACGTGGTCGCCGCATATGAGGCGGATCCTTTCGTTTATCACGGCAAGGTGCTCGCCCGCACCGGCAACGAAATGCTCGAAGCCGGCGACTGGATAAGGGAACACTTCGCCGAAATCGATCAACCGCTATTGATCCTGACTGGTACGGCCGACGAACTCACATCGCCTGAAGGCAGCACCATCACCTTCGAGGGCATTTCGAGTACGGACAAGCGGATCGAATTCTACGATGGGTTGTTCCACGAGGTCTTCAACGAGCCAGAGCAAGAAAAAGTGATCGCCGACCTAGTCGATTTCCTCCAAGATCACACGAGCTGAGGCGGCGCGTCACATAGCGTGGCAGACACATTCTTTCGAGGTTTCACTGAAGTGTCTTGGTGTGATGTTCCGAACTCTGTAGTGCCGCCCGTTTTGATCCCCGGGGACGCAATGAAAGGATCGGCACACTTTGAACGCCCGCGACGAGCACGTCCGGCATCTAGCCAACGAAGCAGTCGATCTCTCGATCGGGTCCTATCGGGATGCTACGAATGCGGCGCTCGCGCGTGCCATGTCGCTCGACGATCGCGACGCCTTCGCCGAGATGGTACGCCGATATCAGTCGGCGATCGTGTCATGGGCTCGATACGCACTCGATGACCAAGACACCGCACTCGAAGCCGCCCGAATCGTGTGTGAGAGCGCTTGGACTGGACGCCGCGACGCGCCCACCGACCTGTCGAGATGGTTGCTCGAGATATCGTTCGCCGTCGCGGCTGAAATGGGCCACGAGGAAGCCTGCGACCGCCGCGACCTCCACGCTCTGTGGGTCGGCGGCATCGTAAAAACAGCCCTCGATGAACTCGACGCACATGAACGCGATTTACTCACAGGAGAGAAACCGATTGTTTCCAGCATCGACGGTATCGGCGTTGGCCTGGCGCTCCACGCGCTTCGTGACATCCTCAACTCTCGCGGCGTGATTCGCGTCGGAATCTATGGGTGGTGACACGCTTGCAACCCGCGAATGACATTCATCCGATCAGTCGAATCGGACCTTACGTGCTCGGTCGCTTGTCGGCGACAGACACGAACAATGTGCGAATCCATATCGAACGATGCGGCGGCTGTCGCCAGGAAGTGGCCGAGTTCACGGGCCTCGCAGAATTGCTCGAGGCTGCTCGACTCGCGTTCGCGCCAGACGTGGCCATTTTCGAACCTCCTGCGACCGCCGACGCGTCGACCGGCGTTGATCGCGCCGTGTACACGGGATCAGACGTCAGGGTGGCCGCCGAGGCGGCAACCGCATCATCGATGATCATGCCCAAACCCGTCGAGAGCGACCGTAGCCCATCATTCGAACGTTGGAACCGGCACCGAGTCGCGATCGTCGGATCGATCGCGGCGGCGCTTGTCGCAATCGGCATAGCCATCTTCGTGTTGATCGGATAAGGCAGTGGCTAGCGCATCATCGCGCCAACCGACTCATTGACAAGTCGATCCAACCTGAGCGCGTCTTCGACGTGCTCAGAGATCACGACTCCGCCGTCGCGGTCGGACCGAATCTCGACGCGCCCACGATCTGAATGAACATTCCATACCGCCCGCACCGTCCGAATCTCGCAGACTCGACCCAAGTCAATCGTCGTGACACGTGTTCTCAATACGCCACCGAAACGATGGACACAATTGTTGGTCAACACGATCGAGCGTCTAGATCGACACTTCCACAAACCGAGCCCAACAACACAGACGAGCGTCGCCGAAGTCGCGGCGACAACGATCAGTACGGTCGGCGAAACACCGATGATCGCCAGCAAGACACCGATGCCGGCCGAAACCGCCACAATCGCCAGCAGTCCCACATATGACGGGCCGCGACCCGGCTCAGTGTGAATCAGCATTTCGCCGACACCGAGAAAACGCCGAGGATCGCTCATCGGCTCAAAGAATACGCTCGCCGCGGGCGGTCCGCGGGACAGTCGGGTCGTGTTCTGCTTGTACATGAATAAATCCCGGGCTAATTCCCTCACGGCCGCAATCCAGACCAGCCGGCGATTTCTCCTGCGGCATCGGCTATCCGACGACGCACCAGCTTTCGCCGCACCTCGACAAGGCGCATAGCCATCGCCGGGTCGGGAGTACACCACCAGCAATACCGGGCCATGGACTGCTGACGCTGCCTCTGCATGTTTCGGCCGCAGCCCTCGCACGAATGAGTCATCGATCCAACCATTGCTCGCTCCCTGTAGCTTCTCGACGGCTCGACCAATCAGGCCGTGCTCAGTGTGGGAAAAACCTATACGCCGCCTATGACAGAAATCCGTCCGCCGCCATCCGAGGATTTGTCACACCTGCCTTCTAAGCTGCCGACATGAGCGAATTCACAATATCGCCGAGCCGGGCCTCTGACTTCAAAACGTGCCCCGCGCTCTACAAATACCGAGCGATCGACCGTCTACCAGAGGCGCCGACCGAGCCGGCGACCCGCGGGACAATCGTTCATCTCACGCTCGAACGATTGTTCGCAATGCCGCGGGACGACCGTTCTGTGGCCACCGCCATCGACTTGTTGCGGGGCGCTTGGGCCGACACAATCGACTCCGAACTGAGCGACATGCTCTTCGAGAACGATCCCGCCGCGGAGCGATCTTTCGGCAAAGCTAAACGATGTATTGAGAACTACTTCGATATGGAAGATCCGACCCGATTCGATCCAATCGGTCGCGAACTGAAGCTCGCCGCGAATTTCGGACGAATCCGCGTGCGCGGCATCATCGACCGCCTCGACCGCTCTGGGAGCGGCGACTGGATCGTCTCCGACTACAAGACTGGCCGCACGCCAAATCTTGCTCGCTCAGCCGGACGTTTCTTCGGGCTCGACGTCTATGCGGTGTTGGTCCACGCCGTTTTCGGCATCGTGCCGACAAAGCTCAGACTGCTCTATCTCGACACGGCCGATACCTACGTGCTCGAGCCGACCAGATCCGATGTCGCTCATACACGCAGATTGCTCGAGGCCCTCGGCGCCGCGATCATTCAGAACATCGACCGTGACGAGTGGCCCGCCCGACGCAACGGCCTGTGCCGTGTCTGCTCGTACCAAGACATATGCCCTTCCTGGTCCAACGCATCGACCGCCGACGATTCTCCGAGATCAGTGACCGACATGCCCAACGCCGGCGCGTTGGTGCGTGCGTAGAACGATCGACTCATGACGCAACGATTCCGACCGCGACGACGCTTGGCTGAGCGGCAATGGCGGCGCGCCTTGGACCCGCTCGAACGAATTGCACGAGGCCTGACACCGGCGCAGCGCAGAGCCGTGTTCGACGAGGTGAAGCCGCTGCGCATAATCGCAGGCGCCGGTACCGGCAAGACCCGGGTCTTGACGCGACGGATCGCTCGCCGAATTCTCGATGGCAGTACAGACTCCGAGGCAACCTTGGCCATCACGTTCACACGCCGCGCTGCGGCCGAACTCTCAGACAGACTTAGAGCACTCGACGTCGACACGGCCACGATGTGCGGCACAATCCATTCGATCGCATACGGCCAGCTCAAAGAGCTTTGGTCGATGCACGAAATCAAACCACGCTCGGTTCTTGCGAATCCTCGCCCGCTGCTTCGCGACGTTTGCACACAACTCGGAATGCGATCCGACTGGACGACGATCCGCACAGTTGCGAACGAACTCACGCACCGACGCGCGCGTCTCACGAATGCGAGTTCCGGCAATGGCACAACACCCGACGAGGCTGGCCGAGCGACGACAATCGGCTCACGCATCGACGAAGTAGACCGCGCATATCGCCTCGCCAAACACCGTGCAGGCGTGATCGATTTCGACGACATGATCGACGATCTAACGATTGCAATTTCCGCCGATCAACATTTCGCGAAACTGATCAGACGTCGCAGCGTGCATACCTACATAGATGAGTTCCAAGATCTCACATCAGCACAGTTCCGCCTCGTTCAAGCCTGGATCGGAAACGATCCAACACCCGATATCTGCGTCGTCGGCGACCATGCCCAGGCCATCTACGGATTCGGCGGCGCCGACGCACGCCACCTCGCCGAGTTCTCGACGATGTGGCCGACGACGCAAACCGTCGAACTTCCCGACAACTTCCGGTCGTCGGCGAAGATCCTCGAAATCGCCGATGCCGTCCTTGGCGATGCCGCACTGTCGAAACGGGCAACACCGCGCTTCGACACACTAGCGACCGGCGCTCGTGCGATCGTTTCCCATCCCGACGAGACATCCGAGATGTCATGGGTGGCACGCACAGCGATCGCGTGCCACGGTCCGAACCGTCCATGGTCGTCGATGGCCGTGCTCGTCAGAACAAATTCTCTAATCGAACCAATACGGGAAGCCTTCGAGTCGGCAGGAGTTCCGGCGATCGCCGATGGCCCAGTCATCGATCGCTGTCTCGCCGACGACATACTGGACGTGATGCTCACCCTGGACCCGGGCGCCCCAATCTCCGCAGCCGTCGATCGGGCGTGTGATTCACGGCATCTGCCCGTTGTCGGCATCGATGCCCGACGAGGTTCACACACTGTGTCCACAATTCAACGGCTCGCACAAGACTTTGCGAAATCCGGCAATGACGACCGCGTGGCGTTCGTTGATCACGTCCGCGCCACGCTCGAACATGAGATTGCCGCTAGATCGAGCGGCTTCGTCCGCCTGCTGACCATGCACCGTGCAAAGGGCCTCGAATTCGACACGGTGTTCATCTGCGGTCTCGAAGACGGTCTCATGCCAATCGCGAATTCCGGGGCACGGTCATCGATCGAAGACGAACGGCGTCTGCTCCACGTCGCGGTGACACGGGCGAAGCGTCACCTCTACCTGTCTTGGTGTAGATCACGATCGGGTCGGATGCGACGACCATCGCGATTCCTCGAAAATGCATCCCGGATAATCGAAATCGACGCTCGCGACTCGACACCCACGGTTGACGGGCCGCGTTGGATGAAAATCTCGCGGGATCAGCTCGAAAGCGACAAGTCCACAACGTCTGACCTCTATGACACGATCGTCGCTTGGCGCAATGACCACTCGGCCGGGCCGCGACCGAGCCGAGGCGCGCTCTCCAACGCCTCGATCCGCTCGATAGTTTCCAAACGGCCAACAACGACGGCACAACTGGCATCGGTCTGCCCCAATCGCGAACTCATCGTTCGCTATGGCAAGGTTCTACTCGAAATCGTCCACGAGTGAGAGCCGCAACCGATGCGGAACGCCAGGTGATTCGCGCTATCACTTGGGCAGTGCGCACCGATCGTGGCACTACCAGCCGACCGGCAGAGGCCCGGAGGATTAGGCTGCTAAGAAGAATGGGCGCCGTGAACTCCTCCGGCTAGTTTCAGGTCGAATCTTCCTCACGGCAGTTCCGATCAGACCACGGCGACTCAGCCGACAACAACGACAAGGAGAGACGTGCGGCGCAGAACCAAGTCTCTGTTAATAGCCCTCGGCGTCATCGTCGTCTTGATAATCCTCGCATCCGGCCCAGGCGTTGGGTTCTACACAGAGCTGCTCTGGTACGACGACGTCGGGTTTGGCAACATCTTCGGCCACCGCATCGTGTGGCAGATCCTGCTCTTCCTGATCGGGGCCGTGCTGTTCGCGGTGATCGCCGCCGTAAACGTCTTCATTGCCCGCAAGGCGAGTCCGCTTCGTCCGCTCGCTATCACCAATGATGTTCTGTTCCAGCTACGCCGCACCCTAGACCCTGCGATACGCTGGATCCTTCTCGGAGCGATCATCATCATCGCTCTCATCTTCGGCGGACTCGTGTTCCCCGAGTGGCAACCGTTCACCCTTTTCTTCAACTCGGAATCGTTCGGCGTGACCGACCCAGTTTTCAACCGCGACGTCGGCTTCTACGTATTCGCGTTGCCCATTCTCAGATTCGTGTTCGGTTGGCTATTCGGTGCGCTCGTCGTCACACTGATACTCATCGGCTGCGTTTACGGTTACGCCGGCGCGATCGGCCCGCAGCCCGAGGGAGGCTACATATCGCCGAACGCGCGCAACCACATCGCGATCGTACTGGGATTCCTCATGTTGCTCAAGGCATTCGGATACCAACTCAACCAGTGGGAACTGCTCTATTCACCTCAAGGTGTCGTCGAGGGCGCGTCGTACACCGATGTAAACGCACAATTACCCGCGTTCCGCGTGCTGTTTTGGATCGCGATCATCGCGGCACTGCTGTTATTCGCGACCTTCTTCACAAAGCGACTCGTGCTACCGATCGTCGCGATTGCATTGATGGCTATCAGCGCCCTCGTCATCGGGGGGATCTATCCGCGCATCGTCCAACAATTCCAGGTGACACCAAACGAAGTCGAGAAAGAAACGCCATTCATCGCGCGCAACATCGAGTTCACGCGACAGGGCTTCGGCCTCGACAAAGTTCAAACGTCCGAATTTCCCGCCGATCCAAATATCACAGACGCCGAACTCGCGCAGAACGAAAACACAATCCAGAACGTCCGACTCTGGGACGACGACCCGCTTCTCACATCATACCGCCAGATCCAAGAACTCAGGCCCTACTACAACTTCGAAACTGTCGGCGTCGATCGCTATGACATATCCGGCAGGACTACGCAGACCCTGATGTCGGCACGTGAAGTCGCCCCAAGCCAGCTCGATGAGCGCGCCCGTACCTGGCAAAACATCCACTTGATCTACACCCATGGCTTCGGCGCTGCCGTGAGCCAATCCAATCGTGCCACGCCGAGCGGCGGGCCCGATCTGCTCGTCAAGAACCTCCCGCCGGTAAACGAGACCGACAACACCGCACTCGACCTGACTCAACCTCGGATCTACTTCGGCCAGCAAACGAACGAGTTCGTCGTCGTCGGGACAACGCTCGACGAACTCGACAGACCATTAGATGTGGGCGCGACCGCCGAAGACGAGATCATCGACATCAACGAGCCTGACACGCCCGAAGGCGCCGATGCAGCGAACGCGGCCGATGAGGCAGCGTCGGGCAACGTCGAACGTTATCGATACGAAGGCGACAGTGGAATCAAGCTCGACTCGATAATCAAAAAGCTTGCATTCGCGATCAAGTTCGGGCAGACACAATTCATCCTGTCTAATGCAATCCAACCCGAGAGCCAGCTCCTCGTCGACCGCGAGGTCTCAGCACGCGTGCAAAAGGTCGCCCCGTTCTTACAGCTCGATCGAAATCCATATTTGGTCGCACTGCAAGACCGCATGGTCTGGGTCCTAGACGCCTACACACAATCGCCGATGTATCCGTACTCGCAGCCGGTTCCCGAGGGCGTGTTCACCGGCGGAACGAACTACATCCGAAATTCCGTCAAGGCCGTCGTCGATGCTTACACGGGCGACGTGACGCTGTACCGCGTCGACATGGCAGACCCGATCGCGCAGGCGTGGGCGAACGCGATCCCGGGTCTGATGCAAGACGACGATACGGTCCCCGAGGAGCTTCGGGCCCATTTCAGATATCCGCAGGATCTCTTTGAAGCGCAACTCGTCCAATACCGTGCGTATCACATGGACAATTCAATCGATTTCTACAACCAAGAAGACCTCTGGTCGATCGCTCAACGGGCGCAGGCTGGGGCGACGACAGCTCAGCAGGCAAGCTTCGACGCTCAATCGCAGTATCTCGAATTGCGGCTACCTGGTTCCGAGGGCGAAGAGTTCGTGCTCTTCAACTCGTATACACCGGCGACCAAAGACAACCTCGTATCGATCTTCATGGCGAGATCAGACCCAGCCAACTATGGCGAACTCGTCAATCTGATCTTGCCGCGACAGCGCCTCGTCAACGGTCCCCGCCAAGTCGAGGCGCAGATCCAACAAGAGCCGGTGATTTCTGAACAGATCACACTTCTCAACCAGTCGGGTTCGCGTATTCAGTTCGGACAGATCAGAATCGTTCCGGTCGGCGACTCGCTCATTTACGTTCAGCCGCTCTTTTTGAGATCGACCGACGCCGCAAGACCCGAATTGAAACGCGTTGTCGTCGGGTTCGGCGACCGCGTCGTAATGGAACCCACGTTTACCGCAGCGCTCGTATCGATGTTCGGCTTCTCACCGATAGACGGAACATCGGGCGCACCAGCGCCATCGACGGGCGCACCAACGCCATCGACGGGCGCACCAACGCCGCAGACACCGACGACAACCGTCACCCAACAGGTCGAGGCTCTGATCAACACCGCGAACGACACCTACTCGCAAATGCAAGAGGCGTTGCGGCAAGGCAACCTCGAACAGTACGCAAAACTCGAGACCCAACTCGGGTCGACACTCGAACAGCTCAGGAACCTGTCGCCGAACCTCGGCTGACCACGTCGCCCTAAATGACTTCGCTCCGCTCGTCTTTCAGGGCGAGGCGCCCGAAATGACACCGCCGGAAGTGCGTTCGGCCAAGCAAAGCTCGGCCTTGGCGAACTCGACCCATGTCGGCGACGACCATTACCGACAACGACCAACGCGTCAGTTGGGCACCTCGATGCGAGGCACGGTGCAGTGATTTCGGCGGCCTCGACGGCGAACCCGGGGACACCCCGGCAGCGCCCCGATGGACGGGGAGTACTTTTTCACGGGCGGCGCCGAGGGCCGGTGTCGAAAACGGGTTCGGGAGAAACGAGTTCGACTCGGGCGATTCGATGTCCGTCCATTTCGCGTACGCACATCGACCAGCCGCGATAGCGAAGCAT
>SDBV01008841.1_pt1 | contig 13504 bp, 12 predicted proteins | sample 2277081 | NCBI WGS metagenome assembly SDBV01 (sample SAMN10402039, study PRJNA504765) | marine sediment metagenome | isolation source: marine sediment core GS10_PC15, 223 cmbsf | place: Arctic Ocean: Southern Knipovich Ridge | collected 2010 | reverse complement strand
AACCAATTTAAGCTCCTAATCACTTGGTATTATTAGAAAAGAGGTTTTTCTGCTATTTAATATTAGAAAAGAAAACACGACACGTGACAGTTTTAATTATGTTCTTAACACATATATTTTTATTATTCAATTATGTGAGCAAAAAATATAAGCTCCACATCACCTGGTATTATTAGAAAAGAAATTTTTCTGCTGTAATTTATACACCGCTAAATTTTATAAATATTTTAATAAAAAAAAGGAAAATATGTAACCTCAACGTATTAATAACTGATACATCTCTTTTTTTATTTTGCGATATTTTTTGATATTCTATGTTATTACATCGTACTTTTGATTAAAAAAAATAATGGCATAAATTATAAGTTTTTTTTAAAAGCGATAAAAAATTATTAATGCTTATTTTATTAAATTATTAACAAGAAAGGAGGTGAGGTGATAAAAAAAATAATTAAACTTTAAATTCTATTTATTAACCCTTTAAAACTAATTTATTATGAAAAAAATTAAAATTTTAGCAGTTTTAACTACTGCATTATTTATTAGTAATTTTTGCTATAGTCAATGTAATCAAACTAATTGCGATGGTAGTTGCAGTGCACAGGGAACTCCATATTTCTCATCTGCCATTGGTATGAATTGTGATGCAAGTAATAATGGATATGGAGCATTTGCTTCTGGTAGGAATTGTACTGCAAGTAATAGTTATGCGCATGCATTTGGATATGGTTCAGTAGCTTCAGGTGAGAGGTCTTTTGCTTGTGGCAATGCTAGTACTGCTTCGGGGTACGGTACATTTGCCGGGGGTAATGCTACCGCATTTGGTACTGGAGCTTTTGCTTTTGGTCGTAATGCATTAGCAATGGCACAATATTCATTTACTTTTGGATATTATTCAATGGCAGGCGGCGATTATAGTACAGCCATTGGAAAATTTGTACAAACAAGTGAAGCAGGTGATAATTCTATAGTTATGGGAACAGGTGTTAATTTTATGAACAGATTAATAAATGGTACCCTTAATTCATTTATGGTAGGTTTCAACAGTACTATTCCAACTTTTTTTGTTGGACCTTCAACTGGAGCTGGGACAACAGGTAAAGTCGGTATAGCTACCACCTCGCCGGGCTCAGAGCTCGATGTAAAAGGCACACTGCGTTTATCAGGCTCTACTTCGGGTTATGTGGGCTTTGCCCCTGCTGCTGCTGCCGGTTCTACCACATATACGCTGCCTTCTGCCGACGGTTCTTCCGGGCAGGTTTTGCAAACCAATGGTTCAGGTGTTTTAAGCTGGCTAACCCCTTCTACTCCCTCCACAGGCTGGCAAATAACAGGTAATGCAGGATTAGTGGATGGCACTAATTTTTTGGGCACTACTGACGCCGCAGGTGATAAACCACTTAACTTCAGGGTGAATAACCAAAAGGCAGGGAGAATAGACAATGCCGGCCCCACATTTCTCGGTTATCAGGCAGGCAATAGTAATACAGCAACAAGTAATACCGGTATTAGCTATAGAGCTTTATATTCTAACACTTCAGGTAACTATAATACCGCTAACGGACATAGTGCGCTTTATTTAAACACTACAGGATCCTGGAATACCGCTAACGGACATAGTGCGCTTTATTTAAACACTTCAGGTAACTATAATACCGCTATCGGAGATGGTGCGCTTTATGGCAATTCAATAGCTCACTATAATACCGCTATCGGATTTGCTGCACTAAATGGAAATTCTACAGGATCCTGGAATACCGCAAATGGAGCGTGTGCGCTTGCTGCTAATACCACTGGTATCAGAAACACCGCTTCCGGACTTCATGCACTTGGTCAAAACTTGAGCGGCAGCTACAATACCGCTGTTGGATATCAAGCATTTTTTAATTACACCACAGGGGATTACAATACCGCTATAGGTTATCAGGCCGATAGGAACGGTACTTACAGCAACACAACTGCTTTAGGGAGAGGGGCGCTTGCAACTGCAGATAACTATATACGAGTAGGAAATTCTACTGTTGAACAAATAGGTGGTTACCAGGATTGGACAAATGTATCCGACGGACGCTTCAAATTTAATGTAATAGAAGATGTAAAGGGATTGGATTTTATCAAAAAACTTCGCCCTGTTACCTTCCAGATAAATACGCAGCAACTTGACGATTTTCTTATCCAAAACATGCCCGACAGTATTCAAACCATGCACCAGGCAGGAATGGATTTTGCGCCGACAACAGCCATGATACACTCAGGTTTTATTGCCCAGGAAGTTGATTCTGTAGCTGATTTATGCGGATTTACATCTTCTATAGTACATACCCCTGCCAATGAAACCGACCCTTATGGTCTGGCTTATGCAAAGTTTGTGGTTCCTCTTGTAAAAGCTGTACAGGAGCAACAAAAAATGATAGATAGTTTGAAGCAGCGCCAGGAAACAACAGACAGTTTGTTAATTGTTTTACAAAATTGTTGTTTGACTGGACCAACAAATAAAACCATGCAAAATAATGGTGACGAACAGGGGAATTCACAAAGCATATATAATATTGAACTTGCCAATAATGCTGTTCTTTATCAAAATGCACCAAATCCTTTTGGCGATGGCACTACAATAAAATATTTTGTGCCCGATAATGCCAATGCCCAGATTGTTTTTTATGATAAATTTGGCAGACAGTTTAAAATATTTAAGATTGAAGAAAAAGGAATAGGGCAGTTAAATGTTTCCGCTTCAAATCTTGCAGCAGGCATGTATTCTTATTCACTCATTGTGAACGGAAAAGTGGCTGATACAAAAAAAATGCTCAAGCAATAACCGTTAAAACACAAAAAGCTCATTCTCAATAACAGGATGGGCTTTTTGTTTTCTGTAGAAATAATTTTACTTTTGTATAAAGTATAAAAACAAATGATACTTATAAAAAAAATCGTTTTACTATCAGTATTAAGTTTGGCAATGTTAAACGCATTTCCCCAAAAAATTAATATACATTCAATAAGTGCACTTAAACAAAATGGAGGAGATAATGGTTATACACTTGATGGACAACATATGTTAACTTCAAGACTCAAATTATTAGACACTAATAATTTTGGTAGTAACGGAACTTATCCAAAAGAAATTGCTATTACCGATGGATATTATAATACTGGTAGCTTATCTTCTATCAACAGCATTCCTGGAATTAATATCTTTTTTTTCGGTACTTTTGTTAAGAATGACGCGAGTTTTATACCTATAACTACAGACGAGATTGATTCATTGTATAAATGGTCAAAAAAGGGCGGAAAATTAATTATTACCAATAGCCCTGATCTGTCGGGGCATTATATGTCCATTCTTAATTCTCGTTGGGGATACGATATTTATTACGATTATCCAAATAATTTTATTCCAACGGCTCAAGGTAGTGCTTCTGATATTTTTAACGGTCCATTTGGGGCGGTTTCAATTGCCAATCAAGGCGGAAGCGCTCAGGGATTTTTTGCTAATATTCCGTCAGATGCAATAATACTTGCCAAAAATGCAACCGGCCAAACAACATTATATCTTGACTGCAATACATTAGATTTAATTATCGCTGATGTAGATGCCTATACAGACCTGGGAGGCATTACAAATGGGGCAAATATTAATAATGACCAAGATAGGTTTTGGGCAAATACAATTGCTTATATGGATAAAATGGAATCTCCCCCTATAATTTCTATTAATGAAAATAACCTGATAACTGGTAATTATGCTAACTATCAATGGTATTTCAATGGTAGTCCAGTTCCTGGTGCTGTTTATTCAGTTTTTCATGCAAAACAAGAAGGAGAATATACCGTACATATTACTTACTTTAATGGATGTAAAGCAATTTCAGATCCGGTTAATTTTACTGATAAAAAAGAATATAACTTTTTCATCCCAAATATATTTTCACCCAATGGTGATGGTGAAAATGACATACTTTATGTAAGAGGGAATGAAATTGCAACAATCAATTTTGTGATTTATAACCGTTGGGGAGAGAAAGTTTTTGAAACCAACGATATTAAAAGCGGTTGGGATGGCACTTATAAGGGGAACCCTTTTAATACAGCCGTATTTGTATATTCTGTAAAAGCAATTTTTGAAAATGGAGAAATGATAGAGAAAAATGGTAACATAACCTTAGTTAAGTGATACATATATTTTGACTTGATAAAATCTGACAAAATCAGACCAATTTGAGAGTTATACAAAAAACTCCCGATTGACGGTCATAATAATATAATGTACATACAAATAAAATATAACAACCTTTATATTATTGTATCTTGACAATTAGTTTCATTTTATTAATTTAATTCAAAAACTATGAAAAAAATTTTTATTTTTATTATACTTGCAGGCATTAGTCAAGTATATGCGCAGGTGTGCTTTACACCTACAAATTATCCCGTTAACGAATCTAATACAACAATTGCTTGTGCAGATTTTAACAGTGACGGAAATCTTGATTTGGCAGTAGCTTATCATGGTGGTTTTTCACATATATATATGTTACTTGGCAATGGACTTGGCGGTTTCGGGGCTGCAAATATTGTTTATTCTTATAGCATTATACCTCCAGTAAGTTTGCAATGTTTTATTAGCGGTGATTTTAACGGAGATGAAAAAGCCGATTTGGCGATAGCTGAATCGGCTGGAGCTGTAACAGGCTATGTGAAAGTATTGTTTGGTGATGATACTGGTAGTTTTTCAGATACAGATAGTTTTGCTGTTAGAAGTTATCCTCATTCCATTTGCAGCGCTGATTTTAACGGAGATGGAAAAATTGATTTGGCAACAGCTAGTGCTAATATTGGTAACGTATCTGTTATATTAGGAGATGGTGCGGGAAACTTTAGTACTCATGTTGATTTTTCTGCCGGATCTGATATGAGTGCTATAACCAGCGGAGATTTTAACGGAGACGGCAATGTTGATTTAGCAGCAACTAATAATGGAAATGGCGGTGGTCCGGATAGCATGTGGGTATTACTTGGAGATGGTGCCGGCAGTTTTGGTACAGCAGTTAAATATTTAGCAGGTTCTGGTCCTTATTCAGTTTGCAGCTCTGATTTTAACGGAGATGGTTTTGACGATATAGCTGTGGCTAATAATAATTCAAGTGATGTATCTGTATTGATAAGCAAAGGAACAACGGGTGCATTTTTCAATGCCATTAGCTATACTGTTGGTAATCCTCCCAGTACAGTTCCCTTTTCAGTTGTCAGCGCAGATTTTAATTTAGATGGAAAACCTGATTTAGCAGTAGCTAATTATTGGAATACCATATATATAATACTTGGTACGGGTACCGGCACTTTTGGAGCTTCCACTTATTATCCTGCTCTTTATGGTCCATGGACAATTATAAGCGCAGATTTTAATTCGGACGGGAAACCTGATTTAGCAACAGCTGACCAAAGCAGTAACAATTTATCGGTATTTATTAATTGTTCTACGGCAGGTATTGCCGACTTTAACAATGAGCAAGAGAATTCTATATATCCTAATCCTGCTGTTAATACTACACGCATAGATTATAAACTACCCGATGGCATAAACCGGGGGGAGATTGTTATCTATGATATACAGGGCAAAGAAATAAAACGCTTTAAAGTGGATAGAACTTTTGATTCTTTGCTTATTTCTACTTCAGATATTGCTGCGGGAACTTATTATTACCAACTGCAAACCACTGCACAAAACAGCAAAGGGAAAAAGATGGTGGTGATTAAGTAAGTTTAAAGTTGGGCGTACTTTAGGCACTGATTAATTACCTGAAATCAATGTCATTTAAATATTTTACGCCCGATAGAAAAGAAGACAATTCCTGAAAGGATTAATATCAGGGAATGAATATATATAAAGAGAATATTTCTGTGTTGCGATAAATTTTATAACTCTTCCAGGTGCTTCGCACCCTGGAAGGTTAGTTCAAAAGAGGCTGACCATAAAGGTCAGCTTTTTTTATTTTTTAATTATTAAAATTATTAATATTTTTGCAAATATAATAAAAATTATAGACAATCCCAATATATCAGGAGTAGAGACGCAAAATTTTGCGTCTCTACTTAACCTTTTTTAAGTGCCTTAGTATGACAGAAATACGCACAGCAGAACTAAAATTAGAAATCAAAGAGCTTATTATAACTACTCTCAACATTACAGATGTTAATCCTGAAGATGTTATTGACAATGAACCTTTGTTTGCACCGGATAATGTTTTAGGATTAGATTCTATTGATGCACTTGAGATTATTATGGCTCTTCAAAGAAAATATGATGTTCGTATTGATGATCAGAATCTTGCACGTTTTATTTTAACCTCTATTGATACTATTGCTGAATTTATTACAAAAGAAATGGCAAAAAATTAGTTTAAAAGTTTAGAGTTTAAAGTTTGAGTCTAAAGTTTAAAAATTTAAAGTTTTAACTTGAACTAATAACCAATGACCTAAATCTGCAAAGTAAGAATAAAAATTGTCATTCCGTGCTTGACACGGAATCTATCAGTATATCCTTTAGATTCCTGCTGGAGTTTATCCCGTAAATTTAGATTCCTGCTTTCGCAGGAATGACAAATTATACGGGGCAGAGCCTGCCCCTGTGAAAACAGGGGAATGACACATTATTATGGTAGCATTTCACGGATTTAGGAATGACTTAATTACTCAATTACTAAACGCAAAACACTAAATGTTAAATATTTTCTTGTGAAACATTCATATCTACTTACCGGTATTAAACTGCAACATCTTATAAAGATTTTAGCAAGAAACAGAATCACATTTTATCCAAAATATTTTTTTCGCTTGCTTTTTCTTATACAAAGTGGAGCGTGGTCGTCAATTTTTGCAAAAAATGAAGCTTTTCGTTTTGGCAAAATAATTGAATCAACTCCATTACCTGATAATCCAATTATTATCATCGGACACTGGCGGACAGGAAGTACTCTTCTGCACCAACTTATGAATCTTGATAATGATTTAACAGCACCTACTCTTTTTCAGGTAACCTTACCCGACAGCTTTCTTAGTTCCCGCCGGTATTATGAACCTGCAATGAAAGCCTTTATGGGCAAGCATCGTCCTATGGACCAGGTGAAGCTCGGCTTTGATGAACCTATGGAAGATGAATGGGCTACGTTCAGAATGACAAATATTTCTCCATTAGAACGAGTTATTTTTCCGAAATCACGCAGGTATTTTCTTCTTGATTATGATACTTTTGTTCCTGAAGCATCGTCTGTTGCACAATGGGAAAAAGCATTGTGCGTTTTCTGCAAAAAACTTGCTTATAGCACTAACCAACGTATAGTTTTGAAAAATCCATTTCATTCTTTGAGGATAAAAATGCTAAAACGTCTGTTTCCCAATGTGCGTTTTATTCATATCTACCGTCACCCTTACACAGTTATCCCATCAACAATAAGAATGTGGAATATAGTAGGAAAGCAAAACAGCTTAAATAAAAGGTGGACAAGTCCTCAAACTGAAGACGTTATTACAGTGCTTGACAGGATGCTCTCAGCCATCCAGCACGACTTAGCAGAATTACCAGATGAAAACTATTGTGAAGTCAAATTTGAAGAACTTGAAACAGAACCTGTTAGTGTACTTAAAAAAATATACAAAAAGCTTGGTTTAACGTTTACACCACAGTTTGAAAATAAGGTTAATGAATTTCTACCGGATATTAAACACTATAAAAAAAACATCTATACACTTTCCCAGCAGGATAAAGAATTAATCAGAAAAAGACTTGAATATCATTTTAAATATTATGGGTATAAACAATGAGTGAATGAAGGAATGATTGAATGATTGGGTAATAAGTTTTTCAAAGGGATTGCGATAAAACCAATAACCTGTCAGGGTTCGTAGAACCTGTCAGGGTTTTGTGGAAATATTTTGATTAACGATTGATGATTAACGATTTTTGATTTACGAAGTGTCTGATTATAAAATACTTCTAAAATCGTAAATCGTTAACTTAGCGAAGCGATCTCACGAACACCTTAAAAAATAAATAATATTGTGAGTAATCCTTGTTCTTTCAGCCAGAGGCTGATCCGCCTCAGGCGGAATAATCAATTGGATTTCAGTAATTTGAATTTTCAGGTAAACCCTAATTATGTGATAAATTTACTTCGTTCTTATACCCTATGAATTTTTCAGGTTAAAATCCTGAAAATCAAAACAAGGATTCGTTTGCTGTTTCCAAAAAAAAATTAAAGAGTTTTTCAGAATAATATCTGCTGTTTTTTAGTAATAGTTCAAATAACGGTTTTAATTTTTCTATATGACCTTTTTGTTTGGCTTTGTATAAGATTGCTAAAGTACCAACACAATTAACGTCTAATACTTCAGCAATTGTACGTGCCTTTTTATCATCAATTAATAATAAATCGGCTTTTAATTCTTTATATAAGATAATAGATTCTGTTTCTCCCCTGTCAATTCCGCTTATTGGGAAGTGATAATTTGATATTTGCTTTACCCTTTCAGATAGGAAATTCAATTCGTTTTTATATGATTTTATATCTGTATGATTATTTAACTCTTGCCAAACAGCTTCAGGAATGAAAAATTCCTCAAATAATTTTTCAAGAATATCTAATCTTGCTATTAAAATTAGTGATATTAAAGGGCTTGTATCTGCAATAATAATCATACTAAAGTTATCTTAGTTTTTCAATATCACTTTTAGCATCTTCAATAGTTAAGTTAGAAATTGGAATGTTGAATTTAGCAAGTAGTTTTTCGAAATCAAAACGATGATAACCTGCAAGTGTGGCAGCCCGAGCTAAGCTTAACTTATTATAACGATATAAACTTACTGCAGCCCAAAGTTTTAATTCTTTCCCAAATTCATCTGGTGATTGGTTAAGAGCCAAAAGTATATCTGGATGAACTTGTATGGTTAATGACAATGGGTCCATTTTTTTATTTTTTACTGTTTTTACAAAATTACGTCCCGCATATAATTTAATTTGCGGGATTATTCCCAAAAGATTACTTTATATCATACAAAATTAATTTTTTTATTTAATTAAAAAAATAATTTATAAATTTGTACTACAAATATACCAACTTCAAAAAAGCTGTTTTTCCATCAGAAAAATACAAAAGTGAACCTCATATTGCTGGAAGAAGATATAGCAAATTAATCAAATTCAAGAATGAATTTCCCTATTATCATCTAGCGGTGAGCTTTATGACATCAGACAATAGGAAAGTTGATGAAAGGGAGTTGCTGGACAATTATATTTCCAAATTTGGAGATACTCCACCACTTAACAGACAATAATGACAGAAAAAAAAAGTAAGACTTTCCAAGTTTTTTCCGCCTACTGCGGATCCGCCTCCGGCGGAAAAACATAGAAAGTCTAATGGCTGGAAAGTCTTAAACTCCAAAATATTTCATACATAGTCTTAAAGTTCCATCAATTTCATCATTCATATTTCCCTGTAAAGAGAAACCGGTTGCTTTTAATTTATCTATTTTAAAGTCAAGCTCATAAGAAACTTCATTTGCCTGTGGTTCAGGATGAATAACTGTTGGCAAAAATCCAAGAACCTTATTACATCTTCCGGCAATTAGCTCTGCTAGGTCTAAAATACGAAGAGAATTTTCTCCCCCAAGATTAAAAATTCCATCACCACATTGAGAAACAGGTAAATATAAAAAATGAGATACAGCTCTGCAAACATCAGATAAAGTAACAAAGTCTCTTTTTTGCAAACCGGGTGATTTTAAAACAAGTTTTTTGGTAGTAACAGCTTGCCGGCACAAATCATTAACAATTAGTGTCCAGCGGTTAATATTGGGATGAGTGGGAAATCCAAAGCTATTTGAAAGTCTTAATACAATTCCTGTCAGCTTCTTATTATCGTGGGCAGATATTACAAAATCTTCAGCAACTTTATGAGTAATTGCATAAGGATGAACAGGACGGGCAACGGTTTCTTCTGTAATTATTCCTGTTAAAGGTGATTTATAAATGTGTGCAGTAGAAAAGAAGATAAAACGTTTTACTTGTGCTTGTTCTGCTGCTTTGAGCAGTTTAAGGGTTGCCAAACCGTTTATTAATAATGCCTGTTCAGGATTAGAGACGCTGTCAATTTCATTAAGAGCTGCTAAATGAATAATAACATCAACCCCCTTACAAATTAAATCCAAAGATTTATCAGATAATAAATCAAATCCAACTAATTTTCCTGCTTTAATCCAATCGGGTTTGGAGATGTTTTCTTTATCCAAAAGAATTAAGGAGTAGTCAGGATTTTCTGCTAAGCTCTGTGCTATTCTTCCACCAACATATCCTAATGCTCCGGTTATTAATATTGTTCTATTCACTAGTAAATAATTTTAATTGAAATTGGAAATTGGAAGAATGTTTGCCTGCATGAGGGTAGTCAGGTTTGTACAGCCAAATTTCAAATTTCAAGTTTCAATATTTTCATCTATGTTTTATATCCCAATTGTAAGGAATAGAGCTATCAAAAGGGTCAAGCCGTTCAATTTCATCTGGAGAGTGGGGGATAGATGAGCAATTAGCTACAATAGCCATTTCATCTCCAATTCCTTTAAACCCGTTCCATATCATTGGTGGAACAGTAACCAGACAATAATTGTCGGGTCCAAGGAAAATTTCCTGTATCTCACCTTTTGTAGGGCTATCAGGGCGATTATCGTATAAAACAAATTTAATACTGCCATGAGGCACTGCATAATTTAGAGTCATTTTTTTATGAATATGCCATCCTTTAATAGCTTGTGGATAAACACAGGAAAAATAAATTTCTCCGAAGCTTTGAAAAACATCAGAATCGCATCTGAGCATATGCATAACTTTTCCCCTTTCATCTAAAATTTGTTTAAGAGGAGTAATTTTTACACCATCAATCATTATTTTACCTCCATAAATTCATTAATCTGGCTCATTGTTGTTTGTAAAGCGGGCTTATGTTCGCAAAATTCTTTATACCATCTTGCAGTTTCATAAACAGCTTTATCAAAATCCCAATGTGGATACCATTTTAAAAGTTGATTTGCTTTATCGCAGTTTAAGTGTAACAACCCTGCTTCATGGGGTTTGTTAGTTTCTTTTGTAACCTTTATTTTTCCTTTGCCCCAGTAATTAATAATTTTTTCCGTAAGCTCGTGAACAGTTTTAATAGATTCTACTTTTGGTCCGAAATTCCATGAGCCGGAATATTTTTTTGGTTCTTCAAAAAGTTTAGCAGACAGTGTTAAGTACCCGCAAAGTGGGTCTAAAACATGCTGCCAGGGGCGGGTAGATTCCGGATTTCTGATAATAATAGCTTTATTATTTATAAGTGAAAGCATTGTATCAGTGACAATTCTATCGGGTGCCCAATCGCCGCCGCCAATTACATTTCCTGCCCGGACACTTGCAACACCAAGATTTTCTTTTTCACTAAGAAAAGAATCATTATAAGAAGAAAATACAATTTCTGCACCTGCTTTAGATGCACTATATGGATCGTGCCCCCCTAAATTATCGTTTTCTCTGTATCCCCACAGCCACTCATTATTTTTGTAACATTTATCCGAGGTTACATAAATTACTGAACGCAGTGATTTGCTCATACGTATCAATTCTAATATATTTACCGAACCCTGAATATTTGTTTCAAAAGTTAATTTTGGCTCTTTATAGGAGCGTCTGACAAGAGATTGTGCTGCGAGATGAAAAAGGAATTGAGGTTGAAATTCGTCAAAAACATTCTTCATTAAATTCAAATCCCTAATGTCGCCATCAATATGTGTGATAATCTTATCTAATCTAAGTAAATTAAAATGGTCATTATCACGTTCAGGCGGCAGAGCATAGCCCAATACTTCAGCACCCAGTTCAGATAGCCAAAGTGATAACCACGAACCTTTAAAGCCCGTATCACCGGTTATAAAAATTTTTTTTCCTTTAAATAATGAAAACATAAAAGAGTTTTAAAGTTTTGTCTGCCCGCCGAAGCCTTGGCGCAGGCGGGGATTTTGGATTTTTTGCCGACTGCCGATTGCTGACTGCCGACTGTTTAAATTAAAATAAATTAAAAAAGTTATTATCATTTTGTACAAGCTGAATAGATAATTACTATAATTTTATCCACGGAGCTTTTCCTTTATTGTAAAGTTCATTTAGCAGCAGATATTCCCTGTTGGTATCCATTGGCAGCCAGAAGTCATCATGGTTAAAAATCATCATCTCTGAGTCGTTAACCAATTTTCGTATAGGTTCTTTTTCAAAAACAATATCTTCATTGTCGCCAATATAATCAAACAATTCTTTTCTGCATACAAAAAATCCACCGGAAATCCTCCCGGCAGTTGCCTGTGGTTTCTCATTAAATTCAATAACTTTTCCATTTGAATCCCCAACCATTTCACCATATCGTCCCGGGGGTCTAACACCTGTTACGGTCAATATTTTACCATGTGAAAGGTGAAATTTCAGTAATTTATCTAAATCAACATTTCCAACGCCATCGCCATAAGTAAGCATAAAATTATCTTCATTTAAAAGATATTTTTGAACCTTTTTAATTCTTGCACCGGTCATTGCATTCAAACCTGTTTCGGCAAGTGTAACATTCCAATTTAATTCTGTATGTTCATTATGATAAACAATAGAATTTTTATCCTGATTAAGCGGGATGGTAAAATCATTTGTTCTAACGCGATAATTAAGGAAAAAATCCTTAATAACATCACTTTTATACCCCAGGCATAAAACAAAATCATTATGTCCCCATTTTGCATAATATTTCATAATATGCCATAAAATAGGCTTATTTCCAATATTAATCATGGGCTTGGGAATGTCAGCCGACACATCGCGTATGCGTGTACCGTATCCTCCACAAAGTATAACAACTTTCATAGCTCAAAACTATTAATTTTTTATTGATTATCAAATTTAATAAAAAAAAAGCTTCACATAATGTGAAGCTCAAGATTAAAATTACTTAAAATATTATTTAATACCGAACCGCCAAGCCCGATATGTCTGCCCGCCACTGCGGGTCGGGATTAGCAAGTTGGAATAAACTATGCTAGTTTAACATTTACAGCATTTAATCCTTTTTTTCCTTCCTGAAGTTCAAAAGTTACTTCATCATCTTCTTTGATTTCATCAATAAGACCAGAAACATGCACAAAGTATTCTTTTTCAGATTCATTGTCTTTAATAAATCCAAATCCTTTGGAGTTATTAAAAAATTTTACTTTTCCTTTTTCCATAAATAATTATATAATTAAAATTTCTGCAAATATATATAAAAAAAATATATAATCATATTTTTTCATTAAATTTTTTTTTTAATTTCAATATTCTATTAGAGACCTTTGCAAAACCTGTAAAATGTCATTCTGAACCCTTCGCTATTGTCATTCTGAACGAAGTCCAGCACATAATTTATGTGCTGGACGAAGTGAAGAATCTTAAGAGACCGCTCA
>SDBV01008840.1_pt1 | contig 13505 bp, 11 predicted proteins | sample 2277081 | NCBI WGS metagenome assembly SDBV01 (sample SAMN10402039, study PRJNA504765) | marine sediment metagenome | isolation source: marine sediment core GS10_PC15, 223 cmbsf | place: Arctic Ocean: Southern Knipovich Ridge | collected 2010 | reverse complement strand
AATGAAGTATTGGCGCACTCGCATGCGGCGGCACCGGATTGGATCGAGCTTCACAACACCGTCGGCGTGTCCGTCAATATCGGCGGGTGGTTCTTGAGCGACTCCAGCCTCGACCTTAGGAGGTACGAAATTGCCTCGGGGACGACTATACCGGCGGGCGGCTATATTGTTTTCTACGAAGACCTGGACTTTGGCAACGCCGGCGATCCTGGGAGCAACAGCCCCTTCGGGCTAAGCGAGAACGGTGAGACCGTGTACTTGTCCTCGGGCTCGGGGGGCGTGGTGACGGGCTATCGCGACAAGGAGGATTTCGGCGCTTCTGACAGGGATGTGGCTTTCGGGCGTTATCTCAAGAACGACGGGACATTCAACTTCGTGTCGATGAGTTCGAAGACGATAGGCGCCGCGAATGCCTATCCGAAGGTGGGGCCCGTGGTCATCAACGAGATCATGTACCGCCCTGGGACCGTGGACGAGGAGTATGTCGAGCTCCGCAACACTACTGGCAGCACGGTTAATCTTTACGACGGAAGCAATCCATGGATCTTCAGCGATGGGATCACTTTTACGTTCCCGCCGGGCACAACGATACCGGCCAATGGTTTCCTCCTCGTTGCCAAGGACCCCACAGCGTTTGCGGCCACCTACTCGCCGCCTGGGGGCGTAGTCGTGCTCGGTCCTTACGCCGGACAGCTGGACAATGGCGGCGAGAAACTCGAACTCGCCAAGCCAGGTGACCTCGATGGGGCGGGTGTGCGCCAGTACATCAGGGTTGATCGCGTGAACTACGACGACGTGGCCCCATGGCCCACGGGACCCGACGGGGGCGGCACGTCTCTTACGCGGAAAGTGACGACCAATTACGGCAACGATGTTGCCAACTGGCAGGAGGCTGCCCCGAGTCCCGGCCTGTAATGACGCCGCGGTCTGTTTGTGGTGAAGGACTGCGTTACTTCCAGCGGACTTTCATTGGGAACCGGTCGACGGATCTCAGGAATTTTAGTTTCGGATAGCCCAGCGTGAGAACGCTGCCAATTTGATGACCGGGGGGGAGGTCCAGCTCGTCGATTACGGGGGCGTAGGCGCGGGCGGGGTAGTAGAACAGGCCGATGTAGCAGGTCCCGAGTTTCAGTGTCATGGCGGCCAGGACTACGGTCTGGGCGGCGATCACGCAATCGTCCTTGGGCGTGCTCGGGGTCTTTTCTGAATGGAAGATCATGACGGCGGGGGCGCCGTGGAAGATGGGGTCGTGGCCCAGGGCGCGTGCGGCGGCGATGCGCTTTCTGAGGGGAAGGCGGTCGAGATCGTCCTGCAATTCGGGTGGAATCTCCTTGCCCTCGGCGCGCAGCGCCTTGGCTGCGTCTTCGATTCTGGCGACGCCTCCCTCGAAGTAGTCCACGGTGAGGTTGGACAGCATCTTGACGCGGTCTGGGTCCTCGACGACGAGAATCTCGACGGTCTGCCGGTTGCTTCCGGTCGGCGCGTAGCGGCACAAATCGACCAGGCGCTCGAGGTCCTCCCTTGGGACGGCCTTGTCGCGATAGTGGCGAATGCTCCTGCGGCCGCGCACGAATTGGAAGAACTCGTCTGGATCTATCTTAAGGGCGCCGTCCGCCGCCGGGAAATTGTCCATGTCCATTTTGTGATGGACGATGGCGTCCTCGGGGCACATGGCCACGCAGTGGCCGCACAGGTTACACGTTTCGAGCCCTACGTGTGTGTCGGTCTTCCCGTTCTCGATGCTGTAATTCATGGGGCACCGTATCACGCAGATGCCGCACTGATTGCATAGCTCTGGGTCGACCGAGGTCCAGCTTTCCGTCGTTACACTCATGGGGCAGTTCCTTTGGGTTGTTCGATTCCGCCATTCGACGCGCCCCCGCGTAACGGACGGTGGCGGATCTATCAAGAGTTGTGTATGGCGTTGTTCGCGCTGTTGGGTCGGGCAAGCGGCTAGTATAGGCGTGGCAGAGCGAGTTCTCCGCGGTCCAGTTGCTTCCAGTCGCCGCCGTGGTCGTAGGGGAGCGTGAGTTTGATGGCCCCGGATTCGCAGATGGCTTCGCAGCAGGCGCACGCCATGCAATTGTCCTGCCCCTCGCGCACGTGGGACTTTTTGTTCTTGCCCTCTCCGACCATTTCGAGTAATCCGGCGGGACAAATCAGATAGCAGAGCGTGCAACTCTGGCAACGTTCTTCGTCGATGGTGACCATCCCCGCGCCGAATTCCGCGCGGTCGGGCGCTATGCCCACGTCCAACGCAGATGATTGCTGAGACATCTAAAGACTCCTTAGTTTCTCTTGTCGGTTCTGTTGAAACTACATTGCTCTTGGTGCGTAATCGCGTCTATGGAAAACTCCACAGACGCCAAAGTACAGGTCTTAGTAGAAGTCGCGCTGTTCGCCGTCCTCGAACCAGCTGGTCCTGTGGGTTTCCCGGTAGACCTGGTGCTTATGGGGGTCGCCCACTGGAAAGCCCACTGTGATCCCTTCGATCAATTTGTAGGGTTCTTCGATGCCGAGCCGCTTTGGCCAATCGCCGAAGGCGAGGAACTCCGCGAATCCAACCCAGCACGTGCCGAGGCCCAGGCTATAGGCGGCCATGACGATGTTGGTGCCCACGATGCCGAGGTCGACTTCAGGATGGCCGACGCCGCGCGTATCCATGATCGGGAAGATGATCGTGGGCGCGCCGTGAAAGAGCCCAAGCCCTCTGTCTGGCGGGCCCTCGGTGATGAGTTTCCTGGGGACGGGGTGCGTGGGGGGAGCGTCTTCATCCTTGGGCGCCGAGCCCATCATCTGCATCATCTGCAGACCGAAGGCCTCCATCTCGTCGATCATCTTCCTGTCCCGCACGACGATAAAGCGCCAGGGCTGGCAGTTGCCCTGGGACGGCGCATATCGGCCCACTTCGAGGATCCGTTTGATGTAGTGCTCGGGCACTTGTTTCTTTTTGTAGCGCCGCACGCTCCGCCGTCTGAGGAAGGCCTCTTCGACGACGTTCCAGGCTGCGCCTGGCGGCGTCTCCTTGTGTGCTTTGGCGGACTTTGCGCCTACTTCCGTTTCGGTTGGTTTGTTTTTCGCCGCGTCAGTTTCTGTTACGCCAGCCATAGCTTAGGTCCTCTCGCCGGTTTATTCGTCATTCATACCATACAGCGGCGTAACCCGAAACGCTGCGGGCGCGCCGCGAGACCCTATTTCTCCACCCGCTCCAGTATGTGAATGCCCATTGCGGCTTCCTCGCCACCCAATGAGCCGCCACCGTTCTCGCCCAGGGCTAGCCGGCACCCCTCAACCTGCCGCGGCCCGGCCTCGTGCCGGAGTTGGGTCACCAGTTCATGGTTCATCCCGAGCCCCGAAGCGCCGATGGGATGGCCGCGGGACTGTAGGCCGCCGGAGGTATTGATGGGGATCTTGCCGCCCAGCCGGGTCGCGCCGGTTTCTGCAAAGCGCCCGCCCTCGCCGTACTCGCAGAAGCCCAGCATCTCCGTCTGGTGCAGTTCGCCGAAGGCGGTGGCGTCATGGACCTCGGCGGTGTTGATGTCTTCGGGACCCACGCCGGCCTTTTCGTAGGCCTTGCGGGAGAGGCGTACTGAAATGCTTTTTTTCCAGTCGCCCGTCCCACGTTCCGTGCCTGAACCCAGAATGGATGCCAGAATCTTGACGGGCCGCGGCGAATCCAGCTTCTTCAGGTAGTCTTCCGAGCACAGGACAGCGGCCGCCGAGCCGTCACCCACCGGAGCGCACATGGGGACCGTCAGGGGCCAACTCACCGTCCGCGCGGCGAGAACGTCCGCGACTGACATGTCTTTCCTGAATTGGGCATTGGGGTTCATCGAACTGTGGAAGTGGTTCTTGGATGAAATGTAGGCCAACTGCTCCTGGGTGGTCCCGTGTTGCGCGATGTGGGCGCGGGCGCCCAAGGAGTAGAAGTCCATGAAGATGCTGCGGTTCTTGCCGGCGCCTTCAAGGTCGACTTCCTCGCCTTTCGGCGCGACGTCTTTCAGGGCTTCGGCGGCTTTCATCATGCCGGCCATCTGTTCCTGAACGGCCTCGACGTCCGTGCCGCCCCAGAAGCCCTCGAAGGACTTTTCCTTGCTCTTCGTCTGCACGTACATCTTTTCGGTGCCGATGGCCAGCGTGCATTCATACAGGCCCGACATGACGCCCAGCCAGGCTTCGTGCAGGGCCGTGGCCCCTCCCGCGCAGGCGTTTTCCACGTTGGTGATGGGGATGCCCATGATTCCCGGACGGCGCAGGGCGACCTGGCCGCGAATCGAGGTTTGGCCTTGTGCGCCCCAGCCCGCGTTCGAGAACCAAGCCGCCTCGATTTCCTCTTTTGGGACGCCGGCATCGGCCAAGGTCAGTCCCAGGGCCTCCTCAGTAAGGTCTTTGACCGATTTCTCGAAATGCTTGGCAAATTGGGTCATTCCGACGCCGATGATGTACACGTCGCGCATAGTTTCCTCCAGGCCGGTAGCTGTCCGTTCAGAAATAGAAGGGTCTTGGACCCGGTCACCGGCACTTGCATGCATTATGCCTCTGCATCGAGGGGCATGGCAAGTGCCTCGATCACTTCAGTTTCAGGTCGGGCATCTCTTTCTCGCGGTCCCATGTGCGTTCCGTGGCCCCGCGCTTCTTCATGTCGCTCTTCTGCACCCGGTGCGTCCCCGTGCGGGGGATATCGTCGACTATGTCCACGTAGCGCGGCACCATGAAATAGGCCATGTTCTCCGCTGAATGCCGGATCAGCCCCTCGCAGTCGATCTCGTGTCCGGGAACAGGCTTGACCCAGACCATGACTTCATCTTCGCCCAGATCGGACGGCACGCCGAAGGCGGCGCATTCGGCCACGGAGGGGAGCTTCTCGATGGCGTTCTCGACCTCCCAGGAGGAGATGTTCTCGCCTCGGCGGCGCATCGAGTCCGTCTTGCGATCGGCGAAGAAGAGATTGTCCTCCTCGTCAGCCCAGAAGAGGTCGCCCGTACGCACCCAGCCCCCCCGAACTTTGGCCTCGGAGGCCTCGGGATTCTTGTAGTATTCGACGGACTGGCTGATCTTGTTGCTCACCTTCACTACCAGTTCGCCTACGTCGCCTTGGGCCACCTCGTTGCCGTCTTCATCCTCCAGTTTCCATTCCGCATCGGGGCCCAGCTTGCCCACGGAGCCCACGGGACTGTCCCCCTGGTTTCCCATGGTCACGCCGGCGCCATCCACGGCGCCGTAGCCTTCGAAGATGGTGACGCCGAAGCGCTTTTCGAAGGCCTCCCACAGGTTTGCCGGACAGGCGGCGGAGTTGACGCGGCGGATGGGGTTGTCGGCGTCGTTGGGTTTCTCGGGCTGTTTCATAAGGATGGGAATCATGGCGCCTAGGGCGTTGAATTGGGTTGCGCCGTAGCGCCGGATGCTGTCCCACATGCGGGAGGCGGAGAAGCGCCGGTCGAGTCCGAAGGGCGCGCCGACGGCCATGGCGAGGCCGGCGGTGAGAAAGAGGGCGTTGGCGTGGAACAGGGGCAGACTGGTGTAAAGTACGTCACCTTCGTCTATCCAGTCGCCCGCGTACACTTTGAGTCCCGCTGCCGGCATCCGCCAGTTCCGATTGACCACGCCCTTGGGGAGTCCCGTCGTGCCCGAGGTGTACATGATGTACGCGATGGCCTGGGGGTCTATGGCGTGGCCGGGTCTTTCGTCCGAGGCGCTCAGGAGGTCATCGAGATCGATGGCGCCATCAGGAAGCGGGTCGCCGCCCGTGCGCCGCACAAAGATCTTCTCGATAGTGCCGATGGGTTGCTCGAGTTCGGCCACGTTCGGGTATAGGGTGTCGTCCACGATCAAGAACTTTGCGTCCGAATGCGTCAGGATATGGCGCAGGCCATCCCCTTTCAGGGCGACATTGATCGGGACGCTGTACAGTCCCGCTCGAGGCATCCCGTTAAACACATAGAGAAACTCGGGGCAATTGCCCATGAGCATGGCGAGGCCGTCTCCCGGGGCGCCGCCGTGGTCCGCTATCCCGTTTGCGGCGCGGCGGGTGGCCAGATTGAACTCGCTGAAGGAGACTCTCAGGTCTTCGAACAGGATGTAGGGCTTTTGGCCCAGGCTCTCTCCATGGTGCTCGATCAGGTCTGCAATGAATATGATTGGTTGTGTGTCTGCCATGATGCTGAATTCCTCACCTAGGTTCCGCATGGGCTAAAGCCCATCCTACCCCTGCCTCGGTCGTGAGATTGGAACGCCCATATCCCGGGCCTGAACATCCACGTCCGTTGGCGGGCGTGGATTATGTCATACAGGCAGCCGCGAAGCTAGGATCTTCCAGTTCGTCGTAATCGGAAGTGTTCCGATCGCCAAGTGAGATCCGCCCATCCGGCCCTAATCAGCTGCTGTCGGGTGGTCCTTGTGGGTCGAGCCCGGACTGCACTATACTTGCCCACTCGATTTTCAGTCTGATGCTGCATTGCCGGAAACCGGTCGGCATCCCGCGCAAAGGTGTTCGCGGCGCTGCTTCTCTTGGAGGCCTATTGTGGAGAACGTGATTATTATCGGTTCAGGCCCGGCGGGGTATACGGCCGCGTTGTATACGGCCAGGGCGAATCTTGAGCCGCTGTTGCTCGAAGGCGAGCCGAGCCAGGATATCTTGCCCGGCGGGCAGCTGATGACCACGACTGAAGTGGAGAATTATCCGGGATACGCTGAGGGCGTGACGGGCCAGCAGATGATGGAAGATTTCAAACAGCAGTGCGGCCGGTTCGGCACGAGGTTTCTCTACAAGACCGTCGAGCGCGTCGACTTTTCCGGCCGCCCTTTCAAGCTCTATGCGCGAGACGAGGAATGGGAAGCGAAGTCGGTCATCGTAGCGACCGGCGCCACGGCACAATACTTGGGGATCGAGTCGGAACAGCGGTTTATGAACATGGGCGTGTCGGCCTGCGCCACCTGTGACGGCGCCCTACCCCGGTTTCGCGGCAAGCCTCTTATTGTCGTCGGCGGGGGCGACACGGCGATGGAAGAGGCGCTGTTCCTGACGAATTACGCGAGCACCGTGCACATCATTCACCGGCGGGACCAGTTACGTGCGAGCAAGATCATGGCCGGCAGGGTGCTGGCGCATGAGAAGATAGTCGTCGAGTGGGACTCCGTCGTCGATGAGGTTATCGGCGACGATAAGGGCGGGGTCAGCGCTGTCCGGATCAAGAACGTCAAGACCGAGGCGACGCGCGAGATTCCGTGCACGGGCTATTTTTCGGCTATCGGCCACAAGCCGAATACGGATGTATTCGAGGGCGTTCTGGATATGGCGGAGACCGGTTATCTCGTCGCTAAGCCGGATTCCACGTACACCAATATTGAGGGCGTGTTTGCGGCGGGCGACGTTCAAGACTCTGTCTACCGTCAGGCTGTTACAGCGGCAGGCAGCGGGTGCATGGCGGCGATCGATTGCCAGCGTTGGCTCGAAGCGCAGGAAGCGCATTAGGAACTCGTCTTGAGCGAAGCCATCGAGTTGAATCCAACTGCCATTCGCGTGACCGGCCACGCCGGTGTCGGCATCAATGTTTGGGATTACGGTGGTGAAGGGCCGGTGCTTGTGCTCGCTCACTGTACGGGCACGCACGGAAGAATCTGGGACCCGCTCGTCTCGAAGTTTCTTCCTCATTTCCGCGTCTATGCCTATGACACGCGCGGCCACGGCGATTCCGACAAGCCGCGCGATCCGAACTCATACCGCTGGAACGACTCGGGGACGGATCTCCTCGCTGTCATTGATGAGCTGAACTTGGGCGAAGGCATTTTGGCGGCCGGGCACTCCGCCGGCGCCACACACATCTGCCACGCGGAGATGAATCGCCCCGGCACATTTTCCCGGGCTGTGCTGATCGATCCCATAATTGGACCTAAGAGGGACTTCAGCGGCCCCAATCATCTGGCAGAAATATCGCGAGGGCGCGTCAATGATTTTGAGAGCCATGAGGCCGCGATACAGCGCTTTGCCTCAAAGCCCCCTATGGACGCCTGGGACCCTGCGGCCCTCGAAGTCTACATAAAGTTTGGGACGGTCGAGCGCGAGGACGGCGGCATCAGTCTGAAGTGTCGCGGGGAAATCGAAGCGGCGATCTACGAGGGCGGCGGGGCGACGGACCTCTTTGAGAGGCTTGGCGAACTAAGGCTCCACGTCACGCTGGTCACGGCGGAATACAGCAACACTCGAGGCCTAGCAGAAATGCAGCGAGAGCGCTTCTCAGACGTTGACTTCAGACTGATCGAGGAATGCGGGCACTTCATCCCTCAGGAGAAGCCCGATGAGATCGCTTCGCTGATTCTCAGCGTCCTCAAGTAGGCCGCATTCGGCCCCCTTCCTCCTCGACGCACGACCTCAAGAGACGCTCGAATCGGTCCTTAACGCGTCGGAGTATTCGCCATAAAGTCTTGCTGTTGCGCAGGTTATGGACGTTTGGCCAGCACGCTGTCCCACAAGATTCTCAAGATGACTCTCAATTCGACCTCTCGTGAATACACTCAACATAGGCGGGGAAAGCGCGTCTACACGCGACGGGGCCCGTCATCGCAGATGGAGCTCGGGATTCATGGCGCCCGAAGGACAGGCTACGGCAGAACGCTCGAAGGATTTTGAAGAGGAAATCATTGGGCACATGGATATGCTGTACGGCGTCGCCCTACGCTTGACGCGGGACCCTGCGGATGCCAGGGATTTGCAGCAAGATGCACTCGTGCGTGCGCTGCGGTTCCACGACAAGTTCAAGAAGGGCACCTATGCTAAGGCATGGCTCTTGACCATTCTAAGGAATACATTCATTAACGACTATCGAAAGAAGGCGAGGCGTCCCACGCAGGTCGAGTTGAGCGGGGCGGAGCACTTGATGATGAACGACGCGGACAAAGATATGGGATACCTGCCTCGGGAATTCAAGACGCAGCATATCTTGGAGTTTCTCGACGACGAAGTACGGCATGCGGTAGACGCGTTGCCCGAACGGCATCGCCAGACCTTGATTATGGCTGACCTGCAGGACATGTCGTATAAAGAGATCGCCGAGGAGATGGATTGTCCGCTGGGCACGGTCATGTCGAGGCTTCATCGCGGACGCAGACTCCTGCGTGAGTCGCTGCCAAACCGATCACGGGAAGCGGTCCTTAGTTAGGGGGCGCCATGCCGCCACTGCAACGCTATGTGAAATGGAGCGCGAAGCCGGCAGGCAGCTAGAGACGTGTAAGAGGACAGATGGACGAGTTTCTTGAGAAGATTGAGAAGCATCGCGGAGAGTTTTACCGCTTCGTGTTGCGAAATGTCTGGGACAGCGGCGTGAGTGAGGACGTATTCTCACAGGCTGTATTGGCCGCTTACGAAAACAGACACAAGTATACGCCAGGCACTAATTTTCGAGCGTGGATGTTTAGAATTCTCATGAACAAGTGCTTTGTGGCCAACAGAGAGACGGCCAGGGCCTCCGAGCCGCTGGACAGTCCAGGCGCGGCGAAAGCGGCCGTGGCCCAGCCCGAGGCGCGTATCACGGCCCTCGACGACCCGGCTGCGGTGCTGGAGGAATGCGGCGACGAAGTGTTTCTCGCGTTTCGTGTCCTTTCGACCGCACAAAGGACGTGTATGCTCCTGCGGGGGGTCGAGAAGTTTTCGTATCAGGAGATAGCCGAGATTATGGAGATCCCCGTCGGCACCGTCATGACACACTTGGCGCGCGGACGGAAGAAATTGCGTCAAGAACTGACGGATTACGCTAAAGAGACCGGCATAATCCGGGAGTTTCCACGCCTGCGGCAGCGGGAGGAACCAGCGAAAGAGAATGAGGGGAAAGGGATTTAGGCATTCCAATGCATGAGAACAGAGAACAACTATGGCACGCTTATGTAGATGCTGAGCTTTCGGCCACTGAGGCGGCCGGTTTCGAGGCGTCGCTCACAGAGCCGGAACGAGAACAGCTCGCGGCCGACATGCAGTTCGAGCGGGTCCTGGCCGAACGTCTGAGTCATGGAGCTGAATGTCCGGACGAGGTTTGGGAACGCGCCAAGGCCCGCATTGTGGGGCTGGGAGAACCGCCAGCCCACACCCAGGTACGTCATAGGCGCTGGTATTGGGGTGCGGCGACCCTCGCCGCCGCAGCAGCACTGGCCTTCGTCATTTCGCTCTTCGCACTTTCTGGTAGCACTCCGGACGGGTCAGCCGTCATCTTGGCGGCGTCCTCGATAGAAGAGCTCGAAGCCAGCTCCGAAGTCGATCATGGCTCGGATTCGGCGGAGCAGTTTATGCACGAGAATGGAGTGTCGCTTCACCTCGTGGACGACGACACGCTAAAGGAGCTGCTGGGCCATCATCCGGACGCCCGTTTCATAGGGGCCCGGCAAGAGTCGCTCGGAGGCGATCCAGTGACTGAGGTGTTTGTTGGGTGTTGCGGACTCCCCGTGAAGGTCATACTCGCACTTCTGGATTCGAACGCAGCGAGCAAGATAGGTCTGGCTGCCGCGCAGGATGGGGATGTTCTGGCAACGCGTCAGATCGGCGGCTATCTGGCTGCGGTTGTGGGCCGCCACGAGTCGAAGGGGTTGCTCGACATGCTCTCGGAATAGCCCGGACTTCCAGCCGTGATCTCCATTCGCGATGGCGACACTGAGAGCGCCTTTCGCCGGGATGGCTCTCTTGCTTGCTGTCCGAGACGGCCTTGCGGTCCGCCGACTTCGCACCATCACCCAGGCGCGACCGTCTGCTAAATCATCTGCCGGTAGCGGTCTCGGCGCTGATTAGTTTCCGGAGGTCAGTGCGAAGCGTCTCGGCCAGCACGTTATGGATCAGCCTCGACTCCTCTTCGCGCGTCAATCCAGCTGCCGCGGCCCTCGGGGGCATCGCCCAGAGGCCTACGTGGACGATGGCCACCTTGCCGTCTCGACCGACGATTACGGTTTGCGGGATCCCTGTGGCCTTGTACATGTCGCCGATTCGGCCGTCGCTGTCCAGGGGCACGTTCAAGTCCAGCCCCTGACTCTTCAGGTAGGTGCGGATACGCTCGGGTCCCTCCCGGAGATTGACGCTGTAGAGGCTGACCCCGTCGTCGGCGAATTCCTTCGCGACATCGCTCAGGACCGGCATCGCAATTCTGCACGGCCCGCACCAGGTCGCCCAAAAGTCCAAGATGACAATCTCGCCCTTGTGCTCAGACAGGGTGAACGAACCTCCGTCCATAAGCGCGAGTGTAAAATCGGGCGCCATCTTGCCTTTGAGCAGCTCAGCGGGCGTCGGCGGATTGAACGCGGCGACTTTGGCCACATCGTCTGGGGGATTGAAAGCCAGGCGCTCGTCTACGTCGATACCCAGCTCCCACTCCGTGATCTCCGCGGTCACTTCAATCTTAAATTTGATGCCGGCATCACCGTTCAGTCGCTTTTCCAGCGCAGCCATCGAGGGCACGATCCGTCGAATTAGGGCGTCATTCCCCTGCTGTATCCAGATATCGTATTGAGTGTCGCCCAAAGTGAAACGGATCCGGTCGCATTCAAGATCATTCCACGTCTCTTCGCCCACGTACTCCAAGTCCGGGGCCTCCAAAGCGCCCGAAAAAGGGGCCGCCTTGGCCGTCTCGCTCAAGAGCTCGAGTGCCCGAGCGATTAGTTCGAAGCCTGATGTAGCAATGACCTCGGCCGGGGTCACTTCTCCTTCGCTTTCCGTATACTGCTGAAACTCGGGAATGTACTGGATATAGCGCTGTCCGTCCGAGGTAAAGAGTATCTCCATTTCCGGATCGGTCGCATGGACCAAGATGGCGGCCGGACGCCTGAATGCCACCGTGTAATTCGTTACGATGCTCTCGTCTTCTCCATCTATCGTGCCTTCATAAGTCACTTTCGCTTTGAGCGCGAAGGATTCCTCGCCGGCAAGCCGCTCCGCAGCCTTCGAGAGAGCGGCGCTTGCTTTCTCTTTCGAATCGCCGGAGCTCTGCCCGCTCGTCGCGCCACAGAGCAATAGAGTGCTGAGCGCGAGGGCCACGCCAGCCTGCCGGACACTAGACAACTGAGTCATACACCTGCTTCCTTTCTAAGAATTCCATAGACGTTGGATGGGAACCCCGTGCACCGCAATCGAGACGGGCGCACGACATATTCTGCCAACCCTTCCTTCAAATACATAAACACCATCGTTTCACTCCGGATTCCATCGCACGATGGCGTATCGGGCTCTGAGAAAGCGATAGCCGGGCGACCCGGGCCCATGGAGTCCCGGTGGCTCTGCCTAAAGCGCCGCAGAGCGTGATTCCCGTCAAGCAGGGCTCCCATCTCAGCCTTCATCGTAGTCACTAAGCAACCGGGAAGAGGCGCGCACATCCTGATATGCGTTCGCGCCACCTCTTGCTGAGTACGTTTTGACTGCAAGAGTTACGTAATCGTACCAGGCCCAGCATTTCGGCGCAATCCAGAGGCCGCGAACACGTTGATGCCAAGTCGCCGCCGGCCCGCAATCATAGTGCACGAATCACCTCTTCACAGAAGCGGCCGCATCCGCTCTTCTTGAAAGGATTTCGGGGCCCGTGCTACGCTAGGGCACTGCCTCCACGGAGAGATGACCGAGTGGCTGAAGGTGGCGCCCTGCTAAGGCGTTGTGCGGTTTATACCCGTACCGTGGGTTCGAATCCCACTCTCTCCGCCACCAAGTCTAGCGAGATATTCTCTCGCGCCTGCATCATTACGAATCGCGCGGAGGGCCTGTATTGGTCCAGCGAGTCCGGATCGCCAATGAAAGGCAGAATGAACGCAGTTTTCGATAGATCAAACGGCGCGCTTGTCAGCGAAGAGTAGGGCGCGGCATCTCCGGTCTCCTTCAGCACGACAAATCACTCGGATTTTGGCGCCGGGACAGACCTGTTCCTATGAAATCTCGACGACAAGCCAAAGACACGCTCAAGCAGCGCGTTTCAACTCGACGACGGGAAGATGCTTTCGGTTATCGAGGCTGCTCACCTTGAGACGAACAATAGCGACATCTTTTCCTCGGGTCTCAAAGCAGGGCATCTCATCCTCGATCCCAAAGTACACGTCCATGGGGATACGTCCGTCGAGGGCTTGATGTGGTCGATGCTGGTTGTACCAGTTGATGTAGAGCGTAATCTCGCTACGGATACCTTCCTCACTCAATGGGACAAGGATACGTCTGGTGCATTCGTTCTTCATGGAGCGTATCAATCTCTCGACGATGGCGATGCTCCCATATTCGCCAACGGCTCCGAAGCGTTGTTTGATGTTCCGTGCTTTGGCACTGCACCACGCTCTGAATTCATCCGATGTGAACTGACTTCCTTGGTCGGAAATGAGATGTTTGGGAGGCGTTTTTACAACACGGACAGCCCTGGCCATGAATTCCACAACTTCTTCGGCAGTGGGTTGTTTCTTGAAAACGGCAAAGCCAATGACAGATCGCGAGTAATGGTCAATCACCACAATGACCCACCAACAAAACGGCCAAACCTGAGCCAAGCAGAATGGCGTCCATGGCA
>SDBV01008839.1_pt1 | contig 13508 bp, 9 predicted proteins | sample 2277081 | NCBI WGS metagenome assembly SDBV01 (sample SAMN10402039, study PRJNA504765) | marine sediment metagenome | isolation source: marine sediment core GS10_PC15, 223 cmbsf | place: Arctic Ocean: Southern Knipovich Ridge | collected 2010 | reverse complement strand
TTATGTAATATATAAGTTAATTAATTAAAATAAAATTTACGTAGAGTTAATGTTATATTAGTTATAGAACACTAAGAAAAAATTAAATAAGAAAAAAAAAAAAAGAAAATATTTATTTCTCTAATTGCTTTCCAACGCCATAATAGATTAAATAACTACCTATTATTGCCAATATTAGACCAATAAGCCCCATTCCTGTTCTTAATGCTGGAATATTTAAGAAATTGGAAATAAAGATTCCATACATAAAGATCATACTACAGATAAATCCACCAATAAATAGCTTCCACTTTTTTCTGAGTACCTCATCCTCAAATTTGGTCATGACTTTTAATGATAAATACAAAAAAGGTATTAAAACTATAATTGTTTCAACAATCACGACAAATAGAAAGAAAGGAAGGCTCCATATCGGGGACCATGTTTCGGAATGAAATTCTATTCCCCATTCTTCACTGAAAGCAAAAAAAACCATAAAAAACATCGCTATACCATGTATTAACAAAAGACCTACTTGTTTACTGGTTGTAACTACTTTTTCAGACTTTAAAAGTATTAAATCAAAAACAACGATAAATATTCCTGAATAAAATATACCAAAGTTAGTTAAGAAATTTAGAAATAAAACAAGCACTTCATTAGTATTATTCTGAAAAGGATCAATAGGAGCATAAATGAAGTTTATCATTAAACCTATCGCCGCTGAAATGTAGTACCCTGCAAAGATAACATTCAATCGCTTTTTATCTCGCTTTAATATTCTATACGCTAAGAATAAAAATATCACACAAAGCAAACCTTGGGCTACGTAAACGGTTATTATTCTTGTTATACTCATTGCGAAAAAAACCATAAGAACTCACATAAAAAATTATTTTATTTTAAAATAATATATTAATGTAATTATTTATCATTACACATTTTTATTGTTTTACTGTTTTTATATAAAATTAATTTCACATCATTTAAGTTTAATTTTGATTTATGATGAAATTAGAAAAGACGAAAAGTTTTTCACTCAAGTTGGCGCCCTACGCCATAATATACCAAATATAAACTTATAAGGTTAGGTAACGATATTAAAGAAAAAACAAATCTGAAAGAATCGTTGTGTAATGAGTTTGAAAATGTTGTTCCATAAAAAAGAAAAAAATAAGCAAAGATTCCAATAAAAAAATATTTCCACTTTTTCTTTAAATATTCACTTTCAATCTTTCCATAAATCTTTATAGAATAATAAATAGTGGGTATAATCGCAATGCTACTAGAAACGATAATGGCATAAGTAAAAAAAACCCAACTCCAATTCGGTTTCCAATTTGTGGTTTCATCTATTATTATTCCATCTGGAATAAGTAAAAGACCAAATATTAAAAATCCATAAATAATTAAGATAAAAATTTGAATCTTAGGAGTGATCTGCTTGATGGGTTTTAAGATAATTAATACAAAGATCAGAAGAAAAACCAATGACATACAAAAGAGAAAAAATGTTGTGAAATGCATTATATAAACTATTGATTTATCAAATATATTAGCATAGATAATATTTAGAGTACCCCCAATCGTAGTAGAAAGATAGAAACCACTTAAATATAGATTTAATCCTTTTTTCCCTCTTTTTAATATCTTGTATGCCATGTAAAGAAAAAATAATGCAAATAATCCTTGTATTATGTAAATTTGTATGAACCTAGCGATATCCATAATCAATAAATCCCCTTTCTTAACAAACGTAGTATGATTAAATTTGCATTAATAAAATTTTAAGTTTTATATTACTATATAATTTTTCTAAAAATACAAAAAAGTAAAAATAGAATATGAATTAAACCTATGTTAGATTACTTCAGAAGGAGCTTACCATAAACCTTTGCCTTTTCGAATAAATCATGATTCGAATATTGAAACCGGAATATAAATTCGTTTAATATTTTGTCATAAATTTCAGTAATATCCTTACTGTTGTTATATATTTCAAAACAATAAATCATATTCAAATCTTTTGTCAATTTTTCCATGTGAAATCTACTTATTCTCGAATTTTTTAAAGTAGCCTTGTTGAAAATTTGCTCAATATCCATACCTACTAATACCGATAATCCTTGAAATGATAAGGCATCGTTAAATTCTTGAATTAATGCTTTATTATAATAATTGATTGAATCGAGTTCATGTAAATCTAAAGTGAGAATTAGCACATCAAGTTGTTTGATCTTATTAAAATCATAAATTAAATCTTCAAGCCTTACTGCTAAAAATACCTTAATCCTTATTGGAATTTGTTGAAAAACAATTAAGAATTCATGTTTGTCATCAGAAAGACTCGGATCGATAGAAGAATTACATAGTGTCTCTAAAAATATCTTCTTTGTTATTTCTTTACTGCCGACGATTCCCATCCTTAAGCTATAGCTTATTTTCTTCAAGAAATTTCTTTCCAAAAATAATTATTATTGTTCTTAAATTGATTTTTTTAATTTAAATAGATTGTTCTTAATTTTTAGGAGAGAAAAAAAAGTTAAAAAAAAAAACTTAATAAACCATTTTAATAATTTGGCGATTGATTGACTCTAGAACAGATCAAGCCTCGGCAATCACATTATATAATTAATATTATTATGTATTTATAAAAAAAATTTTTTTTTTAACTTTTTTTTTTAACCAATTTTATTCAATTAGATGAGAAAACTATAGAAAAAGTAAATTTTTTTTAGAGAATTATTGTTTACTTAAATATTTAATAATATCCTTGTTATGTTTGAGAAAATATGAATGCACAACAATGGTCTTTTGATGAAGTTATTGACCGTTCTAAAACTCAATCAGTTAAATGGGATTCTTTTGAAAACGATTTATTACCATTATGGGTAGCAGATATGGATTTTCGAGCACCCCAACCAATAATTAAAGCGATTATTCAACGTGCAGAACACGGTATTTATGGATATACTTATTATCCCTCTTCTTATTATGATGTCTTGCTAAAATGGTTTAAACGGCGTTATAATTGGGTAATTAAAAAAAAATGGCTAGTATTTACACCAGGTGTGATTTCTGCGATCAACCTTACCATCCAAGCATTTAGTAATCCTGGTGACAAAATTATTGTACAAAATCCTGTATATTATCCTTTTTATGGAGCTATTCAAACTAATGGGCGGCGGATTCTATTAAATCCATTAAAACTATTGAATGGGCGCTTCCAGATGGATTTCGAGGATCTTGAGCAAAAAATTAAGGATCCTAGAGCAAAACTCCTAATCCTTTGTAGTCCTCATAATCCTGTTGGAAGAGTTTGGATTATGGATGAATTGACTCAATTGGGAGAATTATGCATTGAAAACGGAATCAGAATTATTGCTGATGAAGTGCATTGTGATTTAATCTATCCTGGATATAAACATACTAACTTTGCTTCTATTAGTGAAAAATTTGCTCAGAATTCGATTACTTGCACTTCTGCGAGTAAGACGTTTAACGTTCCAGGACTTCAGCTTTCCAATATCATTATTCCAAATCAAAAACTGTGGCAAACTTTTAATAGCTCGCTTGAAAGCGTCTTTCTCCCAGAAAAATATGGATACCTTCCCAATACATTATCAATTGTGGCTATACAGGCAGCATTCGAGAAATGTGAAGATTGGCTTGATTCACTTATTTTGTATCTCAGGGATAACTTAGAATTTCTCAAATCATTCATAAATAAAAATTTACCACAAATTAACATTATCGAACCTGAAGGAACTTACCTTGTATGGCTTGATTTTCGTAAATTAGGTATGACGTCTATTCAATTAGACACTTTCTTGCGTGAAAGAGCAAAAGTAATTCTTGACGAAGGATACAAGTTTGGCCAAGGTGGGAAGGGTTTCGAACGGATAAATATAGCATGTCCTAGATCGATATTGGAGGAAGCTCTTAATCGAATTTATAACGCAGTAATAAATTTAGAGAATTAATACAATTTTAAAAGTAAACATCATATAAAATACCTGGCATGAAGAATTCCTTAATATTAACCATTTGTTATCTCCATTGCTTATAATTTTAAATATGCATTTTAAGTTAAGTCCAATAAATTAAACAAAATCACACAAGAATATTTTTTAATAAATATATCCGATTATACCAAGAATTTATCAGAAAGTAAAATTAGAGATTATCCTAAATCAGTTATTGGAAACCCATTTATATATAAATTCGGACTTTTATCAATAATTCTAACAGTTGTTTTATTTTGCTATTGAGAAAATGATTGAAATTATTTCACAAAAACACTTTATACTATTAGAGTAAAAGTTGGAATGCCATCTTTTACTTATTATCGTGGATTAAAGATAGATAAGAATAAATTTATGAAGTACCTTAAATCCATAAACAAATTTAAAAGCATTTTCATTTCAAACCAAAATTCTTAAAAAAAAATTTGACTAAAGTTGATAAAATGACTAAAAAGTTTAGACTTTCGATACCAATTGTCTATTTAGAATTATTATTAATGATTATTATTTGGAGTTTTTCATTTGTCATAGTAGATATTGCTCTGGAATTTATTCCACCACTATCAATTGCCTTATATCGGTTCATAATTGCCTCAGCTGCGTTTTTAATAATGGATCTGTATACTAAAGTAAGAAAAAAGAAAAATAGGACCGAAATTAATAAAATTAATAACAGTGAAGCATCAAAATTTTCAAGAAATGATTGGATTTTAATGCTTTTCGCAAGTTTTACAGGAGTTTCAATATTTTTTTTTGCTCAATATACAGCAATCCAAATAATTGGTCCTTCACTTCCCGCTTTATTTGTATGTTTATTAGCACCGATTGTTATTACAGTTTTAGCCTTGATTTTTTTCAATGAGAAATTAACTCGGTTAAAAATTATTGGGTTTATTATTGCTACAATTGGAGGTTTTTTTTTGATTACAGGAGGAAATGTAAAAAATTTCACACCAAGGACTCCTAATTTTCTTGGATATCTATTTGCCCTTATAACTCCATTCTTATGGGGGGCTTATTCTATCATAACAAAAAAAATCACTCAAAAAAAATCTAGTATTAAAATGTTAAGAAATATCGCCTATTTTGGAACTATTGAGCTTTTTATTTTTGTGTTGATCAGTAAAGAATTGTTAGTTTTTATTCAAAATTTTTTAAATATTCTTTTATTCTTATGCGCGCTCTATATAGGAATTGGATGTTATATCCTCGGATATTATATTTGGCAAAAATCTCAAACTAAGCTAAGATCATCGAAAGCCGCTTCATTTTTATATATTGAGCCTTTTATAACACTTGTATTTTCATTTTTGCTCCAAAGAAGTGAAACTATCTTGCTGTGGAATATTTTAGGAGGAATCATTGTTCTAATCGCCGTGTTAATAATAAACTACGAAAAGTTTCAATTTGCTTAAAAGATTTCCGGATAATTATAAGGACTCCTTATATAATTTCCAAAATTCATAGGGTTTATCTTGAGATAAGGCTTTTTTTCCTGTAGAATTTTTGAAAGTCTGATTTTTATTTCTACTAGGGGATTATCGTTGTACTTTAAAGCTTTATTCAAAATATTTTCGAAAACATCGAACAATAAGTCATTTGCAAGAATATAATATTTTTTCTCAGCAGAATCGATTTTGATATCAAAGCTACTTGTTTGAAAACTCTTCCTGGTAAATTTTATTACTTTCTTTAATATTTTACGAGCTTCAATAGGTTTTAAAGGAACTTCATTATCTTCTAATTTAGATAATGCTATTTATAATGAATAATTATAAAAATTTAAGGGTGATTCGATTGGTTATAACAAATTATTTTGAAATATTTTTTATACTAAAGACATCTTTAATAATCTTGAATAAATATAATTAGCTAGTTTTCATAACATATCTGTTAAAAATTTAATATAATAAGAAGGTAATATAATAAGATGGAAATTGAAAAGAGAATTGAAGTAAATCCGGAGATATGTCATGGGAAACCACGGATAAAAGGAACAAGAATAATGATTTCGATAATTCTTGAATGGTTAGAAGCAGGAAAAACATTTGACGATATTTTAAATGCGTATCCTACATTAAAGAGGGAAGATATTGCAGCTGTTATTAGGTACGCCAGAAAAATTATTGAGGACGAAAAAATTGCCATCATCCCATAAAATCAAATTTCTATTAGATGAAAATATCTCTTTTGGCGTTAAAAAATTATTGATATACATCCTTTAATAGATGAAAATGTGTTACCTGCATTTGAAAAATTTATAGAAAAATTTTCTTCTTTAGATTTGAATGAAAATGTAATTATTTTATATCAAAATTCCTTTAAATTGAAACCGAAATGAAGATAAACCCTTTAAAGACTCAAAATTTAAATGAAAGAATTATTCTTAAAATATTGAAAGATTAATGAAAGTAAACATAGATAAAGATGTAGCTGAGGATTTGATTAACTATAAATTAAGAAATATTCAAGAACATATGCATATTTAATGAGTAAAAATAATAATATTACACCGTTTCTAAGCCTAAATTTAATAATCTTTACTCATTCTGCTTTGACTATTCTTTCTTCTGCTCAATACAATAAGTCACGACATTTTTAGCAAAATTGCCCTCTCTAAGTGAGTCGAGTAATTTTTCTAATTTTTTCTCATGATTTTCAGTTAGATCTAACTAATATAGAAAATAAACCTATATTATGAGAATAAGAGTTGAGAACATGTTTTATTTATAATTCATTTAAATTTTTTATTATTTTTTCTTTTTGATTTATTTTTTTAAATAATTTGTAATTCAGCAGTACAATTCGTATAACTGCATCATAACTAGATATTTGTTCTTTTTTCTTTAATTTATCTAGATACTCTTTAGTCTTAAGCGATATTTGAATTGTAGTTGTTTTTCGATGATTGCTTAAGCTCTCTTCACTCATAATTATCTCATAAATTTTCTATAGGTATTAATAAGTATTTCTTAATCATTTAATAAAATATATAAACTTATGAAGAATTTATGAATTATAAATTAATTATGAAATATCTATGAAATTCTCATAATATTCTTATAGAAAAATACCTAATACATATATAATATTATTATAACTTATAAAATTACTTTTTGAGAACCTAATAGGAGAGGAAGGAAAACCGTTTGTAAAATGAAAGAAGAATTGTTCCTGTTTTTTGATGAGGAAGAAACAAGAATACTTTTGAGTATGCTGAATTTTTTAAAAGAAATTAACATTTTACCAGAAGAAAGTGCTAAATTAGATGGAATAATTAAAAAAATATCAGATAGTCTATTTAGCTTAGATGACGAAGATTTAGTTGATATTCCTAAGAAGTTTAAAGAGAATTATCTTGAACAGAGCTATTCTGAGCTTATTTCTTCCTTTGAAATAGCAGAAGAAGGAATAACTATCAGTGTTGATGAAAATATTAGATATGCTAATCCTGCTTTTATAAAACTGTTAGGATATGACTCTTTAGATACTGTTTTACGTTTAGGGTTTTCTAACTTTATTTCAAGACAATATTATCAAAAAATCAAGAATTATTATGAAAATCGGTTAAAAGGAGAAATTGTTCCAAATATCTACGATATAGAATTAATTAGAGCAGATGGAGCTAAAATTTTAATCGATTGTGTAAATTATTGTATGCCCTTTCAAAAGAGCCATTTATTAATTACATTTTATATAAGTCTAAAAAATCTTAAAAATTTAGAAATTAAATTACGAAAATCCGAAGAAGTAAGTCGGAATATTCTTGATAATTCTTCTTTTATGATATATCAATTTAATCTAAAAACAAAATTGTTTGATTATATTAGTCCTTCCTCAATAGAAATGTTTGGATATAGTCCAGAAGAGATGAAATCTCTCGAATTTAAAGAATTGATTGATTTAATGCATCCGGAGGACAAAAAAAGGTTCCAAAAGCATTTTGATACAAGCATAAAACAAGATACTGAAAAAGAATTGAATTTATCCATTGAGTATCGTTTTAAACATAAGAAATTAGGCTACCGTTGGTTTGATAGTCATCATTCAGTAATCTTTGTTAATATGCATAACCCCATATCGATAGTGGGTAATGTAAGAGACATTACCAAATGCAAGAGTAGAGAAGAAGAACTTTCCCTTATTAATAAAGAATTGGCAGAATATTTAGCTGAAAAATCAATAGAGTTACAAGAAACAATACAAAATTATAAAAATTTAATTGATATTACAAATACGGGTTATTTAGTTATCGATGAGAAAGGTTTAGTACTATATGCAAATCTAGAATATATTCATATGTCAGGACATCGTTTACTAAAAGAAATTTTGGGTAGAAGTATAATTGAATGGACAGCTGATCACCAAAAGGACAAAATTACACAAAAACTAATGAAATGTGCCACGCAAGGTTCTCTCGGAACTTTAAATGTTGATTATAAGGATAAAGATGGAAAAATAACTATGATTGAGATTAATACTGATATTTATAAAACGGAAGAGGGTTATCGAATCATAGGGATTTGTCATGATGTCACAGGATATAAAAAATTGGTGCAGAAATTAAAAAAATCACAACAGAGATTACAAAAATTCATGGATTCAGCTACAGAAGGTTTTATAATTTTGGATTCAAAATTGAATTTTATTTCTGTGAATAAAGTTGCGCTACAAATAGTAGGGATGAGTAAAGAAGAAATAATCGGAAAAAATATCTTAGAAATAGTTCCAAATCTTAGAGAAACGGGTAGATATGACAAATATTTGGATGTCATTAAAACTGGAAAACCGTCAAATTTTAATGAGGTCTTTTTTAATAGACAAGATATAAATGTGAGCTATTCTTTATCAATAAAGGCTTTCAAAATGGGAGCTGACCTCGGAATTATATTTATAGATATTACCGAGTATCAGAAAACAGAGATTAGATTAAAAGAATCTGAGAAACAGTTGCGAAAGTTAAACAAAGAGTTAGAAGAGAAAGTTCAAGCTAGAACAGAAGAATTAAAGGAATCCGAGGAAAATTACAAAACTATATTAGATGGTATTGTTACTGGGGTTTGGGTGACTGATAAAGATGATATCATATATTATACTAATAGAGGCATGGAAGAAATTGCTGGTATACCCTCCGAACAAATCATTAGTGCTAATGTTCTAATTGATTTTGTTGAGAGTACATTGAAGTTTTTTAGACCTTATTTTGTTAAAGCAAAAAATTCATTAAAACCGGTTTTTTACGAATCGGTACTGGTTGAAACACCAGCGGGTAGACAAAGTTTTCAATCAGGATGGTTAATTCCTTTAGAAAAAAAGGGAATTTATGACGGGATGATATGTACAGTAGAGGATGTCACCGAACGCAAAAAGGCAGAAGATACATTACGCTTACACAGTGAAATTATGACAAATATGGCTGAGGGCGTGTATCTAAATCGAACCTACGATGGAATAATTACCTATACAAATCCCAAATTCGAGAAGATGTTTGGTTATAATCAAGGTGAAATAATTGGTAAGCATGTCTCAATTGTAAATGCTCCAACTGACAGCAGTCCTCAAGAAACAGCAATGAAAATAATGGAAACCTTGAAAAATAAAGGAGCGTGGCATGGGGAAGTTAAAAATATCAAAAAAGATGGTACTCTATTTTGGTGCAATGCTAATGTCTCAACTTTCGACCATCCTGAGCATGGTAGAGTCTGGGTCTCTGTTCACACGGATATCACCGAGCACAAAAAAGCAGAACAAAAATTAAAAGAATCAGAGAAGATTTTAGCAAAATTTAATATTGAATTAGAGCAGAAAATTAAGGAAAGGACTAAGGAATTAATTAACTCCGAACAAAAATTACGTGGTTTTATGGATTCAGCTACAGAAGGTTTTGTAATTTTGGATTCAAATTTAAATTACATAAATGTTAATCGAGTTGCTCTACGAATACTAAGAATGGATAATGGGGAATTAATCGGAAAAAACTGTTTAGATATTGTACCAAATCTTAGAGAAACAGGGAGATATGACAAATATTTGGAAGTTATTAAAACTGGAAAACCGTTTTCTACTGAGGATGTTATTTTTAATAAAGAAGATGGAAGTTTGAGCCTCTATTTATCGGTAAGAGCATTTAAAGTAGGGGATAATCTTGGAATCATTTTCACGGATATAACTGATAGAAGAAAAAATGAAAAAATAATAAATGAATTAGCAAAGTTTCCTTCCGAAAACCCAAATCCCGTTCTGAGAGTAACTAATGTTAGGGTTTTGTACGCTAATGATGAAGCAAAATTTCTATTCAATGTTAAAGAGGGAAGTTATGTTCCAGTTATGCTACGAGCGCAACTTAAAGAGTCTTTGTCGAACAACACAAGACAATTGATAAACTTGAAAATTAAAGATAACATTTATTCATTTTCTATTAATCCGATTGAAAGAATGGGTTACGCAAATTTGTACGGAAGAGATGTTACTAAACAAACGGAATCTGAAAATAAATTAAAAAAATCTGAAAATAATCTTAAGGAGAGAGTTAAGGAGCTAATTTGTCTATATAGTCTGTCAAAACTAATTAAAGAGCCCAATATTTCACTGAATATTTTATTTCAAAATACTCTTGATATTATTCGGGTTGCGTATCAATTTCCTAAATCAATCCATGTGAAAATCGAATACGATAAAGATGTGTATATAACAAATAATTTTAAAGAAACAGAATGGAAGTTGTCAACTAATGTTAATTTGAACGATCACTCTATGAAAATTAATGTATATTATAATGAAAATATCGCTTTCCTTGAAGAAGAAGTTTTTTTATTAAATGAAATTGGAAGTCGCCTAAAAGATATTTTAGAGGGAAAAGAAGCAAGAGATAAATTAATTGAAGCCCAAGAACAATTAATCCGCCATGAAAAACTAGCCGTCATTGGAAAACTTGCAGGGAGTATAGGGCACGAACTTAGGAATCCTCTTGGTGTTATTAACAATTCTATTTATTATTTGAACCTGAAATTAAAAGATATTGATGTAGATGATAAGGTAAAAAAACATTTAAAAATCATGCAAGAAGAGGTGAGGACCTCTAATTCTATTATATCCAATATTCTTGATTTTTCTAAGATAAGGAACCTTCTCTTCGAAGAAGTTGAAGTAAATGCTATTTTAGAAGAAATCGTAGATAGTATCAGCTTTCCTGAGAATATTATCCTTGAAAAACAATTTAGTGCTGAAATACCTAGATTGCTATTAGATCCATTTCAAATTAAACTAGCATTCCGTAATATTGTCTTAAATGCAGTTCAAGCAATGTCAGATGGAGGAAAATTGAAGATAAAATCTAAAACAAGTGGAAAAATGGTTAAAATAATATTTGAAGACACTGGAAAGGGAATAACAAAAGAAAACCTTCCAAAAATATTTGGGCCTCTATTCTCCACTAAAGTTAAAGGAATCGGTTTGGGTTTATCGATGGCAAAAGATGTTATTGAAAAACACGATGGATTTGTAAAAGTTGATAGTGAGGTGGATGTGGGGACGACCTTCACAATCGTTTTACCACTTATAAGAAAGGAATTGAAATGAAATGAAAGAACAAACAAATATTCTCATAGTTGACGATGATGTTGGCATATGTGAAACTTTATCAGATATTTTGGATGAAGAAGGTTTCAAAGTATCTGTAGTTAATGATGGTTTTGATGCAATTAAGGAGGTAAATAAATCTGATTACAAAATAGCATTGATTGATATTAGGATGCCAAAAATTAACGGAGTAGAGACCTACAAGAAAATTAAACATATCAAACCCTCATTGAGGGTAATTATGATGACAGCTTTTTCAGATGAAGATCTTGGTAAAGAAGCATTAAAGGAGGGAGTTTATACTATTTTTTATAAACCTTTAAACATCAACGAACTCATTAAATTCATAAAAAAGATTGAAACAGAGACTTTATTATTGATAGTGGATGATGATCCCGATTTTTGTGAAACTTTAAAAGATGTATTAAAGGAAGCGAACTATAAAATAGCTGTAAATTATGACGGTAAGCAAACAATAAAAAATTTTGAAGAGAATGACATAGATATAATATTTTTTGATGTAAAAATGCCAAGCATAAACGGTCTAGATTTGTATCTAACTCTAAGAAAAAGAAACCCTAACTTCACTGGAGTTATGATAACTGGTTATTTTTATGAGGAAGAGGTTTTAAAAATGATTGATGAGGCATTTAAAAATGGTTTATATGCTTGTTTATATAAACCGCTTAAGAGGGGAAATTTAATTGCCCTCATAGAAGAAATATGTAGGAATAAAATTAAAGAAAAGGAAATTCCCGCAATTTAGGTGAATAAGATAAGTGAATCAACAATTTTGATCATTGACGACGATGACTTAATTTGTCAAACTCTTTACGATATATTTCAAGAGAAAGGATACAAAGTTACAATTGCAAACGACGGAACCGAAGCTATAGAGAGGGTAAAACAGATGGCATTTGATCTTACTTTTATTGATATTTTACTTCCTGATGTTGACGGGATCACGCTTTTAAAGCAATTTAAGAAAGATTATCCGGAAAGTTCATATATAATCATCACTGGTAATGCAACACTTAAAACGGCTATCAGTGCCTTAGAAGATGGTGCCGATAGATACTTTATTAAACCACTACCCGTTGATAAAATTATCGATATAGCTCAAGAAATTATAGAAAACCAACATTTAAGAGAAAGACTAAGAGAATCTGAAGAAAGATATCGCCTTATCTCGGAAAACGCAAATGATTTAATTTCTATAGTAGATAATAAATGGAAATTTCAGTATTGCAATGAAGCTTTTAAGAGAATTTTAGGGTATGATCCTAACGTATTAGTAGGAACTTCTAGTTTTAATCTTATTCACCCAGATGATCGAAATGAGTGTTTTAGACAATTTAGAAAATCATTTCTTAATGGTTCAACAAAAAGTGAAGCAAGATTAAAATGTAAGGATGGTAGCTATAAATGGGTTGAGTCGATTGGTAAAATTACTTATGATGAAGATATGAAATTCAAACATTTAATTGGCATCTCCCGGGACATTACTAACCGTAAAAAATTAGAGCAAAAATTAAAAGAAGTAAATAAGCTAAAATCCGAGTTCCTTAGAAGAGCTTCTCATGAATTAAAAACTCCCCTCATTTCAATTAAAGGGTTTTCTGATCTTATTTTATATTTACACAAAGATCAATTAAATATAGAGATTATTTCAAAACTAAGAGAAATAACTGAGGGTTGCGAAAGACTTCAAAATATTATTAACAGTCTTATAAAAGCTTCTAAATTAGAATCACCCGAATTACTCCCGAATAAAAAAAAGGAAGATTTGTCCTTTCTCATTAAATTTTGTGTGCATGAATTAGAATTCTTGGCAAAAAGAAGGAATCACTTAATTAAATTAGAAATCCATGACAATTTGTATGTAAATATTGAAAAAGAAGAAATTCACGACGTTCTTTCAAATTT
>SDBV01008838.1_pt1 | contig 13508 bp, 13 predicted proteins | sample 2277081 | NCBI WGS metagenome assembly SDBV01 (sample SAMN10402039, study PRJNA504765) | marine sediment metagenome | isolation source: marine sediment core GS10_PC15, 223 cmbsf | place: Arctic Ocean: Southern Knipovich Ridge | collected 2010 | reverse complement strand
TGTGGAATTAGATTTTTCTAAATTTTTTAAAGAAGTTATAGAAATTAGTCCGATAAACAAACCAAATACTTTTTTACTTCTTGAATTTTGGCGTAATTCAGATATTTATCATCAAGGCAAAATTTCTAATGATATTTTTTATCGACAAGCATGTGAACTTTTACAGTTCTGTGATTTAAATCAGGGCAATTTTTTTGAAGCATTTAATTCTGTAATTTCAAACGTCAATGAAGATGTTGTAGAATTGATAAGAAAAATCAAAAATTTGAATAAATATAAACTATTCCTACTTTCAAATATAAATAAGAGCCATTGGGACTACTTATTAGATAAAAAATTTAAATTCATACAATATTTTGATGAGCTTATATTATCACATGAAATACATAATACAAAACCTGATCCTAAGGTTTTCCAATATGCAATCGAAAAAGCCAGATGTAAACCAAAAGAAATCGCATATGTAGATGATGGTATAAATAATATACGTTCTGCTAGCGATCTAGGGATTCAAGGAATACTTTTTACAAATGTAGAAGACTTAATTAAAGAATTCAGAGCGCTAAATATATTTTAATTCGCCTTAATTCATCGTGGCAATGGCAAAGAGTTAGCACTCGCCTAAATTCCTTGTTTGAAATAGAAAATTCTTTTAAATTAAAATTAAAAAAAGGAAAAATGGAATATTTTCTAACATTAAAATTGGTTAATTTTTGATTAGATTCTTCTAATATATCATAAAATAAAAGTGAAGTGCATTGAATTATAAACCCATATTCTTAATACAGGCCTTTGCAATATTTTCAAAAACAAACTCAACCTTTTCTCCTGTTTTTGCAGAAGTTTCATAATATTCACAGCCAAGTCTTTTAGCTAAGTCCTCAGCTTCCTTTTTATCAACTTGACGTTCTAAATCGAATTTATTCCCTATTAGAATCAATGGGATCTGCTTTTTTACACTTTTCTTAAGGCTCGTAATCCAACCTGGAATTTTTAAGAGGGATTGAGGGCTAGTTAAATCAAACACACCTATTCCTGCATTACTACCTTTAAAATATATAGTCCGGAGTTTGTGGAATTGCGGTTGACCACCAATATCCCAAAGAAGGAGTCTTACCTTCTGACCATCAATATTTTTATCTTTAATAAGAAAGTTTGTACCAATAGTTTTTTTCATTTCATCTGCAAAAAAATCCTTGGTGAATCTTATCAGAAGACTAGTCTTTCCGACACCTCCTGGACCAAAAAGCGTTACTTTGAATTTAAATTCATTGCTTTCAGTAATTGTAATAACCTTTTTTATGTTATTAAAAATTAATTTTAATCTACTTCTTATTTACTATTTGATATTATTGTTTTTAGATATTTATATATTTATAATATATTTTAAACCAAATGTTGTACTAAAAAATCCATATTAAAAGAGAGAGATATGGAATTTCACTCGTATTTCGTCCAATTAATCTTTTTCTGCCTCATCTGTTATCCCCTTATCTTCCTTTTTTATGAATTCTTCTACTTTTTTGATTTTTTCCTTAGTTTTTGCTTTAATTTTTTTGCTTTCTATTTTAATATATTCTTCAGTCCTTTTTAATTCCTTTTTAACAGTCTGTCCTGTCTTTTGGCCAATTCTGCTGATTTGTATCATCACCCATTCTGGAGATCCCACACCATTTCCGTACTCATTCCAGATGTACATTAAAAATCCCATAAATCCTATATACGCTAGGCAAACAAATACAAAAAATATTATGTTGAACTGTCCAACGTATAGGGGTATAAATATGTATTGGACAAGAAAAAGACTTAACGAGATTTTTCCGTAATATTCTAACATATGTGTAAAATCATTGTCTTTCTTTTTAATATCTATGATATAAAACCAAACGGCAATTATCAAGAGAGCGGCTCCCAAATTATAAAACATATTACCAATTGTGCCTCTTATCAGGAATTCCGGCAGGCCGCGAAATTTATAATAATCTTGTTGATTAATAAACCAAAACATTCTCAAATGGGGATATTCTGACTCTACCATCGTCTCAGGTGTTTGCAACTGCCAGCCTAAGGCTACTCCTGCGATCACCATAATTACACCCCAAAACAAAAATATTTTGAATAAACGTATATAAGCCTCTTCGGTGCCTTTCATCATAGCATCATAAAGATATTCACCAAATATAGATGAGATAAAACATACAGCGAGCCAGGGAAATAGAGTTATTTCAGGTGTCGGGGAAGTGATAATAAAGTGTAAAATCCATATTAATCCATTTCCATATTTATTTAAGTAAATATACTCCCTTAAAGCAGGAGATACTAATATGATAACTACACCAATTATTGCTCTTGAAATTTTTTTTAATTTTACAGCATAATAGGAAAAAATTTGAGAGAACCCTATGAACATTAAAATATTCCATCCCCATAAATTCAGTGGAAATTCGAGATCCGGGCGTACTACGCTTAAACCTATTACATTAAATAACACTCCGATCACAATAATAGTAAGCCCCCTAGAAAATATCCTATTTCGAATAACTTTATCAGGGAGTTTCCCTTTCTTCCTTTTGATACTGAAGATTACACTAAGGGCGGAAAGAAAGATGAAGAGAGATGGCCCCAAAACGTCTAGACTAACATAAACCATTCCATATAGAAACTTCCATTCCGAATCGAGCCATGCGGCTCCCGTATGAGCGATTATTATAAAAATAATGGCAAAACCTTTGACTATATCGATCGACTTTATTCGTTGGGGTGATGAGTAATCCCGCATCTCCTCAATTGGTATATCTTCCTTCAGAATACTTATTAAATCAGGTGCTTCTTTTTCTTTTTCTAATGATGGCATTTTATATTTAAATATAGAATTTATAAATTTATAAATTTAAAAATTTAAAAAAATAAATTAATATTTTCTAAATATATTTTATTGATAATTTAATTTAATATTTTGAATAATCAGATTTAAATTATTAATTTTAATATTTTGGAATAAAAAGAATTAAAACTTATAAGGTTTCAATAAATTTCAATTAACTTTGTCAATAATTATAGTAATTAATTTATGAAAATTTTAAACTTAAGATTAATAGGATTATTAGGAGCTGTCCTCCTTATAATATCTGAATTTTTACCATGGTTTTCAGGACAAAGTTTATTTGATATATATATTTTCAGCACTTTTTTTGCGATAGAGGAGTCATTTCTATTTCTCTTCCCTTTGGTTAGTGGAATTATATGTTTAATTGGAAGTTTTATAGTTTATTATGATGTAGATTATAAAGTAAATTCTGCGATAGTAAATTTTATAGGTTTAGGCTTTCTCTTATTATTTTTTTTTGATTTGATTCCTAAAGAAATATTTTACCTTTCAAATTTAGGTCTAGGTTTTTATTTTTGTTTAGCTGGATTCGTTATAAGCTTGATTAATATTTTATTTGTGTTAATAATAAAAGAATAATAAATGGAAGGGACCGGATTATTAGTAAGAAAATAGAGGATAATAATGAAAACGGAAATGAGCAAAACATTGAAGCTAGTTATTATTATGCTTTAGGCCATAAGATACGCAGAAAAATTATTAATATTATTGGGGAAAATGAAGTTTCTTCATTTACTAACATGAAGAAGGAACTTAAAGTAAGTACAGGTACTATTTATCATCACTTAGAGAATTTATCTCAATTGATTGCACAAAAAAAAAATAAAAAATATTATTTAACTGAACTTGGTGTTCACGCTTATAATTCAATGAAAAAAAATATTGAAACATTATCCTCACCTACTTTATCAAATAGAGAATTTAATTCACCCTTAATAAAAGGATTAATGTATCTGACACCAAAAAAGTTTATTTCATTTAAAGAAAAGGATAAGACATATAATATTATAGTTTCTATAATAATCTTGTTAATTGGAGCAATTTTATGTGGACTAAGTGGATTTTATGCTTTGACTTTATTTTATGTAAAGTCAACAGAAGATATATATACACTCAGTATAATTATTCACGTAATACTATCTGTGGCTTACATCCTAAATTTTTTAATTTATTTTATACTTGTGGAAGGGATGTGCCGTTTGTTCTATAATAATAAAGAAAATTCAAAAAACTTTTTTCTTTCTTTCCCTATCATATTATATCCGATGGTAATTTATTTGTTTTTGCATTTTATTTTATTATCAACAGAATTAATTCTAATTTCTTTCTTTAGTTTAATCGATACAATGTTGTTAATATTTTTTCAAATATGGTCGTTGTGGCTACTAACATATAATTTGAGCATTAGTAAAGGATTAAAAATTGAAAAAGGATTAATAATTTCCCTAATATTGCATTATGGTAGTTTTACGATTGTGTTGTTTTTACTGATTTGATTTTTTTAAAATTATATTCTTCAAAGATTATCATAATTTTATTAATTCTCTTTCTAGAAGATTCAAGGTCCTTTTCTTTTGTGGCAATAAAACAAGAATAATTGTTATTTTCTTTAAAAAGTGAAATTGGGGGAGTTACTATCTCAGGAATCTCTTTCAATAATGATGGGACTATTTCTTGTTGAACTTGTTTAAAATTTTTATTCCCAATGTAAATTAACTCTATTCTGGAAAAAATTGAGTTTTTTTTATAAATTATTTTTTCTGACTCTGAAAATAATAAATTTGGATTTAAAATTAAAACGGCAGGATTGTAATTAATAACGTTTCTTATTCCTATATATGATGTAGTTAACCTTGGATTTATTTCTATAAAATATACGGAACTTTCTGCCTTTCTTATAAAATCAATTCCAAAATATCCATTAAAATTTGTTAGATCTAATTTTTGTAATATATTCGAAATTTGATCTCCCGTATCAATTATAGGTGTATAACCTCCAAAATATTCAGTTTCAGAGTTTGGCTTTTTTATATTAATATCTTGCGTGTTTATTGATAAAATCATGCAATTTTTTTTAGATATTTTCAAGGAATTGGAAGATCCTATTAATGAAATACTCAAATCTTCACCTTCAATATATTCTTGGAGAATAAAACTTCTATTAGATCCAATAATATTATTTTTTTGATTAAAAAAATTACTTATTTCGCTCTCCTTATCAAAATAATAAATTAGCTCTCCTCCAACACCGTCATTAGGTTTTATTACTATAGGAGAGTTTAGGTCGTTGAATTTTTGAATTATAAAGTCAACATTAAGTGATCCGTTATTCAATGGAATAATAAAAGTCCGGGGAGTTTTAACATTAGATGCCTTAAAAAATTCATAAGTTTTAATCTTTGATGAACCTTGCTCAATTCCTTTTAAATCAATGCTCAAAACTTTCTTATTATTTACTTTAACAATTTTAGTTAGATTATATAATATATTTGAAAATTCAGGAGCAATAATAAAAGAAGAATCACATTTTTTAACTGCCATTTTAAATTTTTGAACATAATTGTCCTTCGAATTTACTAATTCTATGAAATTTGCATCTAAAAAAACTCCCATAAATGAAATTCGCTTATCTAAAAGCGTAATGACTTCAAAATCTAAATTTCTAAAGTCAGCTATAATAGATTTTAACATTCCATAACCTTCACAGAATAATGATGAAGGAATATCAATTTGATTAAATCCCCCTCCAGAAACGTATTCAAAAATAAAAATTTTATTTTTAATCATTTTTTCAATACAGATTTAACATACAGAATATAAAAAATTTTTTACACTAATGAGTTCTCATTTTTAATTTTAAATTCTTTCATATCCTATTTTCATTTTAACTTATTTTTTAAAATTTCAATTTTCTCTTAATTTTAATTTTTAATTTTTTAGCATCAAAAAATTCAATTTAAATTCGATCAATTCTAACACCTCTTTGTTCCAGAGTTTTTAGAGATTCTGAAAAATTAGAAAAATCTATACATAACGATTTGAGAGATTCTAAATTCATTAGAGACTCTGGAAGAAATTTTAATTGATTATCATGTAATAATAGTATTTTAAGAAAGGAGAGATTACCTAAACATTCTGGTAGTTTTGTTAACTTATTGTCATTAATATGGAGTATTTCAAGAGAAGTGAAACTACATATAAATTCTGGGAGAGATGACAACCTATTTCGCCCTAAAATTAGTATTTGGAGTGTTGTAAGTTCCTTATGGATTCTGGGAGGGATTTTAACTTATTATTTCTAAGATCTAACCTCTTGAGATTTTTTAGCTTGCTTATCCAGTTTGGTAACTTTGATAATTTGTTATTCATCAAACTTAGATTTTCTAATGTTGTTAATTTAGTTATTAATTCTGGGACTTTCATTAATCCGCATTTGCCTAACCCTAACTCAAAAATTCTATTATCCTTAATGACAATACCGAAACCATCATAGTTTATGAATTTTAGAATATCCTTGAAGTAAAAGATTTCTACCTAAGAACCTTAAAAAAAATGAATTCATAAGCGTAAAACAAAAAACCGTCGAATTCAGTCCAGAATTAGAAGAAACAAATAAGATTAGAAAAAAAAAATAAAATCGAAAAAAAAAAAAAATTAGGTCCAAAACCACCATTGCTCTCAGATTGAACAGTATAGACAAAGGGGTTAAGGTAATTAAAGCCAAAGAATAGTAAAAATAATCCATAAAATGCCTTGATTTATTTATCTACGAGGGGGACGATTCCCTCCTCGAGGGGAACCTCCGCCTTTAGGAGGAGTTCCCCCTAAAATTGGGCCTATTAAGAATCCAACAGCAAATGTTATTAGATAAAAACTAGCTATTGCTATAAGTACTATTAAATAAATTTTTACATTTTCTCGACTAAATATTTTTGACCATCTTCCTTTTTGACCATCTTTCTTATTTACATCTTTACTAATATTGCTCATTTCATTCTCAACTCCTTTGCTTTTTCTATACTTTTAAATATGAAATGTAGAATTATTTTCCCCCTTGGGACAGGGAAGGGAGATCTTATATAGAGACTTTTTATTAAATCATTCATTCAATTTTCAACCTCGTTTATTAAAATTTTTTTAGTTTTGATTAATTCTAAAAATAGAATGTAAAATTTTGTTTTTAAATGCTTTTAGACCAAAGGTACTGGAGATTTTAAATACCCTTTAGGATATGATTAAATTGTCAAAAACAAGATATAGAACGGCAAATATGATAATTCAAACTATCTTAGAAGGAATACTACGTGCAGAGAGAAACAAATTTAATCAGAGAAACGGGATAATTAAATCGCATTTAATTGAGTAGAGTGGACTAAAAGTGGCGACAGCAGAGAAATACTTATCAAAGTTGGAAAACGCAAGGCATATCAGTTCTCACACTGAGCCTTGGGGAGAAAGGACAATAAATATCTATGCTACTACAATAAGAAATATAGATATGATATGATATGAATACATTTAATAAACTTTAATAGTAACTTTCATTTATTTTTATCAATCAAATTTTAATTAAAAATTCTAATTTTTGTTTAGGTATGACATTTTTTCCTGAAGAGACGATGCAACGTATCCGTTTCCTCCATTTTAAAATTAAACATTTAGAAGAAGCTTTAGAAAAAGAAGATGAAGCCTATTCTTTAGACGATTTAAACCTTGTTAAAGAATATACAATTATTTTGAATGTAAATTATAAAAACGAGAATCAAAAAAGTATTATTAAAGAATTAGATATAACCTCATTTTTTAATGATTTTTTGGAAAATAAGGATATCGAAATTTTTGATCTAATGTTTGAATGTGCTCGAGCTTTATGGGTTTTGGCAAAGTTATACACCCACTTAGCAGAAGATTTTGAAGAAGAAGAAGATTGGGAAAATGCAGTAATTTCTATGGTAGAATCTAGTAAAATATACAAAACTGCAGCATATTTTAGTGCAGCTGCTATAAATCAATACGAAAAAGGAAAAGTACTTTCTCCAGAAGAGTTAGAATTAAGTTCTGAAGAAACTCGAGGTTGGGCTCAAAGCATCGCTGCTTCAAGAGAAGAACATAATAATAATATGTATTTTGCTTCTAAATTATATTCTGGTCTTTCTTTGATGTCAAAGAGACTTTTTTACTTAAAGAAACATGATGAAAAAAAACGACAACAAATTAGAGCCCAATTTCATTATGATATGGGAAGAGCATGTCATTTAAAAGCCATAGCTTCAATAGAATCTTCAATTACGAATATTAATGAAGAAAAAGTAAAAAGGATAAGACAAAAAGCCCAATTCTATTACATAAAAGCCAATGAAATTTGGGAAGATATGCTGAAGAATTTAAAAGACATTTCAAGTGATGAAAAAAATAATTTAGAGATAAACATATCTGTAGTTAAGGATTTTATGAAGGAAATCAAAGATGAGATTCTAGATTATGAAGAAATAAAACGTATTCAAGATCCCGAGCCAGTTATCGTTGTCCCTGAGAATTTAGCTCCATTTGTTCCCAAATCTATAGTTTATCTGACAAAATTTGTCCCAAAAGATCTTAATGTTAAACGATTCAAGAACTTCCAAAAAAAGAAGCTTGAAAAAAAAATTCCTTATAGTAAACGGGAAAAATTAAGGGATAAAAGGGCAGGTGTTATTCGCACAATTAATGAATTAAAAGTATTAAATGAAAATAAGGAAATCAATGTTGAGAAATTTGCTGAACTCATGGAAAAATACTCCACTAAACTTACGATGATTGATACCGCTATAGAAAAATTATCCAAGTAATTGCTTTACGATTTTATTCATTATCTCCTGGTAATGGTTTTTTTTCTCTTTCTATATATCTTATACGATTTTGTTCTAATTCAAATTTTCTTTCTGATTCCTCAAGAAATAAGATATCATACACCTCTTTAAAAACTAACCCCATAAGGCATAATTCAACTAAAAAAATTAATCCCGCCATCAACTTTTGTAAATTATGAATATCCATAAATAAAATCAGAATAACAAAAAAAAAGTGTGGTATATAAAATAAAGTTACTATTCCTATTCTCTGCCCAAACTTCATTATATGTTGATCTTCTAATTTAAAAATTTTCTCTAATCTAAATGCTTCAATGAAATAATAGGCACTAAAAAATAAATTAATCAAACATATGATCACTATGAAATCTCTATCGGCAGTTTTTAATCCAATATAAGGTTGTAATACATATGAGCCAACGATATAAGTAAGCGAAAATAGATATATTACAAGCGCTAAAGAGATCAAGCCATCTTTAAAGTCTTTAAAATCCATTTTTAGCTTAAATTAAGGAATTTATGTTAAAATTAATATTTGTAACTTTCTATAGTTTTTATATTAGATTTTTAAACAATTTCAATTATTCAACTGTGATAATAATGCCAAGTAATTTCGATAAGTTCGCAGAAAAACTTCAAAGGGAAATAATCAAAAAAGAAATTGAAGATCATAACGAGAAAATTGTGGAATTATTTCACAACCCACAAAATTGGGGAAAACCTCCTAAGGAAGAGATAACTGTGTTTGAAGAACATAGAGGCGGGGCTAAAAATGATTTTATGGGATTATATTTAAAAATCGAAAGCAACATTATTGTTAAAGCTAATTTTTTAACCGATGGTTGTGGGGTGATGGTAGCTACTGGGAGTCAAACAACCCTCTTAATTGAAGGTCAATCAATAGATTATGCTGAGAATTTAACACCAGAAAATCTGGACAAGTCTTTAGATGGATTACCGGAGGATGAGATTCATTGTGCCGATTTCGCAATTGAGATTCTCCAAAATACAATAAAAAAATATAAAGAAAGTGAAAGGTAAAAACAAAGATTCTTAAATTCATTCATATTTCAGAAATATCCTTTAATTTTAATCTAAATCTCCTATAAAAACTTATTTTGAAAAAATATTAATCAATTTGTTATTTATTTTGATTATGGAAAAAGTACAAATTGAAAATGTTGATATTCCCATTGAATCGGATAATATTCAACTTAAAAGTTCAATTTATTTCAGTTCGAAAACTCCTCCAAAAGGTAAATGGATCATAAATTTACCCGGTATGATGGATCACAGAGAAAGTTATTTTGTAAAATTATATTCTGAAAAATTTGCTAAAGCAGGATACTATGTCTTATCTTACGATTATAGAGGGCATGGAGAAACCGCAAAACAAACCGGTAAAAATGTGCTAAAAATGATATCTGAGATATACTCCGATTTCAATGAGGTAATAACTTGGATTATAGAGAATCAATCTCATAGGCTATTAGATGAGAAAATTGCGTTATTTGGAAGGAGTTGGGGTGGTGCAATAATTTTAACGCGAGGTTTTGAGGACGAGAGAGCTAAAATTCTTATTTCGCTTTGCACTCGATATGATTATCATACAGTTGGGGCTATTAAATTTCCTGAAGAGATTGTAGAAAAAGTTAGTCCTAGATATTTTTTGAAAAAAGATCCTAAAAATAATGAAAGGATTTTATTAGCTCATTGTCGTGATGATCCACGAATACCTTTTCAAAATGTTAAATCTATAAAGGAACAACTTGGGTTATCAGAGGATAATGTTATTGTATTCGATACCGGAGGCCATTCTTTTAAAGAGCATAGAGATGATTTATTTGAGAAATCCCTTGAATTCATAAAAAAATATCTGTAAAGAACCAATAAATTAATTATAAAATATTAAAAAAATACAATTTATTTTCATTATGGAAAACATTCAAATTGAAAAAATTGACATTCCAATAAAACCAGATAATGTTATCCTTAAAGGATCCATATATTCCACATTACAAACACCTCCAAAGGCCCCTTGGATAATTACATTAGCCGCTTTTGGGGGTCATAGAAATACTAAATTCGTTAAGTCTTATAACGAAAGATTTGTTAAAGCGGGATATTACGTTTTATCTTATGATTATAGAGGGCACGGAGAAACAGCAAAAGAAACGGGACAAATATTCTCTGCAAAAGGTTATCAAATGTATCCTAAAATTTATTCGGATATCAATAAAATGATCAGCTGGATTTTGGAAGAGCAATCTAAAAGACTGTTGGATGATAAAATTGCATTATTTGGGAGAAGTTTAGGTGCCGCAATTATATTAACTCACGGTTTTATTGATACTAGAGCAAAAATTTTAATTGCTTTAGCTGGCCGTTATGATTATGAAATTCATAGGATAAAATTTGAAAGAAGTTTGATTGAAAAAATTAGTCCAAAATATTTTTTGAAGAAAGATCCTTTAAATAATGAACGGATTTTAATTGCTCATTGTCGAGATGACGAAACAGTGCCTTTTGAGAATTTTGTTCATGTAAAAGAAGCCCTTGGATTAAACGACAAGAGTGCTATAATTTATGAAACTGGAGGACATTCGTTCAAAGAACATCGAGAAGATGTTTTCAATCGTTCAATAGAATTTTTGAATCGCTTTCTTTAGTAATAATGAACTATATAATAAAATTATTTAAGTCTTTTTGAAAATTTCCGATATTTCGATGTCGATGATTGAACTTAGGTAATTTTCCCAAACTTTTATTAGTCTTTTTTTTGTATTCGGAAATAATATAATTCTGCATAATGTTAGGATACTATTAAAAAAATTATAAGAGAAGAATTAATAAATAATATATCAAGATATTAAAAAGTGTAAATTTAATGGACAAAATTCTGATAGTAGGACCCGCTTCTCAAATTCTTGGAATAAGAATTGCTCAAGAATTAGACATCCAGAGCTTAAATACTGAATTTAAAACTTTCCCTGATGGAGAGAATTATCTTAGAATTAATATTGAAGATGAATTGGAAATAAAAGGAAAAGAAGTTATTATTGTTCAATCAACCGGCCCAAGTTCTAGTGGAAATCAAAATTCTAGATTATTTGAACTCATTATGATGATTGACGCTGCTAAGAGAATGAAGGCGGCAAGAATTAAATTAGTTATACCATATTTAGCTTATTCTCGGCAAGACAAGATATTTAGACCTGGTGAGTGTCAATTTGCAAATTTATTATTGAATATAATTGAATCATTTGGAATTGATGAGTTTTATACTGTAGATGTTCATGCTCCTAAAATATTAAAAGAATTATCTTGTAAAGCAGTCAATATTGACTCAATGAAAGTTTTAGCAGACTATATAAAATCTTTAGGCGCTAAAGATATTGTTGTAGTTTCCCCGGATAAGGGGGCAGTAGAAAGATCAAAAGCTTTTGCTAAACATTTTGGAGATGATGTTCCCGTCGAGATTTTTGAAAAAAAAAGAGATGTAAAAACTGGAGAAATTACAATGTCAGGAAATCTAAGTCTTGAGAAAAAAGATGTAGTAATCGCTGATGATATTATTGCCACAGGAGGTACTATGGCCTTCGCTATAAAATTATCAAAAGAAAGTGGTGCTAATAAAATTTATGCAGCATCAACACATGCTTTATTATTACAAAACGCTAAATACCGAATTTTAAAAGCGGGAGCAAATGAAATAATCGGAACTGATTCAATTGATAATGAATCCAGTAAGGTTTCCTTAGCCAAATTAATTGCTGAACATTTAAAATAATTAATTAATAACTCTGAATTATGTTTAAAACTAATTCCCGCGATTTTTTTTTTAATTCTTCAATGGTAGAATCATTTATGATTTTATAATTTGCTTTTTTAATGACTTCTTTAAGGCCAAATCCAATCTCTCTATTGTCTCTTTCTCTTAAATCTTTAAGTTTTGTTGGATCATCACTCCGACCTCTTTCAGTAAGTCTTTGGAATCTCTTTTCATCATTTAACTTAATTGCTATTAATGGGAACTTCCACAATTTTCTAAATACGTTAATTTCCTCGAACGATCTTACTCCGTCTATTATTATAATTTCGGTTCTAAGTTCATTAATCATCTCTACACATTTTTTAGCGACTATTTCAGAACCTCCTTTTTCTCTTAATTCTTTAGATAATTGTCCTAAATTATCACTTGTAGGGTCCATATTTCTCAACTTTGCTTCTTTTCGAATGACATCTCCCATTGTAATCACTATTCCTAGATCCTTAACAGCATCTATTGCTGTCGATTTACCTGACCCAGGAAGACCGCATATCCCTAAAACTTTCATTTTACAAAATTTTAAATTTAATATATTTACTCATTGAATCTAAATTTAAATGCTATATTGAATTTTGTTAAAATAAAAGCAGAATTTTGATATTATTTTTTAATACATTTATTTAAATAATTAAAAAACAAACAGTAATTAACAAACTTTTATATTTATTAAAATATTGAAATTATTTAGAACTTCTTTTTATTATTTAGAACTTCTTTTAAACCAAATTTTATGATTTTTCATGGTAAATGGAATAGTTTATATCAAACATAGAAGAGATAGAGACAAAATTATTAAAGATGCCATTTTTGCTTTCTCTGGTGGTCAAAAACAAATCCTTATAAAGGGAGAAGGTCAAGAAATATCAACTGCTGTTGAAATCGCTGAAATTCTAAAAAATCGTTTATATCCTGGAATAGAAATTGGTAATGTATCCTTAGGAAG
>SDBV01008837.1_pt1 | contig 13508 bp, 8 predicted proteins | sample 2277081 | NCBI WGS metagenome assembly SDBV01 (sample SAMN10402039, study PRJNA504765) | marine sediment metagenome | isolation source: marine sediment core GS10_PC15, 223 cmbsf | place: Arctic Ocean: Southern Knipovich Ridge | collected 2010 | reverse complement strand
CACTTTATCAAGATGGTAAAGGTACGTATCCTCATTCGATCCTAATTGGATTAATAATACTCCGATATCAGGGGTTGTTGCATAGAATTGATTCAGAACATGAGATAATAATGCTGTTCTTTCATTACGACCTCCCCCTGAAATTAAAAGGTTGGTCTTAAAGTTGTCGAGGGGAAGATTTTCGGTTACCATACCGCTGTAGGAATCATAAACTTCCATACCTAAATTTATTTTATTTGACATGATTTGTGCTTTTACTCATTTATTTTTCAAAAACCCAAATTTTTTGTGAGAGTTCTTTTAAATTTGGTTTTTTAGGGATTATACAGCTATTTGTATTTAAAAGAAAAATCTGGATCTTGAATTTGATTTAGGACGAAAAAAGAGATTTGTGTATTAATAAGAAGGGACCGACATAATTCTGTGATTTTCATCTCCTTAAAAAGAGGAATTAAATAAATTCATATAGCAAACACTTCAATAAAGCGTAGTCAGTGCAGCATTGATACCGAAGGATCCATATTTGCAATGCAATTTATAGCAAATTATCTCATCAGATCTCGTTTGAAATCTTCCACAAAGGAATTACATCTTCTAATTTCATATTCTCCTTGCTCAATCCATTTAGTTTCCTTACGTTGGATAGCTATTTCCTTCCCGTGTTTAAAATATTCGATAGATATATCGTATTTTCCCTTAGAAACATAGTAGTCTCCAATTTTAAAGTAAATTTCAGTATTAACCAGAGGTGCTTTAAGATTTAATAGAAGAGAATGAATCTTTTTAATTAGTAATGTAGCCTCTTCTGCTAATTCTTTTTGGGGAAGATCCACATTGATAGTTTTGCCATCTTCGTCTTGAACTGATGTCTTGACACCATAATTGGCTTGGAATTTTTCTGACTCCAAACTATGTAAAGCTTCATAATATTGCCCTAATTCAATATAACAACGTCCTAGCTTTATTTTAGTATTTAAAGGTGCTCTAGCAAGTTTTAAAGCTGATTCAAACTTCTCAGCAGCGATTTTATAATCACGAAGGATCATCATAATTTCACCATATTTATAAGTATAGTCAGCCCATGCAGGATTAGTTAAATCTAACGCAAGTTCAATCATGTTTATAGCATCTTCTCTCATATTATTCCTTACAAATGCCATTGCTTTTTTATAATAAATTCGAGCTTTTAAATTATTATAACTATTGCTATTTGAATCATCTGTAGTTATTAAAACCTTCTTGTTTTCAAGTTGATTCAGTGCTTCATCAAACTTTTCTAATTCATTTAAAATTCTTATTTTTAAAACTATTGAGTGTTGATCATCGGGATTTTTCTCAAGAGCATTATTTATAGTATCAAGAGCAACATCATATTTATTTAAAGACTCAAGAACTTGTGCTTTCTCATAATAAATTCCACTGTACTTTGCACCTACTTCAAGGGCATTATCAATCCCATCCATAGCCTCACTATATCTCCCTAACTGATGTAATATAAGGTTTCTCATCTCTAAAAACTTTAAATAATCAGGAAATAGCTTAAATCCTTTATCAACCGTTTTTAATGCCTCATTAAGTTTATTTTTACTAATTAATATTTTTGCTTTGAAATGATAACTATATGGATCATTTGAGTCTAATTGGATCGCTTTATTGATTGTTTTTAATGCGCTATCTTCTCTCTTTAATTCATGCAATATTCTTGATTTACTTATATAATAGGTTGGTTCACGTGGATTTAATTGTAGAGCTTTGGAGATTTGTAACAGAGCTTCACCAAATTCATTAGATGTGGCAAGAATTATCATTTTAAAGTAATACACATCATCTATTTCAGGATTTAATTTAATTACTTTTTCAATAACATTAAGAGCCTCTTCTTTCTTTCCCATAATGATTAAGAGCTTTGCTTTTAATCTACAGAACTCATAAAAATAAGTAACTGCTGCCTCTTCCTCTTCTTTAGTATATTCTTTTCCAATTAAATCCCAAGGCAACGAACTAGGACTTTTTGGCCACATTTTAATTGCTTCATTTGTTATTTCTAAAGCTTCATCATATTTTTTAAGCCCTTGAAAAGCGAGAATTTTATACTTATATATTTGGGGATGAGGAAGAGTTATTTTTGAAAATTGTGAAATTAATATTAAGGCTTTATCATAATCACCTGTGTTTAATTGGTCCACAATTTCCTTATAGAATTCGTTTGATATTTCAAGTAATCTAAGAGGTAAATCATCGGAATCGACCGCATATAAATAGTAACTCTTAAAGATTTTTGTTGCCAATTCATTCTCGTCATATTCAATTAGTTGCTTGATTGCATACAAATACAAAGGTAATCCTTTTTCCCCAATATGTTTTAAGAGCTCGACAATGTTTTCAGAATTATCCATTAATATTAGGAGAATAATTTTCTTTCTAAACGCTTTATATACCTCTTCATTATAATCCTCGGGTTTAATTGAACCATCAATTGTAGTATAACCTATAATTGTATTAGCTACCTCTAAAGCAGTATTATATCTCTGTAAACTAATTAAAATATCGATTTTTATAAAAAAATAGTCATAATCCATAGATCCAAATTTCTCAATAGCGATCAAGGCTTCCTCGTAAAGGTGTAACTCCTTTAAAATTAGAGCATGAGTTTGGTAGATATATGGTCCATAATCATTTATATAGTATTTTTCATGTGCTAACACTTCTCTGCTAAATGCTAATGCCTCCTTATACCTTTTTAACAGAAAAAGAACCTCAGCATACTCAAAATAACTAATTGTTTTATAAGTCGATTTATGTCTTAATAATTCATTAACTATCTTTGTCGCATCATTGTTATTATTTAGATAAGCTAATGCTTTTGACTTAAATAGTAAAGTATTTTTATTATCAGGGTCTAATTTGAGAGCATTATTAATTAGTACTAATGCCCTTTCATACTCATTTGAAGAAATTAATGATTGGTATTCGAATTTTAACTGTTTGAATAAAAATTGTTTAGAAATTAAATTTAGTTTATATAATTTTATACTTTCATCAAATAAAGTTAACTTAATTAGAATTCTTGCTTTCATCTCAAATATTTTTTCTTGATTATCAATTTTTAAAGCCTCTTCTATTACCTTTAAAGCCGAATCATAATTTCTCATTCTAAAAAGGATATCTGCTTTTAATCTGTAAAAATTAAATCCTGCTGGTATTGGGTTTAATTTTATACCCATCTCAATTGTCTCAAGAGCTTCTTCATAAAACTCTGATGTAGACTTTGTGTTTTTCTTAGCAGAAAATGGCATAGATCTTAATATTTCTGCTTTCCAATAATAAAGTTCAGGATTGTTCTCTACATCAAGTACTTTATTTATTTGAATTAACGTACCTTCATAATCTCGTTTCTCATACAATTCCCAAGCTTTTTTGATCAGATTGTCTTTTGAGAAATATTTTACATCTTTAAAAGAAGAAGAATATTTCATAAAACTTTCAGAACTAACAGACTCTTGATGATCTATTTCTTTAGCGTTATAATATCCTCCCTTTTGTTTTGATTCTACTGCTATTGATTTATAACTCTTTGGCATTTCAGGCAATTCTGTAATTTTTGCATATTCAATAAATTTAGAAGGAGTTTTCATGACATTTTCTTTTATTTCCTTCCTAAAATCTTCAATTAAAATGCGTAGAGCATTAACAGCATCTGAATGAAATAATTTATACTTCTCTACCAGTGTAATTATAATATCTTGATAAACTATTGCTAATTCTTCTAACTTGTATTCTATAATTCCGAGATTAGTTTTATGAATAAATGATTTTAGATGGGAGTCAACTGTGTTTTCAAAAATTCTCCCATATTCACTGTCTTCATTGAAAAAAAGGATTATTCCATCAGAGGGTAAGATTAACTTATGAAATCTAATGTTTTTTTCTTTTTTTGATAGAATTCTTTCTAAAAAAATCCCAATCTCATGAATCGTAAGTGTACTTTCTGAAATACTATTATACTGGTCTCGAAAAAATTCTATGGATGTAGAATACTCCGGATAAAATTTTGGATGATTAAAAGTTAAAAATAAGAGTAATTTATTGAATTTTTCTTCATCCCCAAAAAAAGTGTAAAATTTATCAAAAGTAATTGTAGAAGCCAAATTTAAGAATTCAATTTGTATTTGAGGATCCTCAATTTCGTTTTTTTGAAAAAAGATCTTCAGACGTTCAGCTTGATTTTTACTCCTCCTCATTTCAATCTTATGTTCTGTTTCATAGTCAAGGCCATAATCTTTTGATCTTTTAGATAGGTAAATTTCTCCTGAACTCGTTATAAAATAATTGACTTTTTTACGATCTTTTTCATCTCTTTTAACATCAACATAATTCTTCTCCAATAATTTTCCAAAATATTTGTAAAAAGTAGTTTTCTTAATTTTATTAGGTTCATCTCCTTCTCTTATAAAATCAGAGGGACCAAGATCATCTTTTAAGCTTAAAGCATATAATATAATGTCTTCCTTATCACCATTTCCTCTCTTCCAAATCTTTGGGTGAACTATTTCTAATAAGCTCATATTCATAAAAAAGCAACTTTTTAATTTAAAGTTTGTGATATGCGAACATGTTCGGGAATTATGAACTTAAATATTAAGGATTCTATAATTATTATAAGAAAAAATAAAATTAAATGGTAAAAAATGTGCTTAGAAACAGTTTTTAAGGACAATCCTCATCTAAACGAGTTTTTTGTATACATTGATGGGAGCAATATTGCATATTCTCGTCATAATAAATTAAAAAAGCCAAAGTTATCAGATATTCTATTAGTTTTTGATTACCTCATAAAAACTCTGGAAATCAAAAAAGAAAAAATTCGTTGTATTTGCGATCCTTCACTTAAGTATTATATAGATAAACCTATTGAATACAAGGTTTTGGTTGAAGAGAGGACAATTATTGAAGCACCCAAGGTTGCAGATGAGTTCATTCTAAGTTTTGCATTAAAGCATGAATTTTGTTTTATTGTTTCAAACGATAGATTTAGACAGTATATCGATCAATTACCAAGTAAACAATGGCTGAAAGAGAGACGAATTTCTTTTATGTTAATTGACAATCAGGTTTGCTTAAGTCCAAATATAAATTATAAAGAATGTTTTTGTTTAAATAAAATGCAAGAATCCTCAGAATTAACTACTCTCGATGTTTTAAATCGAATTAATAAAACAGAAGGAAAGTTGGAATTATATTAAAAGAGTTGAAAAAAATGGAAAAGGAACATAAATCTGTTAGTAAATTACTGGATAGGGTTTTTGGGAACTCTGGCTACAACAATGGAGGAACCAGAGGAATTGTAATTCATGAAGCTTACTCAAAATATTACAAAAAAATCTTCAAAACACCAGATCGTAATAATAAAATGAATTATCGAATATTTAGTGAAAGGCTTTACAAATTGAAGAAAGATATCTTAACAGGTATTAAGATGAATCCCGATTCTGAAGTTTATCACGAAGATGTGAAGATACTCCTAACCACCTTACAAAATGAGATACGGGGAGTAGCTAAAGCTCTAGCAAAGAATAGTTATAATATCACAATACCCAAAGAAGTTGAGGTTAAAGTCTTTGGAGGGGAGGCTTCCTTTGAAATAGAAATTATCGGTAAAATCCGAGGTCTGCAGATTCCTGCTCGAATTGATTGTTTAATTGAAAAAGATTCGGATACGTTTACTATTAGAGATTTTAAATCTTATGAAAGAGAAAATGGTGATGATCCTTTGAACCCCCAATCCCCAAACTATAGAGGATTCATGCAAGTATGCCTTTATGCAATAATTTATGAAAAGGAATTTTATCAGAGGTGTACATCTATTGAGTTAGCCTTCTTTCCCAATGATATTGTGTCCTATGATTTTACTGAGGATATAAAAAAACAAGCAACAAATTTTGCCATAGATACTGCATTTGAAGGATTTGAAGGAATTGTGTTGGATTTAACAGCAGAAGATGTTAAAGAAGAAAATGTAGCATCATCTAACAAGAATATAATAGAACCCGATGATCTCCCCTCCCAACCATCATTAAAAACTCAAGGAGTAGAAGAAAGTGTGATTGATAATAATAGTCTAGGGTGGATTAATACAACCTCAGTAAAACCTTTTAAAATAATCAGGGGCAAGCCTAATAAAATTGATGGATATTTATTTCCTAAAGTTGCTGATCGAGTTAGGGAAAACTCACTCTTAAAAATAGTCACAAATGAAAACACAATATTAGGATGTAAAGTAGAAAAAATTGAATGCTTCGAAGAAAGCGCGTCAACAGTGACAAAAACCCATAAGGAAGAGAATTACAAAATAACTTTAAATCCTGAAATAGAACTCACACCTGAAGGGTGTTGCGAAGTGAGGCCACAGACTATCATTAGTGGGAAAATAAAGAAACTCTCGATACAGGAATATTATCAGTATAAAAAAATTCCTCAAAATGGAGTAAGTTTTGGCAATATCGAAGGATTAATTGACAGTACACCATATTTATTAAATCCCAATATCCTCTATCAAAGCTGTTTTATAGGTGGTGTTCAAAATACCGGTAAAACTTCTACTTTACGGTACTTGATTATGCTTTTAGCACAGCAGCAGAATGCTCCTACCCAAATTATATTTGACGCTGAAGAAGAATACCTAAATATGCTTAATATTCCCACCAATCAAGATAGTTTACGAGTGTTAGAAAAAGTTGGATTAAATAGCCTTGATCCTAAAAAATTTAATGTGATCTCGTTTAACAATGAAAGTCGTAATTGTCTAACATTAAAAGCAATCGATCCTCTAAAACTCCCATTATTTCTTTACGAATTGACATCTATTACTCACAGTACTTTACAAAGGATTATAAAAGATATCATCTCAAAGAATAAAGATAGAAGCTTTACTTTCTCTGAATTGAAAGAAAAAATTCTAAAATATGTGGATTTCAAAGAATACAAACTTAATCCTCAAACTAAATCAGCTATCGAAAGAGCACTAATGCCAATCTCCTTGGATCTTTTTGATAGAATCAACGGTGTTCCCGTTAATATAGAATCAATACTTGAACCAGGAAAAATTACCATAATCGACTGTTTTGAATCAGATGATGAGGAACAAAGGTTAATTGCTCTGTTTTTACTATGTGCCTTTCATAAATATAAGATGAAAAAAAGAAATAACGAATATGAGTCAGGAATTTTATTTTATTTAGATGAAGTTCAACGACTTCTGCCTAAATTATTGTCAAGTTCAGATAATCAAAAAAGGATAATACATTACTTAGGAGAGATTCATCATCGTGGACGAAAGAGAAAATATGGAGTTATTTATGCCACTCAGAGTCCCTTGGATGTTAAAAAGGAAATTTTAGATTTATGTAATTCTAAATTATTTTTCCAAATTCAAGGTGATGCTAGCAATTTACTCAAAGAATACTTAAATAAAGAAGAACGAGAAAGACTAAAGCAGCTACCAACTGGGCATGCATATATTACCAGTATGAGAAAACATGAACCTGTGGAAATAAAATTCCCTTATTTAGATTAATTTTTCTAGCATATGAGGTTGTAATTAAATGGAAGGAAAACAAATTAACAGCGTCATTAGAACAAGAATATTAGAGCTTGAAGACAAGTTAATGGATGTTATCATAATTTCAAATAATTATGACCGAATTCCTGTTCCTGTGTTTGAACAAGAAATAAACTTCATATTAAAAGAAATCGAACATTTGGAGAGATTAAATACATAACTCTTACTTTTTTATGTTATAATTAACTTATCAACTCTTAGTGATGTTATTATGAATAAAAACTATAATTTAAGAGAAAAAATTTGGAATAAATTTTATTCTCGAGAATCAATTGAAAAATTTGAAAATTATACTTACAATTTACTTAACTCCGGTAAAACCGAGTCAGAAATTAAAACTATTACAAGTCAGTATGAAAACGAGTATTGGAACGAATTAAAGAAATTAGGGTTATACCCAGAAGATAAATGTATTCTTTATGGAGATTACGACATTGATGTAGATGATAGTGAATTCACAATATATAATGAGTACATAGATTACGAATATTTTGAAGAAAACGATGAATTGATAAGTTTTCCATTAAATAAAGACATTTTAGGTATGTTAATCAACGATTTATTGAAATATGATATTGAAAAGAATTCAATAAAAAATTTAAAAATTTCACAAAATAATTCTCAAAAACCATATATTATTAAAGAGTTTACTGATCACATTCATTTAAGCACTATAGATCAATCAGATTTTATTCCTATTGCCATTTTTTCTACAAAATTAACCCATATTGTTAAAAAACTATTTCAAATTTATACAAAAAAAATAGCCTAAAATGAAGCAAAAATAGAGTGGAATTTATGAGTGATTTACTTATCAGATCTTCATGTCACCAGCCAAGGTAATGTTTTAGATTTGGTTTTAGACATTAATAACAAAAGTAATTACGTTTTGGAGTGCTTTTCATATGAGTTATTATTGAAACCTAAAAAGAATTTAATAGAAATGACCAGAGATGATACGTTGAAATCAAGAGATCTTCATGAGAATCAATGCAATATATATAATCTCCAGGTTGGTAAAAAAGGTTGCGTAGCCTTTTCATGTGTCATTTCATTTACAAATCCCATTTTTATTTAATCTTATGACGAGTATATTTCTCTAAAGAGAATAAGTTTAATTTTTTCAACATGAACCAAATATTTTGTCTTTCCGTGATTCTAAGGAATTTTCTATTGTTAATTAATCCCAACTAATATTTAGATATGATCCCATAATCTTTTTTTTAAGTTAGGAGCAGCATGGAAATCATTGAATTCTCAATAGATAAGAGAAATTTTTCTCTTAAATGTCGAACCATTATAAAGTATTATACATTCAAATTGGATAGGAAATTGGTATTTAAATTTTACTCAAATCCCTATCTTCAGATAGTATCTTTTTCAAGATTATTAATAGTATCAAACAATAAATTTAGAAAATCTAAGATTTTATCAAAATCTAATTGATTTTTTACAGAGTTTGATAAATGTGAGACAGAAGTCTTCAAAAAATGTTTTATATCTTTAATCTGTAATTCTTTCATATAAATCTCAATTTGGTCTGGTTTGAAATAATTTATTATTAAAAGATGTAATATAATTTGTAATATTATATCAGGATAGAGTTTCTTCATATAATTTTTCGTATGGAATAATCTTATCATTTTCTTCTTTTGGATGTAGATTAAAAACTCTAATTCTTTCTCTGAAAATTGAAATTGTTCATAAATTTTGTTATTATAATAGAGTCCAATCAATAGAATAAAATCATTTAAAATTTCTCCAGTTATAGCATGAAATTGATTTTTTCTGTGATGTGTTTTTGAGAGATCTTCGAAAATATAATCAATATTTTTCTCCATAGCAAGATAATGAAATATATATTCTCTAAATTCACTTATCAATAAATCATAAAATTCCCCAGTTCTATTACTAATGATGGCGAGTTCAACATAATATGCTAAAGGACTATTACATATGATTATATATTCACTTTTGTTTATTTTTTTAGAAAAAGAAAAAAAAGCATCTAAATAATATTCTACACCGTCTATTCTACAATAAGACGAACCTTTCTTCATTTTTATAAAATTAAACTTAATATTATTTTCAGGTTTTCTCGAAAAATTATTGATTGAGGCTATATCATTAATAGAAAAATGATGAATCCTAATCCCGTCTATAATTTCAAATTCTTTTTTAATAATGTCATGTTTAAAAGAGATATACTTTATTTGAGGTGTTTTTAGTGCCTTAATTAGATGGTTTGTAAAAGACGAGGGTAAAGCTTTCTTGAATAGGATTGATTCTAATTCATTATGAAATATTGAAAATATAAATTCTGAAATCTCTTGGCATTCATTTATTCTGCTATCTGATAGATAAAATAGATTGAATTTTTTATCTCTTGTTAAGGTTCTAAAGAAAATTCTATTCTCGGAATCTCTCCAAAAAGATCCTTTCATTCCATGCCTAAAAGGTGTGTATAAATAATCATAATTATAACAATAAAATCTGCCAATTTTATTTAAATTCCATAAAAATTTATCATATTTTAGATTAACCATGAATCGTTCTTCTAAAGACATTTCATTTAAGGGATATAAATCGAATATTTCAAGGAAATCTTTTAAAGTGGGCTCTTGTAAGTTTTGGTACCATTTTTTAAGTCTAGCATCTTCAATTTGAGAAAAAGTATTTCGATTTGTCTTAAAATCCTTTAATCCTATTATGATAGAAGCTAAATCAGCACAATACTGTGTTGTCTCACTCATTATTTCAACCATTAAATAATATTTACATTCTTCTGTATAAGGAACAGAACTTACATTTTTCATGTTAGAAGGATTATTTCTAATGTCACTTTTTAAATCTATTTTAAAGCCTTTTATTTCGGCTATTTTTTTACTATCTTTTTGAATTTCTCCACTTACAAATGATAAAGGATTATATTGATCGTTTACAATCTTTTGGAATCTCTCAGCATTTCTATCAAGGTCTTTAATTTTTCTTTTTATATTATAATATCTAAGATGATAGTTATATCCAGTAAAAAATACTATTTTTGTTAGTTTTTTGAGTTCCACATTTATTCACTTGGTTTATAACGAATAACATTTATTACTATCTCTAGTATTCAATTATGAGTATTTAATAAACAGAGGTGTATGATTTATTTTTAAATGAATTTACTAATTATTAAATAAAAATAGCTAGATAAGGAAAAATTTGGATATTGTAGATATTTGGAAGTATAAATTAAAAATCTTTAAAATAAGTAAATCCAAGAATGTCGTTTATTATTATTAGGCTTGTATTCAAACCTAAGTAAGAGTGGGAGGATTTTATTTATAACTTAATTGAATATTACTGTTTAAATGCAAAAATATCAAGATCATCGGGGATATCTATTAAATCTAACTTTATAGCAGATAATATACTTTCAGAAAAGATCTCGCAGTGGACTTCCCTATTGGAAGCAAAAGTAATTCTTGTTGGTGGAAATGCTTTAATAATATAATGAGAGTTACCATGAGTTGTAGATAACCACCAATAAGGATCTTTATAAGCATTTACTATCCCCAATCCCTGAGGTTGTTCTGTTCTTCGAGAATAATTGCGAATGTTTTCAGGTATAATTTCACTTAATCCAGATAATAACCAACCAATAAAAAACAATATTTTATTACTTAACACATTTTGCTTCTTTAATTCTCCTATCATATATTCAAGTCCTTTTGGAACTGTCCTATTATCACTGGTATATAAGTTTAAAATCCCTTTTTTTTCACATAAAGCCCTTAAAATACGTTCAATTTGGAAAATACTCGTCTGGATACAGTGAAAAAAATCCCCTCTTCCATAATGTCCTAAGCTTGTATGGAACATTCTTTTCGATAACTCGTCTATTAAATCAGAGAAATGGATAAATGCATATACATTTCCTAAAATTTTGTATTTGTCATAATCTCTTGATTTGTGAACAAAATAAAGCAAATTTTCCATTACATTCTTTTTATAATAAAAAGTTCTCATGATAATTGGATCTCCAGCATCATAATATCGTGTAACATCATCAACCACTAATGTGGGAAATAAACTAGTTATTCCGAGCTCTTCATTTGATATGTCAGGAATATCAGGGATAAAGCAATCGTTAACCACTATTTTTTTCAAAAAATGTATGTACCTTTTAAATAGTCCATGATATTTTATTTATTTTTTCAACCTCATTTATTAGTATGCGGAAAATTCCGGATTATTTAAGAATTCTGTGGCAGTCTTTTTGATTAAATTAAATCTATTGCTGAAATTTATTAAGTTTTGAGGAATTTCTTTCAGATATGGATCTACTACAAAAAGTTGATGATCTAAATTATCTGCTAACCATTTAATTAAAATCTCGTTAATGTGAACATCCTTAAAACCGTAACCAATTATGATAAGATTACTAAAATCCTTTAATTTTTCAGGAAATAAACGTAAAAATTCATGGGGCGCTTCTTGACTGAATTTCTTATGAAATTTATGTTCACCGCTTAATAAAGTTCTTCTTAGAAACTGTAATACTCCACTTTCATTATAAAAGGAGATTTCATTAATAGATTTTGGTAAATTTCTTGGATGAATCATTAAATTAGATTTTATTAAAGATTTAATCCAATCATTAAGAGACAGACCATCTGGAATTAGTTTTATTATATATTTCCGATCATCAAAAGTAAATAATCCCAAGGAACCATGAATCTTAACGAGATTTATCCCATACTCGTTTTTAGGAAAAAATGTCATTTTATCTAAATTAAGATTTTGAATTGGAAATATATTTGAGTTTATTTGATACCTTCCACCACTAACAATATCTTGAAAAATTATAGGCTTAATTTCATGTCCAAACCCTTCAGATAACGGAATTTTATACTCACTTGCAATCATCTCTATTAATAAATCATGATTCAATGTAAAAATCCAAGTTGGCTTGCACTTACTTGCAATGATTTTCATTCCTTTATATAATAAAATAGTTTCTCTAAATTTAGTAAAATTTGCATGATATTTTATAAATATAAAAGATAGATACTCATTAGTTCTATATAAAAGACCTCTGAATTCTTCATTTTTAGGAGCTCTATGTTGTTCATATAATTCCTCAAGTTTTCCTATTATTTGTTCATAATTTAATTCTTGATTTTCAATAATAGAGAAAAATAAATCTAATGTATCATCGGAAAAATCCAGATTCCCTTTTTCTTTCCATTTATTAACGACTGGTTGAAATCTGTCTCTACCAAAAAAGCTACGTAAATCATTAGTAATGGTATTAATAAGAGGAATACCAAATTCAACACAAAATCCTGATCCTAATAAAAATGAGGAATTAGAAGGAAATTTACTCATTTCAAATTCTTTATTGATTTTTATAAATCTAAATATTACCGGTATTAAAAAATTTTCATACCAACAAACTGTCATATAAGTTTGAAGTACATCTTTTTTGTTATATGATTACAAGACTATTTTCTTTTTTTTTCTCTACTGTTTAATTAAGACTGAAAAAGATATATTTCCCTTCGTTTTATTGAATAATAAGACAAATTATTTAATTAAAGATGAAAATAATTTCAATTGGATTTAAGAATCCCTTTCACGAATCAGGATATACTAATATAATTAAAATTAATAACCTTGATGATATCAATCTATTCATTGGTAAAAATAATTCAGGCAAAACAAATATACTCAGATATATCTTTAATTTACTGCATCAAAAAGTCGATACAAGGGGTAATTTTCGTCGGTTAAAAGTTAAATTAGACCATGAAGATACTGATTTAATTTTAGGTAAGTTTTATGATAAAATTTTAAAAATTTATCAAAATCGAAATAATAACACCCCTGAAACTGATCATAG
>SDBV01008836.1_pt1 | contig 13509 bp, 13 predicted proteins | sample 2277081 | NCBI WGS metagenome assembly SDBV01 (sample SAMN10402039, study PRJNA504765) | marine sediment metagenome | isolation source: marine sediment core GS10_PC15, 223 cmbsf | place: Arctic Ocean: Southern Knipovich Ridge | collected 2010 | reverse complement strand
ATGATCGTATTGCTTACACCCATGAATTGCTTATCGTACGCAAGTTTAACAGTAATTTCTCTTTTCAGCTGATGCCGGGACTTGTTCATATCAATACTACACCAACTGCTGATGACGACAATAGCATTTATTTTCTTGGTGGTGGTTTTCGATACAAATTAACCCGTAGTGTAGCCTTTACTTTTGAATATTACTATCGCTTCAATCCCCTTACTTCCATTCAAACATTTGATCCGATTGGCGTGGGGTTTGATATCGAAACAGGAGGCCATGTGTTTCAATTACTATTTACTAATTCAAATGCCCCATTCGAAAAAGGATTTATTACGCAGACGACTGATGATTTCTGGAATGGTGATATCCGTTTTGGGTTCAACATTTCACGAACATTCCAACTCGGACAGAAAAGTAAATACTAGTGTGGTAATTACTAAATTGGTTTACTGAATTTTTGCATCAATTTTTTCTTTGTACAAAGCAAAATTTGAAAGCATAGCATCGCTACGGTTGAAAATTTTAACGCAGTAAAAAGGAAAAAAGGGGGCGAAAATAGTGAATGAATTTAGTAATTAACACACTAGCCGGTACCTGTAAATCTGTTTGAATTATATATCCCGTGGTTTAAAATCAAAAAATAGGAAGATTTCATTCCCGATAAATCCTTAGCCACTAAATTTTGCATTAGATTTTAGTTCACTTACGCAAGTAATACATGAACATTCTTTCATGTGTTTTGATTTTTAAATATATTGAGTCTTTATTTTTAGAACACTGGAATCATTAAAAAAATTAACCCCCCTAAATGAAATTTGGATTTGTGATTGACAACAGGAAATGTATAGGATGCCATGCCTGTACCACCGCCTGTAAGTCAGAACATGATGTAGCTGTGGGTGTAAATAGAACCTGGGTGAAACAAACTGAAAAAGGTGAATACCCCAATACACGCAGGTTATTTTCTGTACTGCGTTGCAATCATTGTACCGATGCCCCTTGCGTTGAAATATGCCCCGTGGAAGCGCTTTACACTCGCGATGATGGCATTGTGGATTTTAATAATGATCGCTGTATTGGATGTAAATCCTGTATGCAGGCCTGCCCTTATGATGCCTTGTATATCGATCCCAAAACTGAAACCGCCGCGAAGTGTAATTATTGTGCACACAGGGTTGATATCGGCCTCGAACCGGCATGTGTAAATGTATGTCCTGAACATGCAATTATTTCTGGCGATATGGATAATCCACATTCGGAGATTTCCGAAATATTGGCCAGGGAACAGGTAACAGTAAGAAAGCCTGAAAAGGGAACTGGCCCCAATGTGTTTTATATCGATGGTGATTTTGCCTCGTTGACACCTTCGGAGACTGAGCGCTCGTCAGAATATATGTGGGGTAACCAAACAGCCGGAGTAGGACATTATGCAAAATTCGCAGAAAAAATAATCAATGGAAAATCCCTTGCGGAGATGACAATGGAGTTGTCAGGCAAGGAAGCAACCTTTGCTGGCAAATCCGATGATACCCCTCAAAAATCAGTGAATGTGATTATGGAGAGAGGTGGCGCCCGTCGTGTATATGACACCCCTGATAAAGGTATTTTATGGGGATGGGAAGTGTCTGCTTATATTTTGACCAAGGCAATTGCAGCAGGTGCCTTTTTAGTTCCGTTTTTTGCTGATGAATTTGGTTTTTCTCAAATTAATGGCCCTATTTCTTACCTGGCTATAGCGATTGGATTGCTGTTTCTCGGACTTACCGGGGTCTTTCTGGTGAAGGACCTGGATAAGCCTAGGCGATTTGCGTATGTATTACTCAGACCACAATGGAATTCATGGCTGGTACGCGGAGGATATGCCATTACATTTTTCGGTGCTTTTCTTACACTGACCGGCCTTGGAATGTATTTGGATTGGGGTGTTTCAGTGGCCATTTTTGCCCGCATCACGGCACTATTCGCAATATTTGTGGCTGTTTATACAGCATTCCTGTTTGCTCAGGCCAAAGGACGTGATTTTTGGCAAAGCCCGATGCTGGTAGTTCATATGTTTCTTCATAGTATAATGGCCGGAGCCGCTGTATTTTTAATAGCAGATATGTACCTGGATTCAGGTGCGGCCTGGACAGATTATCTGGACAGGGTTTTGTTTATTGCAATCGGTGTCAACCTGGTGATTATGTGGATAGAGTTAACGATTACCCATCCAACCCAGGATGCAAAACGCGTTGTAAGTATGATTGTAAGTGGCAGGTATAAAACCGCATTCTGGGGAGGTTCCTTGTTGGTCGGTAATGTTATACCTATCATTTTATTGACTTTTGGAGGTATTGAGCTTGCTGCGGTCGCAGGAGTACTTATCCTGGTTGGAATATATATCACTGAAAGTATTTGGGTAGAAGCCCCTCAAAGAATTCAATTAACGTAAACCTGAACCTGAATTGTATTTCGATGTCATATCAGCATAAACCAACATTCATTGAGAAAATAGCAGAAAGGCTGAAGATAATACCCAATCTCCACGATACTGGAGAGGTGGAAATTCCAAGGCTTACCGAACCCGGTGAACTGGAAAAATATCCTCCACCTGACGAATGGGATGACTGGGTAGAGCATGAAGCCACCGGATGGGCAAAAAAAGAGAAAAAGCACTACACGATTGTACCAACTACATGTTTCAATTGTGAATCGGCCTGCGGGTTACTGGCTTATATCGACAAGGATACCAACAAAATCAGGAAATTTGAAGGTAATCCGTATCATCCGGCAAGCAGAGGCCGGAATTGTGCTAAAGGCCCGGCAACTATTAACCAGATCGATGACCCCCAGCGGATCCTGTACCCCATGAAGCGGGTAGGGAAACGAGGCGAAGGCAAATGGGAAAGAGTAAGCTGGGACGAGGCATTAAATGATATTTCCGGAAGAATTGGCAAAGCACTAAAGGAAGGCAGAAATAACGAAATTGCCTACCATGTGGGACGTTCAGGTCACGAAGGTTACATGGACAGGGTCCTTAAATCATGGGGTGTTGACGGACACAACAGTCACACCAATGTATGTTCTTCAGGAGCAAGGTTTGGGTACAATATCTGGCACGGTTACGACCGCCCATCTCCGGATCATGCAAATTCCAAATTTATATTACTCATTAGCGCCCATCTTGAATCGGGCCATTATTTCAATCCGCATGCACAGCGCATCATGGAAGGGATGATGAACGGGGCCAAACTTGCGGTAATGGATCCACGGTTGTCGAATACAGCAAGCCTTGCCAACTACTGGATGCCGACGAGCCCCGGTACAGAAGCGGCCGTACTCCTGGCTATGGCAAAAATATTGATCGATGAAGACTTGTATAACAGGGAATACATGGAAAATTGGGTCAACTGGCATGAATACCTTGCTGCAAAACATCCCGGGAAGGAAGCAACATTTGATAATTTCATTAAAGCGTTGAAGGAAGAATATGCAGACTATACCGTAGAATATGCGGCCAAAGAAGCAGGAGTGAAGGAGCAAATGATTATTGATATTGCCCACCAGATTGGTGACGCGGGCACAAAATTCGCTACGCACAACTGGAGATCGGCCGGTAGTGGTAATCTGGGGGGATGGGCCGTTGCGCGTTGCCTGCATTTTCTTAATGTCCTTACCGGAAGTGTAGGCACAGTGGGAGGAACCTCACCGAGTGCGTGGAATAAATTCAAGCCCAAATTTTTCGATTCCCCTCCCGATCAAAAGTTCTGGAATGAACTCCATTTCCCCGATGAATATCCACTTGCATTTTTTGAAATGAGCATGCTTCTTCCTCATTTTCTGAAGGAAAAGCGTGGAAAGCTGGATGTTTATTTTACCCGTGTATTTAATCCTGTCTGGACCTATCCCGACGGGTTCTCCTGGATTGAAGCTTTGAGCGACGAGGATAAAGTTGGATTACACGTTGCTTTGACACCAACCTGGAACGAAACCGCGTACTATGCCGACTATGTCCTTCCAATGGGACATTCTGCAGAACGACACGATTTGAACAGTTATGAAACACACGGAGCCACATGGATTGCTTTCAGGCAACCTGTGTTACGTGAAGCCGCCAGACGAAGAGGAGAAGAAGTTACTTTCACCTACGAGACCAATCCTGGTGAGGTATGGGAAGAAGATGAATTTTGGATAGAGTTATCCTGGAGAATGGATCCTGATGGCTCTCTGGGTGTGAAAGAACACTTTATTTCGCCTTATCGTGCAGGAGAAAAAGTAACAGTTGATGAATATTACCAATACATATTTGAAAATGTAGCCGGGTTACCTGAAACGGCTGAAAGAGAAAATCTAACCCCACTTGATTACATGAAAAAGTATGGGGCCTTTGAGGTTGAAAGTTCATCGTATAACAAGCATTTGAAAGAAGTATCTTCAAAAGATATGGAAGGTGCCACCGTTGATCCGGTAACGAACACCATTCAAAAGAATGGAAAGAATATTGGAATAATGGAAAAAGGGAAGCCGGTGGTAGGATTTCCTACACCATCACGGAAACAGGAGTTTTTCTCTCAAACGATGATCGATTGGAAATGGCCGGAATATGATATACCAACCTATATTAAAAGCCATATTCACGAAGACAACCTGGACAGGGAAAAGGGGGACTTCCCTCTTGTTCCCACATTCCGGTTACCGGTATTGATCCATAGCAGGTCGGGTAATTCAAAATGGCTGACTGAAATGGCCCATCGCAATCCGGTTTGGATGCATAATAGCGATGCAGAAAAATTCGGAATTGTTACCGGGGACCTTGTAAGGGTAAATACAGCTATTGGTTACTTTGTTGACAAAGTGTGGGCTACTGAAGCAATGAAACCAGGCGTTGTGGCCTGTTCACATCACATTGGGAGGTGGCGCAGGCCGCAGGATGTGGAAGCTAACAGTTGGGCAACCAATACAGTCTCGATCAAAGAAAATGATGGAAAATGGAAGATGAAGACAATCAGCGGGATCAGACCATTCAAAAGCGAAGATGATGATTCATCCCGGATTTTCTGGAGTGACGGGGGAGTACACCAAAACATTACATTTCCCGTTCATCCCGATCCTATAAGTGGTATGCACTGCTGGCACCAGAAAGTACGCATAGAGAAAGCACATGCTGATGATGAGTATGGAGATGTATTTGTGGATACGAATAAATCAATGGAAGTTTACAGGGAGTGGCTTGCCATGACACGTCCGGCACCCGGACCTGATAATCTTCGTCGCCCCTTGTGGTTTGCCCGTGCTTTACGCCCGGCGGAGGAAACCTATTATTTGAATAAAGATTAATAAAGGTCCTCATAGATTTGGTTTTTTGAAACCGGATATGATCTTTGCGATACATATTGTAAGAATGATCCTATTATTTGAAAAAAAGTATTAAATACCAGGTATTTCCATTTCTTCAATGGGGTAAGCGGGTCAATAAAAAGACACTGAAGTCTGATTTCATTGCCGGGCTTACAGGTGCAGTGATTGTTTTACCGCAGGGTGTGGCTTTTGCAATGATAGCTGGTATGCCACCCATTTACGGGCTTTATACAGCCATGGTAACACCAATAATAGCGGCGTTGTTCGGTTCATCATACCACCTTATTTCAGGGCCAACCACGGCAATTTCCATTGTAGTGTTTTCTTCGATAAGTCCCCATGCGGCACCAACTACAGAGGATTTCGTTCAGCTTACGCTTATACTCACTTTCATTGCCGGTATAATACAATTCGCTTTGGGATTATCGCGCATGGGTACCCTTGTGAATTTTGTATCCCATTCAGTAGTTATTGGTTTTACTGCCGGTGCTGCTCTGCTCATTGCCACAAGCCAGGTGAAACACATCTTTGGCCTTGAAGTTGCCCGTGGCCTTTCGTTTCAAGAAACCTGGATGACGATTTTACATGAACTTGGGAATACAAATCTTTATATTCTTTTAATCGCCCTTGCTACACTTCTTATTGCAATTCTAATTAAAAAGATAGCTCCCAGATGGCCTAATTTATTATTAGCTATGATTATGGGAAGCCTGTTGAGCATATTAATTGAAGGAGAATCCCGGGGTGTTACATTAGTTGGAAAACTACCATCATACCTTCCTCCATTTTCAATACCCAATATAACATTTGAGAGCATTCAGATGCTTGCACCAAATGCATTCGCAATCGCCCTGCTTGGTTTGATTGAAGCGGTGGCTATTGCCCGGTCCATTGCCGCTAAAACAGGGCAGCGGATTGATGGTAACCAGGAATTTATAGGGCAGGGATTATCGAACATCATTGGGAGTATGTTTTCGAGTTATGCAGGATCAGGGTCATTCACAAGATCCGGAGTAAACTATCAGGCAGGTGCAAAAACGCCTTTGGCTGCCATATTTGCAGCTTTAATCCTGATGGCTTCACTACTTTTTATTGCTCCCCTGACAGCCTGGCTGCCCATACCTGCCATGGGGGGTATTATTTTACTGGTAGCATATAATCTGATTGATTTTCATCATATACGACAGGTATTTGTGGCTAGCAAAAGAGAAGCCATTGTTCTTTCTATCACCTTCTTATCCACCTTGTTATTCGACCTGGAGTTTGCAATTTATTTTGGTGTACTTTTTTCACTTATATTTTATCTGCAACGCACGTCGAAACCGACCATTGTTGCTATGGCCCCTGACCCTTCACATTCCCGGCGGAAATTTGCTGCGGTTAGAAAAGAAAATATTACGGAGTGCCCCCAACTCAAGATCTTGAGCATCGAAGGTTCGGTCTTTTTTGGAGCGGTTAATCATGTTGGTGACCGATTGGCAGAGGAAAAACTTATCTATAAACACATATTAATTGTTTGCAGTGGTATAAACCTGCTGGACGTGGCAGGAGCTGAATTATTAGTATCTGAAGCTAAGAATTTATCCGGGAGACGTGGGCAGCTTTACCTGAGCAGTATGAATAATAAAATGAAAACTTTACTTAAAAAGGGCGGATACTGGGATCAGATAGGTGATGAAAATATTTTCGATTATAAAGAAATTGCGATTTCAAATATCTACTCCCGGCTTAGAAAAAATATTTGTGATTCCTGTGAAGTAAGGATCTTTAAAGAGTGTAATGAAGCATGATATCCGAAATTCGAAGCACTAAATCCGAAATGTACACAATAACAAATCAACAAAAATACCACAACGATTGACCTCACACCTACATTTTAACATCCCCAAACACAACATGCCATCATTCCAACATTCCATCATTCCAATATTCCATCATTCCTTATCCACCTTATCCACCGGTTTATTGGAAAATGCAACGGGTTGTTCAACAAAGGATCTTTAAAGAGTGTAATGAAGCATGAAATTCGAAATTCGAAGCACTAAATCCGAAATGTACACAATAACAAATCAACAAAAATACCACAACGATTGACCTCACACCTACATTTTAACATCCCCAAGCACAACATTCCAACATTCCATCATTCCAACATTCCAATATTCCAACATTCCAACATTCCAACATTCCAATCTTCCAACATTCCAATATTCCAACATTCCATCATTCCAACATTCCATCATTCCAACATTCCAATCTTCCATCATTCTAATATCCCAATCTTCCATCATTCTAATATCCCACCTTTATACCTTCGGTATACAGGTCCACCATTGCACCATTGCACCATTGCACCATTGCACCATTGCACCATTGCACCATTGCACCATTGCACCATTGCACCATTGCACCATTGCACCATTGCACCATAGCACCATTGCACCATTGCACCATTGTATCATTGTTTGTAATCCACCTTATCCACCGGTTTATTGGAATATGCGATGGGGTGTTTTAGAAAAAGAGTTTTAGTTTGTTTCCAAGCTTTTGTAAAAAGCTCACTGTTTCGATAGTTGTTAAGCGCTTCATCATTCTCCCAGTGTGAATAAGTAGAAAAGATATTTTGAGAATGATAGTCCTGATGAAGTTCAAGGTGATTGCATCCGGGAAAATTTCTGATCTTATGTTTTATACTATTAAATATATTTTTGAACTCTTCAACTTTATCCAATTGAAAAGTCATTCGTACGATTCGTATCAGCATTGGCTAAGTGTGTATTATTCTTCAAAATTTATTATAACAGGACTATCAAATTGTAATCCAAGGAGTTTGGATGCATTCCCATGGCTTATGCCTATTTCAAGGAAACCAAGGGAATTAAACAAAAGAATTGCATCACCACTATCCACTCCATTATAGGAGTTGTGAATATATTGTGCAGTTTCCCGACCGAATTTTACTGTGTAGGCTTTCCCTTTACTTAATATTTCAAAATCACTGAGTTGGATATTGGTGATCAGATTTCCGTAATGATCTATATGCACTACATGGCCATTGATTTGTTTTTTTGTTGCCCGTGATATTCTTCCGAGCATTCGTTTATATTCTGTTACAGGTTTGCCAAGATCGTGGAGGGTAGTTCCGCTTGCAAGTTTAGCTGCAACACCGGCGAGGATATCGCGGGCGGGAAAGCTTGATATTTTTGGATTGATTGAATTGATGTCAACAACATGCGTGGCTTCATTATCACTTAATAATCCCCAAAAACCATTATCATTACCGAGAAAATAATGCCCTTCCAGCTTAAGGGCAAGAAAAGTGTCGTCCGGACCGGAGGATGAATTTACAGCAACTATGTGAATGGTTGCCTCCGGGAAATCCCTGAAAACAGCATTAAGAGTAAACGAAGCCTGGGCCAGATTGCATGATTCTATGTCGTGACTGATATCGATAATCTTCAGGTTGGGATTGAGACTTAGTATTTTCGCCTTCACTGCAGCCACATAGTGGTCCTTTGTTCCGAAATCAGATAAAAATGTAATGAGCGCCATTAACTCCGAAAAATCCCTAATTTTGTTTATGACAAAAATAGTTAAAAAAATATCTTGAAATCTGCTATTTCAATTCTGATGTCAATAAAATTTCGGATGGGAATTGGAAATGATTATCGAAAATTTTGTACCTTATTTCAATAAATATAAAAGTATTCTATGCAAGAAGAGGTTGAAAAATCAATTAATCTGGAAAATATATCATTGCCTGAATTCCTGGGTGTCCAGAATCAAAATATTAATGCGATTGCAACAGAATTTCCAACCTGTAAAATTTTCTCGCGGGGCAGTGTGATAGGGCTTAAAGGAAAACCCACTGAAATCATAAAAATCAATGAAGTGATCCTTAGGCTGGTGGATTATTTCCATAAGTATGGTGAGATATCACCTGATACCGTTAAACATTTAATTGATGAAAATGAATTGGCGCCTAAGAAACCATCCAGCGAGGAGATATTAATCTATGGCACAAAGGGCAACCTGATAAAGGCAAAAACAATCAACCAGCAAAAACTTGTTAATTTAAGTAAGAAAAATGACCTGGTTTTCGCCCTTGGTCCGGCCGGTACAGGTAAAACTTATATTTCTGTGGCATTGGCTGTCAAGGCTTTGAAGAATAAAGAAGTAAGAAAAATAATTATAACAAGACCGGCAGTGGAAGCCGGAGAACATCTGGGTTTCCTTCCGGGTGACCTCAAGGAAAAAATGGATCCCTATGTGCGTCCTGTGTACGATGCCTTATATGACATGGTACCTGCCGAAAAGCTAAAGTATTATGAAGAAAGCAATATCATTGAAATAGCCCCTCTTGCGTATATGCGTGGCCGAACGCTCGATAACGCATTCATAATACTCGATGAAGCACAGAATACCACACCCATGCAGATCAAAATGTTTTTAACCCGGATGGGCCCTGATTCCAAGGTAATTGTGACAGGGGATACCACCCAGGTAGACCTGCCCAAAAATCAGGGTTCGGGATTGATCGATGCTATCAACGTACTCCAGGGAGTTAAGGGTATTAGTTTTATTCAGTTGAACGGCCACGATGTTGTACGGCACCGCATTGTCAAAGAAATAATCAATGCGTATAATGTAAAACACGGAGAGTAGCCTTATCCCATGATTTACCCCCATATCAGAACGGCATTATAAATAAACTCGTAAATTTGAATATGGATATTGAGAGAACAGATAATGAAATTTTGATTAGAGTACCTGCTTCTACTGACATTATCGGAGTTCAGCGGCTTATCGATTATCTTGGTTTTAGAGAGATTGCATCCAAAAGTCAGGCTTCTCAAGAACAGATAGATGAATTGGCGAGAGAATCGAAATCTGGATGGTGGAAGAAAAATAAAGCACGGTTTATTAAGTGAAGATTGTTGTAGATACGAATATAATCTTCAGTGCTTTGATTGGTCCTGATGGAACCATTTCCGATCTCATTTTTAATTCACAAGGTATTCTGAACTTCTTTAGCCCTGAAAGTATCGAAGTAGAGTTACAACGGCACAGATCGAAATTAGCTAAATATTCGAAGCTAACTTCAAATGAAATCGATAAACTTTATAATTCATTAATGAAGAGAATCGAGATCATTGATCTATCGGCAATATCAAATGAATCTTGGAACAAAGCGGTTGATCCTGTAAAAGATATAGATTAATTCGATGCTCCATTTCTGGCACTTGCCATAGAGCTCAAAGCAGTACTTTGGACTGGAGACAAAAAGTTAATTTCTGGTTTGAGAAAGAAAGGGTTCAATGATATATTGAATACTCAGGAATTATTTGAAAAACGAAAATAACGACTCGCCAACATCCGCTAAAAATCCATAGGCTAATGATCTATTTGTAAAGGGCATTTGAAACAGATATTTTTATGGAAATTTATAGACGGCAAGCCTACCGATTTTAGCTGTGTCGTTGTATTCAATTTCTAAACCTTAATTAAAGATATGTTTATTGGACATTTTGGAATCGGATTTGGAGCGAAAAAATATGCTCCTGCAATTTCTCTTGGCGTTTTGTTCATTGCCGCCGAATTTTTGGATTTACTTTGGCCAAGTTTACTTCTCTTAGATCTTGAACATGTTGTTATTTCACCTGGAATTACAAAAGTAATGCCATATGATTTTATTGATTACCCAATTTCCCACAGTTTAATAATGGTTGTTGGGTGGGGCTTTATTTTGGCTTTGCTTACTAAATTCATGTTCAAAAACTTAAAATATTCAATTATAATTTTTCTGTGTGTTATTAGTCATTGGTTTTTAGATTTAATTGTTCACAGACCAGATTTGCCAATTATACCAGGGGATTCAACATTACTGGGGTTTGGATTGTGGAATTACCCATTTTTAACGGCACTTATAGAAGGTGTAATTTTCATAGCCGGTGTGTTTTTGTACCTAAAGGCAACATCTTCAAAAAATAATCATGGTAAATACGGCTTGATCGTCCTTGTAGCTCTTTTTATTGTAATCCAGGTGGGTAGCATGTTGGGACCTCCTCCTCCCAATGTTAATGCGATCGCATGGGTGGGACAATTACAATGGTTATTCGTAATTCTGGCATTCTACGTCGACAAAAACAGAATAGCTACAAATTATCAAACTGAACACAACAAGAAATAAGCGCTATTTGCCAAAGGGATCCTCTATAGGAGTCCTATTGGACCTTCGGGAAAAACAAGCGTTTATTAAAGTCGTTGAGTTTAATTAGATTACAATTTAAAAAAATAATTCACGTATATCGAAATGGGAAAACTTAACATAAAACAATCAATTGAAATTAATACAAGTGCTGACATTGCGTGGAAAATTATCGGACCAAACTTTCTAAACATAGCAGATTGGGGACCAGGTATAAATAAATCTTGGAACAATGAGTCTGTTCCTGTAACTTTTGAAGGAGCACCTGCAGGTGGTCGATTTTGCGACCTTGGAAATTTCGGAAAGGCAGACGAGCGAATAGTACATTACGACCAAGTGCAGAAAGAAATCACTTGGTCTGCAAAGATCGATAAGATGCCGAGCTTTTTGGTAGACCTTCAGAACGCCTTAAAAGTTGAAAGTATTAGCGAAAACTCTTGCCGAGTATCGACCAACATAACTGCTGATCTAAAAGGTTTACGGGGTATGTTTTTAAGTATTCCCCTTAAGAGTAATTTTACAAAACTTCAAAAGCGTTTTTTGAAAGATTGGAAAACTTATGCAGAAACGGGAGAAGTGTCTGAAACTAAAAAAAGAGAGATTGCTAAACTCGAGAAAAAATAAAGAACTAAACACAACAATGGCTAGGTCGGCAAACCGGCAAAAGTAGATTCTGACAATTCAGTATTAACTTTAATCAAATTCGGACAGTTAGGAGGTTTGATGACCGGTTCGACCGCCTAGTCGAAACCGTCGTTACCAGCAAGGCGAAGAATAGCCGACTACAAAATTGATACTGAGGTGAAAATTGACTATGACTAATAAATTGAAAAACATTGATTTATCAATACCAAGACGCAGATATTATAGAGACGAATGCAACTTGACTATTTGTCCAGAATGTGGTTCTGATTTGATTGAAGAAAACTGTACGATATTATTGTGTGCTAAATCTGATTCAGGTGAAGGCGAATTTATGACAAACCTTTCAGGTAGCCATTTTTGCAAAAAATGTCCTGTCGTGGTTTTTGACCCAGACAAGGTTGAACAAGCTGCAACGCTTGGGATTAGAGGAAACAAAAATCTAAGATACATCATTGGTGGGATTATTGATTTAGATTCAATTCCTGACAATAAGAAACATCTTGAAATCGGATGTGATGACAATCCTGTGCCATTAGTTCATTTTTTACCAGACCTAAATAATCAGACTGTAATTGCAGACACAAAACCTGGAAGAAATGACCCTTGTTTGTGTGGAAGTGGAAAAAAGTATAAAAAATGTTGTGGAAAATGACTAAATGGCTAAAAAGAAAAGATTTTGAAGAAACATTTTTACCATTAACCAGCAAAGGTAAACAGATTTGGGTCATTAGTAAGGTTAAACAATTACCTTATGAAATAGTAGAAATGGCTCTTCGTTTAGCTGATTTGGACTTTATAAAATATGTTAGGATTTGTGATGAAACCCCTGCTGTTTCTGAACTTACCCCTGAAGCAAATTAAAAGAAGCGACCCCACTGTTTAACCTTGTGGGATTTGCGAAGCGGAGTGTAGCCAATATTCCATAGCGAGTAAAAAACAACAGAGTAACAATTTGGTACATTCGTTTCAACAGAAAATTACATAGCTGTTTGGGCGTTAAAAAAAGAATCAAAAAGTAAAACCTGTTGTATTATGGAGTTGGCTAATAGGAACAAAAAAATACAACAGGTTAGAAACAAAATGCAATTCAACTCGGATTATGTATTAGACTTTGTCGTGAGAGCTATAACTGGCTGTTAGATAGGTGCTCGCGCAGGTTTTTGCAACACAGGCATAGCACCGCTATGGTGAGTAGGAAAAATCGAGCAAGTGCCTAGATGATAGTCAGCTATAGTTCGTAATAGATTTCTAATGCATAATCCGGGTTTAACCCTATATTAGGGTAAAAAGAGGAACCCATATGGCTACTAACAGGAACTGAGTTC
>SDBV01008835.1_pt1 | contig 13509 bp, 12 predicted proteins | sample 2277081 | NCBI WGS metagenome assembly SDBV01 (sample SAMN10402039, study PRJNA504765) | marine sediment metagenome | isolation source: marine sediment core GS10_PC15, 223 cmbsf | place: Arctic Ocean: Southern Knipovich Ridge | collected 2010 | reverse complement strand
TAATGACTGGAAGGGTGAAAGATGATAAAATTAACGGCAATGAACGACATAATAAAAATTATTAGATCGGTAACCTACGCACTACTAAAAGCGGGAAGAAATTTTTCCCTGGACTTTGTTGAGATGACCAAGGATCCGCAGGACAACGCGCAACAATTGGTTCTTGTGATCGGTATTCTTATCGTTTTAATAGCGGTGGTCGTAACGCTTACCTACTCGGTTTGGACAGGAATAAAAAACCGGGGACAGGGCGACGTCCAGATAGTGGATGACGGTTTTCCCAAGGAAGATCGTCTAAAGGTGAAATGATCTTTCTGGAGGCAGAATAATACTTGAGCGATTTTTTTGAGTCTGAGGATCTTTTTGAAGAAGAGATAGAAAAAGATAGCGGGATAATTAAACCCCACCCTACCGGGGGTAGAAAGCTGGTAGTAGCTCTGCTTGTCGCGGTAATCTTACTGGTGTCCGCCATCGCCTATCTGCAATATTTTTATAAAGTCACTGAAGAACAGCCCGTGGTCGAAGCAATCGCCAAGGGTACCGGCTCTACTTTTTTAAAAGATCCCTTAGGAATAGCCACTTATAAAGACAAGTTTTACGTAACTGACGCCTCTAATAAAAGAGTCTTGGTCTTTTTGGATGACGGTTCGCCTCTTTATGATTTTTCCGGAGGATCACTGCACGATAAGCCGAACTTAAAACTTAAGTATCCCAACAGTATCGCTGTAAATAGCGAAGGTAAGGTCTTTGTCGCTGATATCGAAACGGGGATGATCATTGAGTTCTCGGAATCGGGACGGGTCTTAGACAGCTTCCAACTTATAAAGGATAGAAAACAAAAGATAAAACCGTTGGCGCTGGCTTTTGATGATCGTGATCGTTTCTACGTAGCCGAAGCAATTACGGGAAGTGTTTATGTCTTTAATAAAGAGGGCGAGCTGAGTAATGTCATCGGAAGAGGAGAGTTGAAATTTCCAAACGGCATTGCCGTTTCCGATACCGGAGATATCTATGTTTCCGACTCCAACGCCCAGCAGATATTAATTTTCAGTGACTCAGGTACTTTGAAGAAGCGGTTCAACAGAGGCGAGGACAAACGCTCATTTCTTCCAAGGGGCATGACATTTACCGATCGAGGAAATCTATTGGTCGCCGACACTTTAAGCTCGGAGATAGTAGAGTTTGATGAGGACGGCAAGGAGCTCAGTAGTTGGGGTAAGCCGGGTGTCGAAGACGACGAACTTACCTTTCCTAACGGGATTGCCTACGCAAACGGTAAGCTATTCATAGTCGACCGTGGGAACAATAGGGTCCTTATGGTACGAAACTTTCCTAAATAGACATACACTCAGAAACGCTTAGTAAAGACAGGCATAAACCTGCTACTCTTTCGCTAAGATATTGTTTAAAAGCCAGCCATTAGAGGTATGCTTCTACCATAAGATAGCTATTCAAGAACTAAGTAAATTCGATTTCTAAAAGGAAAAAATTAGATACGGTTTTGATCATCACATTGAACAATCAAAAAAGAGGAAAATATACTCGTTTACCATGGATTTTGCTTGACATAATAGGGGGAAATTGGTTACACTTTTGGCAAGCGGATGAATACCTGCCGCGAGCGGTCAAAAATAACCATAAGCTACCAGCTTTAAGCTTTGTATGAAAGTAGCTTTTAGATGATAGGATGTTGCGATTAACGGTTCCAGGGCTTTAGGTGATATAACTTATAGGATCGGCTTCACCGTTCTTCTCGCTATCTCACTTATTTTTATCTTAAGCGTTCCGGCGAGTGCGGGCGGGTGGCTTAAGGCTTCATCATCAGATACCGTGGGCTCTGATTACTACAAGGATCTTCCTGAAAACGCCGGGCACTCTTCGGCTCACGGAGGATACGTATCAACTTCCAATCTTTGCAAGACTTGTCACGCCGTCCACTTGGCCGGTTCAAATAGCTATCGACTCGTAAAAAGCGGCGTAACCGATTTCGAAGCGGGCGCGGACCGTACTCAAGGGGAGCATAGCGAAGAAGGTGCCGGTAGCTCTCGGGCAAACGAGTGTATGTATTGTCACGATGCTACGGCTGGAGTCACAGAAAAAAGGCCTTACGACCTGCAACAACGACTACAAACAGTAAGAGGAGAGCATACCCTTGGAGCAACCAGTGTCCCGGATTCCAACATTAATGGCGGGACGCCCGGTGACGGAAAGCTTTGGGCTAGAAATGGCGGCGCAAGCGGAGAACTTAACTGTTATCAATGTCATAGTGTTCACGGCGCTAATACCATTGGTTACGATATAGATTTTGATGGAATCCCTGATCCGATAGCTCTATCTGGAGCTGCTTACGACGGTGACGATGGGGTCGAGAATTGGAATACGAAAATACTTAGAGCTGACCCGTCCGGTGACGGCATACCCCTCGGCGAAGGTACCGCGGGAGTCACCGCCGCCGCTCTGGCATCAGATCCTTACGCGGTAAAGAGCGGTTTTTGCGGTGATTGCCATAATCTTAATCCTAACTGGGTAATGACGACGGCCGATTCTGATAGGCCGAACTCGCTAAGCCATCCACAAGGGCCGGGAACCGATGGCCTTTTAGAGGAATATGGCGTAAGCAGCGTCTCGGTCGCTTCCCACCTTGGTGAAAGACAGGGGTGCCGCGGCTGTCACGTAGCCAGTGATAACAACCAGATCCCCGGACCTAGCCGGTTTCCGCACCAGAGCGTCGGCTGGAAGCTCCTTTTTGATGAATACACTACCAGCGGCACAGCCGATCTAGCCGGTGACCCGAATAGAGCCCTTCCGGCCATGGATCAAGTATGCATGAAGTGCCATAATCCGCCGGAATTCGGCGAAGGCAACTATGCTACCATCGAGCAAGCAGCTTGTTATAGATGCCATGTTCCTGCAAGCCCAACAGGTGCCCCGGATATTCAGACCCAGTTCGCTAAGGCGTCGGTCATGCCGATTGGAAACAGCGATCTTCATAATGATGGCGAATCGAATACGGATGTCGGCTATAACGCTGGCACGCCCGACAATCGACACGCCGAATGTCTGGATTGTCATAATCCGGAAAGAGAGATCCAGGGAGCTAGGATCCCGCAGCTTGGAGCAGACGGTTTAGATGTCATCAATGGAGTTGCCGGAAGCATTCCTTCCTACTCACCGACTATTATGAACGCGGCCGATTCGAACACGCGCCAATACAAGCTCTGCTTTAGATGTCACTCTTCTTATACCAGCAGACCGGATAGTAATCTATATGTTGATTCGTCCGGCAACCCTGTCGTCCAGGGTGATAGGGCTCTCGAGTTTAATACGAATAACAGTGCTTTCCATCCTGTTGAGGGTGAAGGCAGAAACCAGTCTCAAGCGCTAAAAGACCAGCTATATGGTGGATTAGACACTAACGCGACGCTAAACTGTACCGACTGCCATAACGCCGATGAGACAAGCGGTACTGTAGGAAAGGCAAGAAATAACACCTTTAAACCTCAGGGTCCTCACGGGTCGATATACGCGCCGATACTTAGGGCCTTCTATAGAACTGATATCTCTTCACTGCCATCCAGTTATGACGAGAGCAATTTTCAGCTCTGCTTTAGGTGCCACGATCCAAGCAAACTTTTATATGTAGCGGGAACCGGCGCCGGCGATTATATGAAGACTAACTTCTCAAGGTGGAAAATACCGGGAATATTGAAGCAGAATCTACATACTTGGCATCTACAGCAGATCAATCCGGTTTGGGATGTGAACGCACCCGGCGGGGTAGCGGTATGTCGTTACTGTCACTACAACATCCACAGTAACCAGCAAGCGCCCAATACGCAGTATGAGTTCTTTAAAAACGGCACTTGGACGATTAGTACCTCACCACCGCCAAACTTTAAGACCCGTCTAATTAATTTCGCGCCGCAGGTGACACAACCGTTTGGTTCCAGGGCTAACCCTGCCTGGCGAGTATGGATAGATGCGCAGCCGGCACCAGTCGAGCCGATTGCTCCAAAAGTACCAAGAGATAAACAATGTTTTATCGAATGCCATGGAAACACCGGTGCCATTGGTTATATGTACGAGATGACTGGTTTCTTTAATACGACTTACAGGAACCCCGACATCAGCCAGGATAACGATTCTCTGGAGATCCCTTAAACTTCTAAAGGATCGGTCTTCAATATTATCGAGTCCTCTTTTGCAAGCTTGTTATTATAGCTCCGCACTTCATTTATGCTAAAATCAGCCAGTATCAATTCATGCATCTGGAGAGCAAGTGGTAAGATTTCGAAAATTATTAGAGACGATCGAACCATACGAGGCCGGAAAGAGGGTATCTGATCTAAAGAGAGACCTTGGCGTGGACGATCTGATCAAGCTATCATCTAACGAATCTCCGTATCCTCCCATAAAGCTTGCTCAAAAAGCGATGGGTCATGCCGCGGCGAATATTAACCGTTATCCCGATGGCGCAAGCCGCCTACTTGTAGAGAAGTTATCGAAAAGACTGGAAAAACCGGCTGAAAACATAATCATCGGTAATGGCTCAAATGAGCTCATAAGATTGGTAGTCCAATCCGTGACCGATCCGGGTGATGAGATCGTCTATGCCTGGCCGTCATTTGTCGTCTACCAGCTGGTATCTAAGATGTTTGAAGCGAAGGCTATTGAAGTACCCCTTGCGGATCACCGGCATGATCTAAAAAAAATGGCAAAGGCGGTAACAAAGAAGACTAAGGTCGTATTTATTTGCAACCCCAACAATCCGACCGGTACGATAGTTACGAAGGAAGAGACCAAAGAGTTCATGGAGGCGGTGCCAAACGATGTCTTGGTAGTATTTGACGAGGCTTATCATGAATTTGTCGACGACCCCGATTACCAAACGGGTGCTGATATTTTTAGCGACTATCCTAACGTGATCGTCCTTCGGACATTTTCAAAGATATACGGGATGGCGGGGGCGAGAATTGGTTATGGTATTGCTCCAAGCGAAGTTGTAAGTTCGCTTCATAAACTAAGAGAGCCATTTAATATTAACACGATAGCCCAGGTAGGAGCCTTTTTTAGCTTGGATGGATCAACGGAGATCGAAGAGCGAAAGAAAAAAAATATTTTTGAGAGGAAAAAAATAGAAGCGGCTTTGGATAGGCTTGGAATGGACCACATAAAATCAGAGACCAATTTTATCTATCTTCCGGTTGGAAAAAATAGTGAAGAGGTCTTTACCCGCCTGCAGCAATTAGGGATAATTGTTAGAGCTTTCGGTGTAGGGAACTATTTAAGGATCACCGTAGGAAATGTATGCGAGAACAGGAAACTTATCGATGCGCTGGAAAGGATAGCCGGATGATGACGGATAACGTGCAGGCACACTTAGGAAAGGACGCTCTCTTATGATGGTCGTAATGAAGGAAGACGCTACAAAAGAACAGATCGATCACGTAATAGAAAAGCTTGAAGGAGCCGGCCTGCGTGCCCATATTTCTAAGGGAGAGTTTAAGACCGTAATCGGAGTCATTGGAGATCGCGGTAAGATCCAGAACCTTCCTATGGAAGTCGTACCGGGAGTCGAAAGCGTAATCCCGATTCAAAAACCCTATAAATTTGTCAGTCGCGAATTTAGACATGAGGATACTGTAATAGATATCGGAGGAAGAAAGATCGGTGGCGACAATTTCGCCGTAATTGCAGGCCCTTGCTCAGTCGAAACCCAAGCTCAGATGAGCGAAGCGGCAGAGGGAGTAAAAAAAGAAGGAGCGGCTTTCTTGCGAGGCGGAGCTTTTAAGCCCAGAACCTCACCATACTCTTTTCAAGGGCTTGGCGAAGAAGGTCTGAAGATGCTGACTCAAGCCAAGGCCGAAACCGGACTTCCGATCGTAACTGAAGTTCTAGATGTCCGCGATATGGATGTAGTTGCGGATCATGCCGATATTCTTCAAATAGGTGCGAGAAATATGCAAAATTACATTCTTCTCCTTGAGGCCGGAAGAACTGGAATGCCCGTGATCTTAAAGAGAGGTTTTGGCTCGACGATTGATGAGTTGTTGATGTCTGCCGAGTATATTGTAAAGGGCGGTAGCTCAGATATTATCTTATGTGAAAGAGGAATTAGGACTTTTGATAATTCAGCTAGAAATACTTTAGATCTTGCAGCCGTTCCGATGTTAAAAAAGCTTACACATCTGCCGGTCATTGTCGATCCGTCCCACGCGACCGGCAAGTCTTGGTTAGTCACGCCGATGAGTCTCGGCGCTCTTGCTGTTGGCGCAGACGGCGTTTTGGTCGAAGTTCATCCCAATCCCGAAGAGGCTCTATGTGATGGCCCCCAGTCACTCGACGTTGAAAGCTTTGGTGCATTGATGGATAAGATCAGACCGATTGCGAAAACGCTCGGGAAGACCATCTCTTAATGGACCAACCAAAAAAAATTGCTATTATCGGCGTTGGTCTTATCGGGGGCTCGCTTAGTCTTGCTTTTAAAAAAAGATGGCCTGATGTCCGTATCTTCGGCTACCACGACAATATCGAGAGATTGGATCAGGCTTTAAAGCTAAAAGTCATTGATGAAGCAACTGATGATATTGAGAATCTTTGTAAGGGAGCCGATTTCATCTTCATCTGCGCTCAGGTATCAAAGATAGTAACGCTTTTGGGTAAAGCAAGACCTTTCATCGATAAAGAAACCGTGATAACCGATGTTGGAAGCACGAAGAGTAATATCGTCGCTGAGGCGGATAAGATATTCTCTAGCGGAGCCGAGTTTATAGGTGGTCATCCTCTTGCCGGTTCGGAACAGAAGGGCGTATTAGCAGGAAGCGCATCGCTATTTCAAAACGCAGTCTATGTTTTGACGCCGACCGCAACAACTAGTCCGTCGGCATACCAGAAACTCCATGGATTACTTACACAGATCGGTGCAAGGGTAATCGCTTTATCGCCGGATAAACATGATCAGGTTGTTGCTGTAATCAGTCACTTACCCCATCTTCTTGCTTCTAGCCTCATGAATCTCGCGGCTAACTCAGCCAGAGATCCGGAGAACATTTTGTATTTTGCAGCCGGCGGGTTTAGGGATATGACAAGGATAGCAGCGGGCGATCCAGAACTATGGGTGGGTATTTCACTTGAGAATAAAAAGGCGATACTTGAGTCGCTAAATCGCTACATGAAAGTCTTGGAAAAGCTAAAAGCGGATCTGGAAAACGATGATTCAGATGAGATTTACGACGATCTCTTGCAAGCTAAGGAGCTCCGACAGACTCTATCAGCCTCGAGACCTACCAAGGTAGTCTTTAGAGAGATAAAAATACCGGTAACAGATAGTCCTGGAGTAATCAGTAGGATAACGCTTGCCTTTGGAAAACATGGCTTAAATATTGAGGATATTCAGATACTCCATACCGGCGAAGAGAGCGGAATAGTGAAGTTGCTCATAAACGAAAGCGATAAGCTAGACGATGCTCTCCTCGAGATGAAAAAAGAGGGGTTCAACTTTTTAAAAGCCGATAAAGGGTATGGCTAAGACGGTGGAATTTATATCGCGGGCAGCTAAGAGTATAAAGGGCACGGTATATGTGCCGGGGGATAAATCCATCTCACACAGGGCTTTGATTTTCGCCTCGCTGGCTTCAGGGCGATCGACTATTACTAACCTTCTAAATTCTGCTGATTGCTTAAGTACGATGAGGTGTTTTCAAGATCTTGGGGTAAGCATTGTAAGTGATAAAGGGCTGATTACGGTGGAAGGTGTCGGTACATCCGGGCTTAAAGAGCCAAAGAATATTTTGGATGTAGGAAATTCGGGAACGACTCTAAGGACTTTGCCGGGGATACTGGTGGGGCAGGATTTCATATCTATACTCACCGGCGACGAATCAATACGCTCCAGACCTATGGGTCGGATCATCGGGCCGCTGCGGGAGATGGGGGCGGAGATCGTTGGTAGAGACGGCGACAGGCTTGCGCCGATCGCCATTAAGGGGAAACGTTTAAAAGGTATCTCCTATACAACGCCGGTTGCGAGCGCTCAAGTAAAGACTTCGATCCTGCTTGCAGGTCTATTTGCCAACGGTGTGACGACGGTTACCGAGAAGTACCAGTCAAGAGACCATACCGAGAGATTCTTCGAATTTTTCGAGATCGATTATAAAAAAGAGATCGGTGACGCAAGCGAGGTAAGTATCTCAGTCGAGGGAGGCCAGCACTTTAAGGGGGCCGACATGATAGTAGCCGGCGATATCTCTTCTGCCGCTTTCTTTATCGCCGCGGCGTTGATTGCGAACGACGGTGACCTGTCGATCGTCGATGTCGGATTAAATCCGACAAGGATTGGAATATTGGAAGTACTCGAGCAGATGGGTGCGAAGATCGAAGTAACGGATCAGAAGATTTTTACAAACGAACCGGTCGGAACGATCCGGATAAGAAATCAAGAATTGAAGGCGACAAAGATCGGTGGTCCGATCATACCGAGAATAATAGATGAGCTGCCAATACTTGCGGTGATCGCCAGTCAGGCTCGGGGAGAGACGATCGTTACGGATGCGGCGGAACTTAGAGTAAAAGAGAGCGACAGGATAGAAAAACTTACGATGGAGCTTAGAAAGATGGGCGTCGATATCGAGGAGCGAGATGACGGTTTTATAGTGAGCGGCCCGACAGAATTAAAGGGCGCGGTAGTAGATAGCCACCACGATCATCGCTTGGCGATGTCGCTTGCGATTGCCGGAACTATCGCGAGTGGTGAGACGGTGATAAGAAATTCACAAAGCATAGATGTTTCGTACCCCGGCTTTGAATCGACTTTGGACAGGATCACAGAACATTAAGTTACTTGGACCGAAAATAGAGTACCGATGTTTGTCACTGCGGACAGTAAGCTACACACCCATACGGTCATTCAGACTGTATAAATTAGGGGACGTATGTAACTTACTTAACTAACGCCTAACTTATCCTTAAGCTCCGGATTCGTACTTAATATATTATCGCCTCGCGCCACTGCTTTAATAATAGCGGGACCTGTTAAATCGAGCTTTCTTGCAATCGTAGCGCAACTTAAGCCTTTCCTAACGGCAAGTGAAGCAATTACACCTCTTGCGTTGGATAACTTTTTGACTCTAGATTTTCCTTTTAGAATTTGCTCAGGTATATCATAGTAATTACACACTGAGTTTAGAATTTGCTCTAGAAGATAAGCGGACGGTTTTGGAAGTTCTTCTTCTAATCTTTCCATAAGAGAGGATGCGTATTCATTGCTGCCAAGAATACGAGCGTCAAATGAACCACTGTCTTCTTCTTTTGGTCTTTGCCCCCTTTCCAACTGTAGGCTTCGTCGCAGACCACCGCCATCAAGATCGATCTGTTTTTCTTTATTTTGAGATACTAAATATTTCAAATATGACTTCTTGTTTCCAAAGAAATCTATAACAAAGTTTGTATCTTGCCATTTGTATTTATTTTTATCAATTAGAGCGATATGACCGCTCCACTTATATTTATCAAGGCCACTTATTTCTTCCTGTATGCCTGCTCGTACCGGATTTAAATGGATATAGGAGATCAGGGTCGCTAAATAACTATCTTCCTCAACCACTATTGACTTATAACGATTCGAAAAAAGATGCCCACTTCTTTTGTGTCGCTGATTGAAATAAATCGCGTAACCTCCAAGAAGGCGATGCATGATTTTAGAGAGAGGCAAATTACCCGTTCTTATCACCAAGTGAAAGTGGTTAGGCATAAGCACCCATGCGTAACAAGGATTGGCTGTATTGATCAAGATGGTTTCAAGTTTTTTAATAAAATAATTGTAATCTTGATCATCAAGAAAGAGCTTTCGTCGATCAATACCTCTTGCGATAATATGGTGCACTAGTCCCGGTGCATCTAATCTGGCTGTTCTTGGCATAGTTGGATAATAGCGATATTAATCAAACAAGTAAAGAAAGTTATATACGTCCCCTATATTTAGGAGGAGCCTGTGCTTGGCGACTGTATGTAATCTGACAGATTGCGACGACCGGGTTGGTCGATGTCTCACAAAGACGAGGTTGTGGAGATCGCCATGACTGCGTAGGCTTTAAGCTCACCGCTTTATCTCTTTGATTTACGCGCTTACACCTAACGCTTCATGAGTTACGTCTCTTTAGTGACGCCGGATGGGCAGCTCGTTAGTGACGATTATTTATCAAGCCTTCTTATTAATAAAAAGCCTCAAGTTCTAAAGATCAATACGCGCCCGCTTCGTATAGATCCTTTGCTTTACGATAATCCTCTAACGTATTTATCCCCTGGAGTTTCGCCGAACTCCTGAAGGCATATAGATCCTTTCTGCCGTCGATCATCTTTGGAAACACGTCACGGGCAAAATCATAAAATTCATTTTCCGGTATTAGATCTAGTATCTCCGGCTCTAAGATGTAGAGATCCGCGTTTTCCCAGGGGCTATCGATCTCTTTTGGTTTTGGACGCTCGACCAGACCTATGACCTTGTCGTCTTTATCGATCTTTACAACTCCGCCTGTGATCTGTCGGTTTGGCCGGTGGCAGGCAATTGTCGCCATACTATTATTTTTTTTGTGAAATCTATCTATAGGAGCTAGATCAAAGTTCCAGAAGTTATCTCCATAGACTACAGCGAAGGTCTTTTGGAAGTCATCTTTCATCTTCCTTACGGCGCCCGCCGTTCCAAGCAGGTTTTTTTCAAATGAATATTTGATATTTATACCTAGATCGCTTCCGTCTCCAAAGTAGGATGTGACAACTTCCGGCAGATGGTGAAGATTGATTACTATGTCGTCTATTTTTTGGTTTTTAAGATTAATAATAACGTGTTCGAGCAAGGGCTTTTTGCCGATCTTCATCATCGGCTTGGGAGATTTTTCAGTTTGAGGGTATAGACGACTTCCTTTTCCTGCTGCCAGCACCATCGCTTTCAAACTCTATCACCTCTTTTTTCGCGCTTGACTCATAGATTGCATCTATTGCTCGTAGAGCATTGTAGGCGTCTTTGCCCGAACCTATCGGGACACGATCCTCCAAGACCGAAGAGATAAATTCACTCCACTCCAGTTGCCAGCTTACGTCGTCGCGAGAAAACTCAACTGTCGTCTCAAAAGGCGCTTTCCCCTTTCCGGCACCTATGCCAATGGCAAGTCGCTCCGGGCCATAACTACCGCCGAGACCATCGATGCGAAGGTGACCCTTACTGCCGCTCAACTCAAAAGAGAATAGATTTTTCCATTGAGTACAGCTGACATGCATAGATGATATGACATTTTCCGCTGTCTTGAATAAGGCGAATCCGTTATCTTCGATGTCCTCGGCGTGCCAGTATCCGCAAGCGTTAAAACCGACGATTTCTTCAGCTTGACCAAAGAACCAATTAAACAGGTCAGCTATGTGTACCCCCTGATCCAGCAGCTCTCCGCCACCGGAGATCTCTTTGATAGAACGCCATTCTTTATCATAACCTGGGCGACCGCCATGTCCGTAGCTGCATCTGGCGAAGATCGGTTTTCCGACTATGCCCTCTTCAAGTAGTTGGTGCGCTTTAGCGATTGCGGGATGAAAGCGGAGATTAAAGCCCACTTTTAAAACCCTTCTTTTCTTATCTGCAAGCTCCACAAGGGGAGCCGCTTCAGCGCTATTTCTGGCCATCGGCTTTTCACAGAGTACGTGCTTTCCCGACTTTAGCGCCTCCATTGTTATCGGCGCCAGAAGATCATTAGTCGTTGAGACGACGACGATGTCGATATTGTCGTCGCTTACGACTTCGCGCCAGTCTGTAGTCTGGCGGCATCCGGCGGTCTTTGCGGCCATCGCCGCTTTATCCGCTTCGATGTCAGCGACCATCTCGACCGTTGTTTCTTCATCTCTTTTGGCAAGGTCCAGACGCTTATTTCCGATATATCCGCAGCCGATTACCCCTACTCTTAATGTCAACTTACTCTCCTTAAAGTAAAAAAATCTGATTCGTTAAGCTCATCGGCAAATCCGGCCAGCTTTTTTGGTTCATCTATAAGGTGTTGCTTCCTTCTCGTACTTTTTTATAAAGCCGGTCAAAATATTTTATACCCTTCCGGTACTATTTCTTTACGGGTATACCTTAAGAATTATAAATCTGTGCCTTTCTCCTAAATAAAAAATATATCAGTAATATCTGACGTTATTTTCAAAAAATGTAAGTCGTTAAGGTGAGCATTCACTTAGGACACGGTTTAATTGAATAAGACGCGGGTAAAAGCTTTGTAAGCGAGGCATAATATAGAATCGATTTGAAAGCTAAATGCAAAGAACCGACGAAAATATGTTCGAGCCTAATATTGATAAAACTTGTTTTTCTGATATTTAATAAATTTTCTTGGAGGATTTTGTGGAAATATTTATAGATTCCGGAAATATTTTTGAGATCAAGAAATGACTTGATGAGGGAATCATCGACGGGGTGACTATTGACGCTGAAATCTTACACAAAGATGACGTCAGTGACGTTGAATCCGGAATAAGGGATATATCTAAGGTAATCGGGGATAGGCCTGTAAGCGTTCAAGTAACGAGTAATGATGTCCAAGAAATGTTGAAAGAAGCTGAAGAATTTCGTTCATGGGCAAAAAATATAGTTGTGAATATTCCCATCGTTAATAGGGACGGAGATTCCTGTCTCGGTGTTATCGGTAAACTAAAAAGTAAGAATATGGATGTAAGCGTCAGTGGCATCACGTCCTTTAATCAAATAGTTATGGCTGCTAAAGCAGGAGAAATTACCTTAATATTTTTTCGGGCCATATCTCCGGCGATGGAAACGATGTTTACAAGTTGATTGAGAGATCAGTTGCGTATTGCGAAAGATGGAATACGGGAAAGGTTTTAGTTGAGAGCTTGCAGGGAACAATCGATATTCAAAGCGCTATAATCGTGGGAACTCATGTCGTTTCAGTACCGACGAATTTATTGCATAAGATGCTTGGTCGAAAACATTACGGAGATTCATTACACGAATCTTTAAATAGCCCAAATGAAGCGCGCAACGAGATGAGGGATGTAACCAAGCAGATAGACGATCTATTCCCCGACGGAAAGTAGATGGAAGCGATCTAAGAGTTAAGGCAATAAGGGGCTACTGGCCCCTTATTGCCTTAACTATCAATTATTACAAAACTCCTTATTATTGGCTCATAAGATTAATAGCTGGAGCCATTGACAAGCCCATAGTTGTAGTAGATATACTTTGGGCCACTAATTTTTAACTATGAAGATTTATTATTTAGAAGTTCTCCGCTTTCCTGCAAAACAGCCGTTCCGTTTTCTAGTTTTGTTATATCCTCAAGCGCTTTTTTAGCGTCCTGATTTTCGGGCGTTAGTTTTAATACCTCGCCAAAATTTGACCTAGCTTTGGCATAGTCCTTTTTTTGAACATAGGCGAGGCCCAAGTTAAAGTAGGGATCGGTAATATCCTTTTTCAGTTCTATCGCTTTATCGAACATGGCGATGGCTTTATCG
>SDBV01008834.1_pt1 | contig 13509 bp, 11 predicted proteins | sample 2277081 | NCBI WGS metagenome assembly SDBV01 (sample SAMN10402039, study PRJNA504765) | marine sediment metagenome | isolation source: marine sediment core GS10_PC15, 223 cmbsf | place: Arctic Ocean: Southern Knipovich Ridge | collected 2010 | reverse complement strand
CCGTTGATGGGAGACTTCACAGGCTACGACGGGGGATTTAGCTACGTCGACGTCGGGCCGGCCAGTGCGTTCCTCGCCTACCCGGACTACGGGGTGCTGTATCTCTTCATCCCACGCGACACCCAGACGACCGACATGGAAATCGTCTGGCTCGTCGCAAAAGATGCGAAGCAGGGCGTCGATTACGAACTCGATCGGCTGATCTGGATGTGGGACGTGACCAGCATCGCCGACAAGCGGATCATCGATCACAACCAAAAGGGCGTGAACTCCCGCTACTACCGACCCGGCCCGTACAGCCCGATGGAATCCATGGCGCAGAGCATGACGGAGTGGTACCTGGAACAGATCGCGCCGGGATCAACCGACTAGCGTCCGAACGGAACCCGACCGAGTGCCTCGATAATCGAGTTTTTGGAGCGCCTGCGGCCTGCTTGACGGGTATAGAGTTCAGGAGGCATCTGTACTTTGCTCCGACATCCCGAAAATCCAGCTAATATTTCCATCCGCTTCGAGGCGGACCTTCGCTTTGCCAACGTGGGGGAGCTGCGCCGGGTTGCCCATCACTGTGGCATTCCACATAGAGATTCCCCGCCTCTTGGCTTCATCCAAAACGTGTCCTTCCAGAACGCACCATCGGTAAACTGGCCGTGCTTTTGCGGATTGCATCCGCTGTCGTGGTTGAACCACTTCGAGACGCCAAAGGCTTTGATCGTGACTCGATCGTGAATCTCCTTTGGGAATATATGAACAGCCGGAATGATGTTGTTCCAACGCCCAAGCGTTCGGTCGAGGAAATTCTCTGGAGTCGATAGGAAGTTGTCGATCCATGCCAGCAGACTGCCGCGTGGCGAAAAATCGAGTAAATATGGATTATCGAACAGGTTCCGCTCTCGAGCCTCGTTTCGAGGATGAAGCGTCAGATTGTAGAACTTGGTCTTACTACCTTCTTCGCTGGTCAGGAAAGGGATGACTTGCCGTTCGAAGTCGCTAATCGAACATGCTGCGGCCAGATAGACGATGTTCTTGGGACTCAAGCGGCCACCAAAGTCCGCCACGATCCAGTTCGTGACGATCGCCCCCATACTGTGCCCGATCAGTGTGACCTCGCACTCCTCAGCGCAATTGTCTTTGATCATCCTTGCAAGCCTGTCGAGAAATCGGGCAAGAACACCGGAGTAGTCAGAAAAAAGAGGGTCCTCAGGCTTCAACTCTTCGAATTCTTTCGCTCTACGGCGCTGAATTTCGGTGCGTCGGTTCATCATGTCCCATGAGGGTTTCCCGAATCCATCGATCAACGGTGCCAGCGCGATTTTCGAGGGAAGCGTCACGAAAGCGGTTAAAAAGTTCCTCGTCCCCTCCCACCAGGATCCATCCGCGGGCTCTTCGCACTCGTTCGGCTTGCGATCCCTTTTGCCAAAAAGACCTGGTGGGCCATGATCCGGGCCCTTGGACACGGCCAACTGGGTCTCGACCTGATCTTTCAAACGGCAGTAGTGGCTCTGGACGTCCTTCTTGGGAGCAAGAGACGAAGTCCCTCGATACGTGTCGATCGCTGTTTGAAACTGGTGCTCCCAAACGATGGGTGCGCGCGCAATGCTGCGCCCCAAATCTCCCACAAACGTTGGCAACGCCGTAATCGAGCCGCGCACCGGCGCTGGCATTCCTCGCCGAGTGAGCACGAGATGTTCCAGGTAGGTTGAAAAGAAAAACGATCGCCAATTGATGAATATCGGAAAATACCCATCCGGATCCGGTTGTGGCATGGGTCGATCGACGGATTTGCAATCGCCCTCACTCTGGTTCCGGATAATCTGATTGCTCAGGCAGGCGGCGCGCTTGATGCTCGAACTCGGCAGGTTCAAGCCACCGTGAATGAAGATGAGAATCTTCGTCTTCCCATGCCCCGGACTCTGCTTCTCGCGGTACTCTTCCAGCTCATCAAGCACCTTGTCGAAGTAAGACTGCACTTCGCTCTCTTCGATCGGCTTACGATGATCCATCGTACTCACGAGCCGACCCCTCTGATCAGTCAACAGCAATAATAAGCTACGTGAAGCTACGTACCCCCTACCGGGCGCTACGCACTCTGTTGACGCCGCGAGAGCTTCGGTTACGTAGACCTACGCGCGACAGGATTGAAGATACGTTGCCGCGTGTTGACTTGGCGCTTTCGCCACAAACATTGGAGGATTCCATGCCGCGACTGACCCAAAAGCTGATCGACTCACTCCGCCCCGACGGGCGCGACCGCATCGTCTTCGACGAGATCGTGACCGGCTTCGGCGTCCGGGTGTGCCGCTCGGGCCACAAGAGCTACATGATCCAGTACCGCTCGCAAAAACGCAGTCGCCGGTTCACGCTGGGTAACTGCAACATCCTCACGCTGCTGCAAGCGCGAAAGAGAGCGCAGTCGCTACTGGCGGGTGTCTGTGAAGGCAAAGACCCCGCACAGGAGCGCCTCGAAGGCTTCGCGGCGCCCACCGTCGCCGACCTCGTAGAGCGCTTCCTGCGCGACCACTCTTCGAAGAAGAAAACCTACGCCGAAGACCGCCGGAACCTGGAGAAGGACATCCTGCCGGCGTTGGGTCGCCATCTCGCGGAGGCCGTAACCTGTGGCGACATGGCGAAGCTCCACACGGCGATCGGCGAGCGGGGCCCGATCATGGCCAACCGTGTGATCGCCGTGGCCAGCACCATGTTCCAATGCGCGGAGCGCTGGGGGATGCGCCCGGAGGGCACGAACCCGTGCCGCCACATCAAACGCTTCCGGGAGAATCCCCGCGAGCGCTACCTGAGCGAGGTCGAGCTGACCCGGCTGGGCACGGCGATCCGGACCATCGAGACGGAAGGCGGGGCTCGCGCGGGCGTCCTCGCGGCGCTCCGGCTGCTGATCCTGACCGGCGCCCGGAGCGGCGAGATCAAAAACCTGCGCTGGGATGAGGTCGACCTTCAGGCGGGGGTGCTCCGGCTCAACGACTCCAAGACGGGGGCCAAGACCATCCGGCTCGGCGCGGCGGCGGTGGAGATCCTCACAGGCATCAAGCGGGAGCATCCCGAGTGGGTCTTCCCCGGGAAAAGCGGAAAGAGGCCGATCGACCCCAAAAGCGCGTGGAGGCGGGTCCGCGCTCGGGCGGGGCTCACTGATGTTCATCTCCACGACCTGCGCCACACCTTCGCGAGCACCGGAGTGAATGGCGGTGCGAGCCTGCCCGTGATCGGGGCCCTGCTCGGGCACAACCGCGCCGAGACCACACGCCGTTACGCGCACCTCTCGGACGATCCGCTCCGGGAAGCCGCTGCGCGCATCGACTCGCGGCTTAGCTCGCTCCTGGACGGGAAGCCTCTGGCGGAGGTGGTATCGCTGCGGGGCGCCTGAGCCGCTTCGGGGAGGGGAAGAGTGTTTCTCTCTCTGTCCCCCCCGAACAGGCGCAACACCGCAACCCTCATGTGCACGGGCTTAGTCGCGATGTCAGCCTCAAGGCGCCGCTCGCGGGCTCGGGCCTGACATCAGACCACCCCATTGTGCCCTGCGAGTGTTCTAACGCCGCGCGACCCCGTCAAGGAAGCCCGGGGTATAGAGTTAAGGAGGGTGATTGTTCCGTTTTTTGAGGGTGGCCCCATTCCCCCCCCTTCTATGGATTGGCACTCGTGAGGGATTAACTGTGCCGCAGGCACACCAACACCCCAGCCAGGCCTGCCAGGTGCCAAGGCGCAGCCGCTGACCGGGCTCCGCGGCATTCCCATCGACCTTTGGTAGTGTCGCTTCTGAGCGTTGTTACCTTATGTGTCAAGAAAACACTTTTCCCATATCACATATCTGTTACAAAATGTAGTTTCAAAAAAGAACTTGACATCTTCCCTGAGAGCTGGGCATATGGGGTAGATTTCAAGGCCGACGGCTCCGACATGGGGCCGTTCGCACCATTCAAGTTTCACGCATGAGGGGTAGCACTGTGTCGAACGCACTGATCCGCCGTTCCGTCGTAGGGTTCCTCGTATTTGCCGCGCTTGCCGTCACGGTTTGGTCCGCTGTCGCCCAGGCTGGACCGACGCCCACCCCGACTGCGACACCCGCGCCTACGGAGCCGACACCGACTCCTACGGCCACGCCGACGGTTTCACCTACGGCCGCGCCTACGGGGCCGACACCGACGCCTACGGCCACGCCGACGGTTTCACCTACGGCCACGCCGACGGTTTCACCTCCGGCCACGCCGACTGCGACACCGACGGCCACGCCAACCGCCACGCCCACAGCCGCGCCGCCTCCGCCGCCCGGATCGGTCGTCGGCTGGGGCTTGGACTTTCTCGGCCTGGGGCCGCCCCCCGACGCCGTCAACGGCGTTTTGGGAACCGCTACCGACATCGCAGCGGGCGACCAACACAGCTGCGCAATCCAGGCGGGCACGGGTAAGGTCGTCTGCTGGGGGTGGAATACCTCCGGAGAGGTGACGCCCCCCGACGACGTCAACGGCGTCTCGGGGACCGCGACCGACATCGCGGGAGGCGGCAACTTCAGCTGCGCGATCCAGGCGGGTACGGCTGAGGTCGTCTGCTGGGGCAACGACAGCTACGGAGAGGCGACGCCCCCCGACGCCGTAAACGGCGTTTCGGGCACCGCAACCGATATCGCGGCGGGCGGGCTACACACCTGCGCGATCCAGGCGGGCACGGGCAACGTCGTCTGCTGGGGCTACGACTCCTACGGCCAGGCGACGCCCCCCGCCGCCGTCAACGGCGTTTCGGGGACCGCGACCGACATCGCGGCGGGCAACCACCACAGCTGCGCGATCCAGGCGGGCACGGGCAACGTCGTCTGCTGGGGCAGAGATCTCTTCGGCGAAGCGACGCCCCCCGACGCCGTAAACGGCGTTTCGGGCACCGCAACCGATATCGCGGCGGGCGGGCTACACACCTGCGCGATCCAGGCGGGGACGGGCAACGTCGTCTGCTGGGGCTACGACTCCTACGGCCAGGCGACGCCCCCCGCCGCCGTCAACGGCGTTTCGGGGGCCGCGACCGACATCAGTGCGGGCATCCTGCACAGCTGCGCGATCCAGGCGGGCACGGGCAACGTCATCTGCTGGGGCTTGGACAACTACGACCAGGCGACGCCTCCCGGTACCGTCAACGGCGTTTCGGGTACCGCGACCGACATCGCAACGGGGCAATGGCATTCTCTCGCAATTACCGCACCCAGCGCCGACTGCCTCTGCGAGGTGACGAACATCAACCCGAATCAGGTCGTTCTCCAAAACGTGGGGACGGGTGGGAAGGGATCGGACAACACCAGGAAGATGGTCGTGACCGTCCAGGCCGTAGACGCCCCGGGAGCGACCTGTGACCCCGGAGAGTTCTCAAACCCGACCCCAGTCACCCTCAAGATGGAAGATGACAGCGGCAACATTCTCATCGATAGCTCCAAGACCATCGTGTGCGAACAAGGCGTGACGACGAACCTGAAGAGGAACGCCTTTTTCCGGGGTCCCTTGAACTGCGAGAACGGGGCGGTGCCCCCGCCGAAGCCCGACTTCAGCCTCGGTACGATCACGAGCACAGGGACGGGGTCGGTTGGCACCTCGGTCTACGTGGAGAACACCAAGATCAAGTGCTTCGAGTAGCGCTAGGAGGCTGACGGCTAAGAGGCACAGCCGCTGACCGGGCTTCGCGGCATTCCCATCGACCTTTGGTAGTGTCTGGCATTGAAATTCGAGCGCTCCTGCCCCAGCGCTAACGGTTGGCGCTGTTTGGTGCAGCTGAGCGCCCAGACGTTAGACAAACTGAGAGACACCAGCATCGGAGCGGAACCATGGCTCTAAATCCGATAGTAATTACTGTTTCCATCGTCATCCAACTCAACGGCGGAAGTGTGATTGGTTCGGCCACCGGTTTCTTTTACACGTACGACGGCGAGCTGTTCTTGGTCACCAATAAGCATGTCGTCACTGGGTCTCCGCAGACGGGCAAGCCCGACACACTGCGTCTCCGTCTCCACTTGGATCCAAACGACATCTCCAAGAATGACGATCTCGATATTCCATTGTACGAGAATAAGAAGCCAGCCTGGAAAACACACCCAACACATCCAGATGCCGATGTGGCGCTTATCAAACTTGACAAGAAGGCAGTTGAGGGCAAGTTCTTTATAAAGGCGTGGTCGGGTGATGACTTTCTGCCTGACAACTACCGCTTAGACCCGGGTGAAGATGTTTTCATCATGGGGTATCCGCTTTCGTTTCACGATCGGTATCACAACCTGCCGATCTTCAGGAACGCGATGCTTGCTAGCACATACCGCGTGCATTTTGAGAAGCAGCCTTTCGTGTTAACCGATGCGAACCTTCATCCTGGAACTAGCGGTAGCCCGGTAATCACCAAACCGAAGAACACCTGGGTCGATGACGCAGGAAATACGAACCTGACAACGGGAACCGTGTACTATCTTATTGGAGTGCACTCGGGAACTATCGATCCCAAGATGACGGGAGGTCAAAAAATTGGCCTAGGAGCTGCATGGTACGCAAAATTGGTTGAAGACATTGCGGCATTGTTCTGAAGCGTCTGCGCCGCTCGACTACCAATCAACCCCTGTTATCAATAGGCACACATCTCTCGTGCGCGCGGCCAATTCAGCTGTCCCAGCCCTAGCGACCGTCGAGCATTCGCGCCAAGGCCGCTGCAATTGCCTCAATCGTTTCCGCCGAAGGCCGCCGATCCCCATTTTGAAGGTATCGAAGCATCCGTTGGCTCACTCCCGAAAGATTGGCGAGCTGCGCGATCGGTACGTCTGCCATCCGAGCGCGAATCGGTTTCCATTCGCCGCCTCCCGAATACACAGCCTGCGGATCGGTGAGCAGGATTCCCTCTTCCTGCTGTTCGATCAGGTTCGTTTCCTTGCCGATATGGAAGATGCAGAACAACTCAACGGGGAGCCTTCGAAGCAACCCGATCGTTTTCTTACCCGAGGGATTCCCCTCCCGATCGGCGCTCTTCGCTTCGGGATGCTCTCGAAAGCGATCGAGAACGTCTCGAAACGTTTGAACGCGAATCGAAGCGGGATTCGAATGGCCTTTCGAACGGATTCGGTATCGATCGTTCGAATGGAGGTCCGTCCAGAAAATACGTAACCATTCCAGTGGCTTACGCGAATACGGAGCGATCAAATGGAATGCGTTCGACTTCGAACGCTTCGCGGGCCATTCGATCGAATCGACTGAAGCCGAAAGCAGGAAATTGAACGGCTTCACCTGCTTCGCGTAGGGCTTCTTTCGATTGATTCGATCGAATCGTTTCCAAAGCCCCGGGGTCGATACCGACGATCGCATCACAGCGGGTTGATCGATCCATTCGGGATCGAATCGCGGCCCACCGAACGCTTCTTCGACGAGCCCCTGCCAGACCGCTCGAATCCAGTTCGTATCCTCCGAATCGGGGTCGATTGGGTTGAGATACTGCCCCAGGCCGTGTTCCGAATACTCGCCTTCGATCACTTTCGGGCGACCTTTGGAATCGATCGTAAAGAACGCGTAGCGCTTCGCGGAGATCGCAAAGCAATGAATCGGTATCTGCTTTTTGGTCCCGGGTGTGAAGTTCACGTCTTCGATCTTGAGGATCGATCCCGGAATGGCCTTCGAATCGTAGGGGTTGAGGGCTTCGAATCGATTCACGATCGAATCAACCGCTTCCCACGAAAGAGCCCGAATCGATTCTCTTCCGTCTGGCAATCGATGCGGTCCGCCTTCGCAGGGAACGAGCCCACCCGATTCGTTCGCGACAATCGCCATCGAATCGGTATCGGCGAAGACGTAGGTGCCGCCCTGGTCGGTAACCATCCGCTCCAGTAGTACAAGCATGAGGCGCGCTCCTGCCGTGATGAGCGAGGCAACAGGTGGGAAGCAATACGCTCCTGGCTCTTCGGGTGCATTCGACTTCGATTCGAATTCGCCTTCCCGACCGAAGACCGAGAGGATCTCGGCCTTGCCCGAGGGAAGCTCTTTTCGGTTCATTTCCACGAAGACGCCATAGCTCCCAGCATTCGCGAAAATCTTGAGGAATTGCTCGATTCGATTTCGTTCTTCCATCGAAAGACTTTCGTCGTTCTGAACTCGCTTTCGCTCCTCAATTACGGTTTTGAAGAGATTTTCTTTCCGCGGATTGATCTCGACTTCGCCCCCCAATCGAATGGAACGCAGTCCTTTCTGCTTCCCTTCTGGAACGATCCGAAATGCTTGAACGATCCGGGGAGCCTTTCCCGTGAGAAGCTTTGCCGCGATGAGGTCTGGAATCGCGTACCAGAGGGGCTCTTTGCTGGTTAATGGATTCACGCCGACGTTCCACTCGGTCCCCTGGTACCGAGCCCGGATGGGAAGAACATCCCCATCGGGGGCGACCTGGGCGAATCCTAGAAGCTTTGGCCAGAGTCCCGGGTGGAAGACGTTCTTGATCGATACCCGATCCAGCAGTTCCTGGAATTCGCGTTTGGCCTTCACGAATTTGAGTTTCTCGGCACTCAGTACCTCCCAGAGTTTCATCAGGCTCTGCACAGTTGGATACATCGAGAGGAAATCGGTGTGGACAACTGGAACGGGAGTTTTCCGAATTCGAACCTCGGCCCTGCCCCCGTAGAAGGCCGACATGGCCTGCCCGAGTCGCTCGCGGGGAACTTGCTTAAATTGCTCCGCCGCAGACCGAAGGCCCATCGCCCGGAAATAGGATTTTGCGACCGAGGCAGCCGAATATGCCTTGCAGGGGTCGAGGTCGATTGGGTGCCTATCGAATTCCACTCGGAGCTTTTCGAGTAGTTCCTGCGAGGCGAGTACGTCTCGGCGGTTGTAGTCGATGTACTCGGTGGTGATGACGCCGTGGCGCTCGGCCTTTGTCTTTGAATGCTCGACTCCGAAGACTTCGCAGGCCTCGGCGAGCGTATGACTGTCGCTCGTGAGCGCGAAAGCTAGTGTTCGCAGATCGAGAAATTTTCCATTGAAGCCGAACCTCGAATCGGGTTCCGCTCCCTTTTCCGGGCGCTGATCGTCTTGCGAAATGTCCATCGGCTTATCGAACTGGATGAACGCTTTCTTGCTGTCGAGGTGTTGGATTCGAATACGCGGCCGATATGGATTTGGCTTCAGCTTCCGAGTTCGCTTGTCGTGGTATTGCGACATCACAAATGAGAATCCACCTCGGTATCGACCCCGTGCGGCACCGCAATCAACCGCTACCCGAGAGAGATCGAACGGGAGATTGAATCCCACAATCAGGGCCCGGGTTTTGAATCCCGACTGATAGAGAACTTCTTCCACAAACTCCGATCGAGAAAGAAGCTGGATCGCATCCGGGCAGTCGGGAGCGGTCTCGGCTGACTGGGTATCAGCATATTCCTGAAGGCATGCGAACCCTTCCGGATTCGTTTTTTGGAGATCATCGGCGTAGATGAGCCACTCTTCCCGGCATATCAACCGGTCTCCCTCTTCCGACCATTGACAAAAGCGGTAGCTCCCGAAGAGAAGGCGCTGTGTTTTGTCGATCGTGGTTTCGGTGTCGAAAATCACCACGTATTCGGGCCAGACGGGCGAACGCGGCTGGGTGCCTCGCTTTCGGTTCTTCCGCTTCGGAGACCCCTCTGTGTAGGCTCGTACTGCGATCGGTAGAAACCGCATGGCTACGCCCCCTCGTCAAGCGACTCTCGCCAATTGGGCAGCTGCGCGTCAAGGCTCAAAATGAAATCCTTCAGCCGTTGGACGAGCCAATCGAAAGCTTCCGCGAGGGAGCGGAAGAATGCCGCCAGATTTTCGAATTGGGCCAGAATGAGTTCTAGAAAACCACTAACCGGTTGAAGGGTTGCTCCTTCCCGGAGCTGCCCCTCAGTGACCTTGAGGTGACAGTTTTTACACAGAATCCCGGTGAGATCGCGTTTGTGAGCACGCCCCATTACGTGATGCAGATCCAGGGCGTTCGGAAATTTCTCACCGCACCCAATGCAGGCGGCATTCGCAGGAAGCCGCCGTTGCTGGTGCGCCTTCCGGCACGCAGTCTTCTTCGGATCGTTGTCTTTATTCATTGGTCATGCCCTCCGTGAATAGAGGCGCTCGAAGGAAACCTCACCAGCATTGGCGAGTTGTTCGAGTACCTCGGTGTCGGTTAGAAAGAAGTGGATTTGATTGCGCGAGCGAATTGCTTGGCCTTGGAATGCGTCGAGTAGTCGAGAGTCACCGGTCTTGAGATATTGATGGACGGCTGCCGAATGTTCGGCCACCCGGGAAGCCGCCCTTGATCCACGAACCGCCACCTCGACCTTTCCGGTTTGTGCGAGAAACCAAATGCGCCGAGTAAGGCGGTCAGAGGCAGTCGCGGCGTAGCGCCCGCTCTTGGATCGAATCAGTGCCTGCCCGACATGTTTCCGAGTTGTCTCGCGAGTGGTGTGAGCCTCGCGCGCCGCGCGGGTCAGCGAGAACCCTTTACTTCGCATGAGCTGGAGAACTTCGAACCCGCGCTCGCGCGCCAAGGGGTCTTTTCGAGACTTCCGGGTTTGCTTTCGCGCCGTTCGGCGCTTTCGGGGCACCTCAGTGCTCCTGAGCGGAAGCTGTTGCTTCCGCCAGTTTTTCAATTGCCTCGAAACCCTCTTCGGCCTTCACCAACGTCCGCCGCCCGATGCGATGGACTGGAAGATCATGCCGACGGATCAGAGTCCAGCATGTGCGCTTTGAGAGCCCCACGAGTTTTGCAAAGCGGGGCACAGAAACGAAAACGGCTTGATCGGTCATCTTGCTTCTCCTCGTACGATGTTTCGTACGTAGTTCAGCAAGAAAACCAAGCTGTGTCTCTGTTAAATCGTTCCGATCAGCTCACTTCATCATTGAAGATGGAGTGAGAAAGGATCATTGCCTTCGCACGAATATGCAGCGGTGCGTACTTCAGTTTCGATTCTTGGATCTGGAAATTCGGTTTCGAACCGTGTCGCGCCCTAGGGCATAGCGGCTTCCGAGAAGGACGTGGGCCGCTCCCACGGGTCCTGTTTTTGCTGCTGTCTCAAGCTTCTTCGGAGTTGCCCATGGGGCAAGCTCGCGCAACCTGTCGATGATCTCGTGGTGTGGCTTATGCTTGCGATCCCGAAGGATCGGAACAAGCTGGCCGCGAAGTGCTTCGAATTCTTTTCGAAGCTGAGCGTCCGTGGGCCCTCGCACTTTCCGGCGCTTCCGGAGATCCCCCGCCGGAAGCTCGAAACGCTTCCAGTACGCCTGAAGAATCTTGGCCTGCTCTTCTACGGTTGAGCCACTCGTGGCTGCATCAGTAAGCGCGCGTGCCGCCTCCTCGAAGTCGCTGACTACCTGCTCCGCCCGATCGGGCCGTGCCTCGCACCGGAGAAGCTCGCGTGCCAGGACGTAGATGAAAGACTGAGCAGCTTCTGCGGGCTCCTTGGGCGACGCATCCCGGCGAGCAAGGAGAATTTCGTTGATTGAACGATCAACTTTGCGACCCGGCGAGAATGGGAATCCCACAGTCATCTCTCCCCTTCGCGAAACCCTGCGAGAGGCTGCGGGCTGGGGCGAGACGATGCAACTACAAGCCGTGCCCTGCGAGGGGGTGCAGGGTGCGGCCAATAGGACGCAAGTATTTGAAATTGCTATACTTTTCTGGTTCCAAGTCGATCCTCAGAGGAGCAAATCATCGTGGAAAATGCGACACCGCCCGCCTCACCGCGTAACGGAATCCTACTCCTGGGCGGCTACGGAATCCGCGTCGCCGTCAATCGCGGCCACCTAACCGTCGAAGACGGCGTGGGCACCCACCGCCGCGCCGCCCGATTTCCCCGTGCCACCCGTGACCTCAACCGCCTGGTGGTACTCGGTCACTCGGGAACGATCAGCTTCGACGCACTGCAATGGATCACGGACATCGGCGCGGCATTCGTGCAGATCGATTCCGATGGGCGTGTTCTCACCGCCGCGGGACCAACCGGCCTTCGAGATTCGCGGTTGCGGAGGAATCAGGCGCAGGCCGTCGAGAACGGACTGGGACTTTCGATCGCAAAGGAACTCGTACACCAGAAGCTGACCGGACAAAGAGCGATCGTCGACCGACTTCCCGAAGCCTCGGATGCGAGATCGGCAATCGATCGCGCGATCGATCAGGTGGCGGAAGCGACCACCATCGAAAGACTGCGGGCAACCGAGGCCGAGGGCGCACTTGCCTATTGGGGGGCGTGGGCAGGCGTCCGCATCCAGTTCGCTCGACACGACGCCAAGCGGGTTCCTGAGCAATGGCACGCGTTCGGACGCCGCGCCTCGCTGGTTACTGGGAATCCCCGCAAGGCAACCAATCCCGCCAACGCAATCCTCAACTACTGCTACGCGATTGCCGAGGCTGAGGCCAAAATCGCAGCGCTCGCGGTGGGCTGCGATCCGGGTCTCGGGATCATGCACGCAGACCAGGGCTCGCGGGACTCGCTCGCGCTCGACCTGATGGAGCCCGTACGCCCGCAAGTCGATGGCTTCGTACTAGATCTTCTGGAAAGCAGGGCGTTTCGAAAGAAAGATTTTTTCGAAACCCGAAAGGGTGTGTGCCGCGTCATGCCTCCGCTGACAAGACTGCTCGCGGAGACCGCACCGCGCTGGGCTGCGGCCGTCGCGCCGATTGCGGAACGACTCGCACGTCAGCTGCTCGCAAAGGGCAATGCTCGGAAGACCGCGGGACAACAGCAAGCCACACCCCTCACGCAAACCAACCGCAGCAAAGGTCGCGAGGCGGTTCGAAAACGCGCCACCCGCAGCTCGCGAGGTAAAAAAGCCAAGATTGCGAAGACGTGTGTTGTCTGTGGTGCCGACCTCCCGGGGCGCCAACGCCGATACTGCACGGACTGTCGACCGACCCGATCCCGGGATGCTGTCGCAAAGGCGCACGAGGTGCTTCGGGCGCGGCGCTTGGCTGGGGTCGATCCAGCCCACGGCGGAAAGGCGGCAAAGCTCCGCGGGAAGCGAAACTCTGTGAAGCTTCTCGCTAATTCCGAATGGGAGCGGCGTCATACCGAAGAGCTTGATCCCGCGATCTTCGAAAGAGAGATCAAGCCGAAGCTGACGACGGTTTCACTACTCGAAACGATGCAAGCGACAGGATTGTCGCGAACCTATTGCGGAATGATTCGGCGGGGCGTGCGGGTTCCGCATCCGCGGCATTGGGAGGCGCTGCGCGAGCTGGTTGGGTCGTCGGAACCTTGAGGCAAGTCAACGGATCTGCCTGTAAGCCGTCAGCCTCCTGGCGCTACTCGAAGCACTTGATCTTGATGCTCTCGACGTAGTCCGCAGTGCCGGGTGCCGACCCCGTGGCCGCAATCGTACCGAGGCTGAAGTCCGGCTTCGGCGGGGGCACCGCCCCGTTCTCGCAGTTCAGGGGACCTTGGAAGAAGACATTCAGCTTCACGTTTTTCGTAATAGGTGTTCCGTCTTCCTTGGTCCCGCCCTCGCACACGATGGTCTTGGCGCTATCGACGAGCACATCGCCATCGTCATCGAC
>SDBV01008833.1_pt1 | contig 13511 bp, 12 predicted proteins | sample 2277081 | NCBI WGS metagenome assembly SDBV01 (sample SAMN10402039, study PRJNA504765) | marine sediment metagenome | isolation source: marine sediment core GS10_PC15, 223 cmbsf | place: Arctic Ocean: Southern Knipovich Ridge | collected 2010 | reverse complement strand
CAGTGCGGGTTCGAGCGGATCACGCTGGTTCCGGCAGGGTCGTCTCCGCATAAGGAAAGTCCGCAAGCGGCGGGCTCCCATCGCCTGGCGATGCTGGAGCTGGCTGTCGGCGGCGATCCTGTCGTCGATATCTCTCGCGTGGACCTGGACCGCGCCGGTCCGCGCTATCCGTTCCACACGCTGACCGCCCTTCGCCGAGAGCACGGGGAAGACGTCGAACTCCGGTGGATCATCGGAGCGGACATGCTGGAAGGTCTGAGCACCTGGCGCCGGGCGGGGGAGGTGCTTGGGATGGTTCAGATCATCGTGGCGGCGCGCCCGCCGTGGTGGGAGAGGATACCGGCGATCCTCGCCGACCTGCGCGGTCAGTTCGATCCTGAGCAAGTCCGGCGGGTGGAAGAATCCATGGCCTCCACCCCGCTGATAGACATCGCGTCGAGCACCGTTCGGCGGCGGGTTGCGGAGGGGCGGTCCCTGCGATACCTTGTTCCTGAATCTGTAAGGACTTACATCGAAGAGCACGGCCTATATCGTTGAACGGGAGGCGAGGCGGGGGGCGGGGTGAGAAAAAAACCCAAGAAAAAGTCGCACAGAAAGCTTGACAAATCCAGGATTCGCTGTAAAAAGGATATGGCGCAACTGTGAGGCTCCTCGGTCAAACTCCCTCCTTTGACCGAGATTATGTAACGGCGTCAGGCTCCCCTCCCCTGACGCCTTTTTATTGCGCTGACGAAAGCTCGGCGAAGCTTACTTCGTTTCGCTGCTTGTCTTGTCTTCAGGCGACGGTGCGCACTTGGCCTGGATGTGAGGGAGCACCTGGGGTGGGACCAGCGCGGAGACGTCCCCGCCCATCTGGGCGACCTGCTTGATCAGGCTCGAGGAGGTGAAGGCGAATTCCGGGCGCGTCATGATGAAGACTGTCTCCACCCCTCCCACCGCGCGGTTAGTCAGCGCCGTCTGGAATTCGAACTGCAGGTCCGAGCTGTTGCGGATCCCGCGGAGGATGATGTCGGTGCCGAGCTTGCGGGCGAAATCCACCGTCAGCCCGCTGAAGGTCTCGACGCGGACGTTCGGGATGTCGGCGACGATCTCGGTGATGATTTGGGCGCGCTGGTCCTGGCTGAGGAGGAAGGCCTTCTCGGGATTCTCTCCGACCCCCACCACGAGCCGATCGAACAGCGCCGCCCCGCGCTGGATCACGTCCAGATGCCCGTTGGTGATCGGGTCGAAGGTCCCCGGGAAGATCGCGGTCCGAGTTCTCTGTTCGTTCATCTCGTGTCCCCAGGCTGAGGTCGCTCCCCGAGAGGCGCGACAGGGTCAGATCGATTGTCGGATGTGAGGTATTATAGTGCGTCGCGCTCGCGCCGGAAAGCGTCTTCGGCCGCCGCCACCGCCCGGGGCGTCTCGGGTGGGCGCGTGAGAAAGAAGCCCACCGCCGCCACGAACATGACGCACCCCGCGACGGGAAGGATTTTCAGCCCCGCCCCGGGCCGGACAAGCAGCGCCGCGGTGAGCATCGGGGCGATCAGCCCGCGAACGCCCTGGAGGGTCAGGTTTATTCCCATGTACTCCTGGGAGCGATCGACGGGGGCGAAGTGCGTGTGACCGATGTTGAACGCGATGCTTCCCATCGCCTGTCCCAGTCCCTGCAATCCGAACCCGAGCAGGACCAGCGTCCACGATCTGTTGAGCACCGCCAGGAACACGGCGATCTTGCTGACGGCCCAGAACGCCGCACCGATCCCGCGGAAGCGCGTGATCTGGAGGTGATCGAACAACCTCCCGGCCAGAGGGGCCGTGAACACCGCCACCCCGAAAGGGACGACGACCAGCGCGGTGATCCCGTGTCGGTAAGGGACGTCGAGGTAGTCGGTCATAACCAGGGCGAGCACCGGGCCCGTCATTATGTTCATGAACCCGAAGACCATCTGCCACATCATGAACTGTCCGTACGAACGGTCCTCGACGAGCAGGCGGAACCCGTCCAGCAGGTTCACACGGGCCTTCGCCCCGCTTCGCAGCATCGCTCGCTCCCGGCGGATGCGGATCTTGCTGTAGAACCACGCCGACAGCAGCAGCGCGCACGCGGAGAGAGCGTAAACCAGGCGATGGCCCCATTGGAGTTCGTCCAGCGCGTATCCCGCCAGCAGCGCCGAGGCGGCGATACCCCCCAGGCGCACGATCGTGATGCGCCCGAATATCCGCCCGCGAACGGCCGCCGGGTAATTGCTGTGCCTCACGCTGTTCTGGACGTTCAGGACGATCGCGACCAGAATGCTGGGGACCAGCAGCAGCGCTATGAACGACCCGGCGGCGATTTCTCGGGCGGGAAGGAAGGCGATGGCTCCCACGAAGACGGCCATTCCGATCCGCACCATCACCATCAGCGGGACTCGCCTGGTGCGGGTGAGGTGCTGGGCGAAGAAGGTGCTGAGGAAGTTGCCCAGCGGCATGAGCACGAAAATAAGCCCGATCAACCAGGTGGACGCGTGCAATCCCCGCCGCGCAAACTGCGCAGTCAGCGATGGGAAGATCGCCCCTCCCGCCAGCGACGCGAAGAGATTGCTGAGCAGATCGTGGCGGAACGTCGGTCTCGCCATTTGCGGAATACCGTCGTATCCGAGGATCCACCGTGCGTGTGCGGTCAGAGTCTTCATACGATTCCAGCTCGACGCCCGTGCGGGTCGCTGTGATATGGTCCGTGGTCCGTCGAGCGCGAAAAAAAAGCCTCCGGCCCCTCGGGGCTGGAGGCGATGTTCCAGTCAGTCTTCGGCCGTTACATCGTCATATCCCGATCCACGGGTTCCACTGGGTGGTGGCGGTGTTTCGCTCGTACAGCCAGAGATAGTCCCAGTCCTCAACCAGCATTCGCAGTTGAAGATCGTTGATCTGGCTGATTCGGCGATTCCGCTCCGTGCGGGTCTCGGTCACTGTGCACCCCGTCATCGCGAAGGTTCCCAGAATCACGACAAACACAATCAACAGTTTCTTCATAGCTCGTACCTCGCTGTAAGCGCTGTCCGGCGTCCGGTGCCGATCCCGCAGGGCCTCGTAGCTCTACTGTCGCACGAATGCTAGAGGTCCCGTGGGGGGATGTCAAACGAAAAACATGCCCGTTCCCGCGAGTCAATCGCTCGCCGAAGCGTTCCGGAGACGGGCGACGACGTTCTTGCCCGCCTGGAAGGTGATGACCCGCTTAGCCGGGACGTACACCTCTTCATTTGTCTTCGGATTTCTCGCCTTCCGGGCTGCACGTTGTTTCACTTCGAAAACGCCGAAGTTTCGCAACTCCAGTCTGCCGTGGGTGACTATGGTATCAACGATGCTGTCCAGGCAGCGCTGGACGATCTTCCTCGCAAGCGTCTGATCGATATCCAGCTCTTCGGCGATCGCTTGGATCATTTCCTTTTTCGTCACGGGTGGGTGCTCCTTCTTATCGTGCGAAACCAGCGGGCCGGAGGACGCCGTCGATCGCGTTTCGCCCCGAGGAACGCGAACGAACGTGCCCTCCTCGGTTTGTCGGAAACGCGATCCTTGACAGGTGGCTTCAAGCTGCCGCCAGGATACGGTGCAGGCAGCATTCTGTGCCTAAAGCTAATAGTCAAAGGCGACTAGAATGCATCAAATCAAGGGGGTCAAGCAAAAAAACACCGATAATTCCCTCCGCCGCGTGAGTGTAAGTCAAGCCTGTGAAAACAATTGCAGGATAGCAGAGGTGAGCTCGACGTAAGCATATGGGAGGCAATGCCTTTGGTGGAGCAAGCGGATCGCGCGGTGATGTGTTTCGTAACTTTCACGGCAAAAGCCGCTTAGCGCAGGGTCGCAAAAAAATATCCTGCATCCGAGCGGACGGCGATCTCGGGCGGTGCATAGGGTGTTCACCTGATATGGGCAGTGAGGTATCTTGCAGGGCCTAGTGGAGAGCGGGGCCGTTCTACTCAGCAGCGCAAGCTCCCCGGTCGAAAGGTATACTCGGTGGGACGTAAGGTCGAACTTGCAGCAAGTTCCGTCGGCTCGACAGACCGGGTTGTGCTTCGCGAGATCGGCATCCGCGCGCTGATAGACCTCGCCTAATCCCGCCAGGAACTCGCCGTTGCGGCGGCATTGGTCCACGGCGTCGGCGAGGTCCGTCTCATGCGAGCGGGGTCGCTCAGGAGCGGGTCGCTCTGCGTTTTGCCTCGATCTCATCGCAAGTATGAATCCGGCCCCGATTGATCCCGCCGCAGCGCAGCCCCGCCGTGGCCCACTGGTCCGGCGAACCGAGGTTGCCCGGCCAGAACGGCCAGGTCCGGCACTGGGTGGGGCGGACGGGATAGATGCGGCAGGACCGGGTCTCTCCGCTGTCGGCCAGGAAGATGCAGTCCTTGTTGTTCGCTCGTTCCACCAGGCTGTAGCGCCTGGCGATCCTGCGCACATACTTACCTCGCATCTCCGTTTCGGGAACCCCAAGGTGCTCCGCGATCTCCGCGATCTGCTCTTCGCTGATCCAGACGTACCCCTCCTGGGGTCCGGCGCAGCATCGTCCGCAGCCGGTGCACTCGAACGCCAGTCCCGCGGCGTACCACGCTTCCTTCGCGAAGACCTTTCGCATGCCGGACATTCTAGCAGAGATTCGGTTCGGCACAAAGCGAGCGCGCGTGAGGTCGATCGCCGGGCGGGGAGGAAGGCAGGGCTTCGGAGGATGGATCAGTCGCCAACTGCTTCCCGCAGCGCGGCGCGGGCGAGAATGCGGGTGGAATCCAGCGTGGGCAGGGGGGCGGCCGCCGGATCGACCAGCAGCGGAATCTCCGTGCATCCGAGCACCGCCGCGTCGCACCCGCGGTCTCTCATACCCGCCATCACTTCGTTGAAATACTCGCGGCTTTCGGGAAGGAATCGGCCGTAGACCAGCTCGTCGAAGATGATCTGGTCGATGCGCAGGCGATCGGCTTCTTCCGGGACACGCACCTCCAGTCCGTTCGCTCGGGCCGCCTCGGGATAAACCGGACCCTCCATCAGATAGCGCGTCCCGAATATCGCCAGGGAAGCGTACCCGGACTGTCGGGCGACGGCGACGACTTCTCGTGCGATGTGCAGCCACACACGCGGGCTGCTGGGTTCCACTTGCGGCATGGCCTGGTGGATGGTGTTGTCCGGGCAGATGAGCAGCTCGGCGCCGATGCTCGCGAGCCGCCTGGCCGAGTCGAGCATGAGTTCGGCGACGGCGGACCAGTCGCCGGCGGCGATGGAACCCATGTACCGCCCCAGCGAATGCGTGTGCATCGACACCTCCGGATGGTGGTGGGGTCCCATGAGCTGGGCGGCTTCGGTGCAGAAGGTGCGGTAGCAGAGCGCGGCCCCTTCGGCGCTGCATGCGACGATGCCCACGTGCCTGGCCATCGATTCTTCCTTCCAGGAGAATCGGGCCCGCGTCAACCGCGGACCGCCCCGGGAACATACACGTAGTTTCCGGCGCCATCCAGATCAAATGCCCTCTGGAACTGACCGCGGGCCGTCGGTACAGTTCCCCATGTCGAGAAGGCCCCGGGCATCCTCGACATATCCTCAACGGGCGAACGAACAAGGAGACGTTGAAATGACGGACCTTCCACCTTACCCGTCGCAGCAGGTTCCCGATGGTGAGATGCAGCCGGTCGAACAGGCTCCGCTCCCACAGGGCGCCGCCGACTCGGCGCAAGCGGCGAAGCTGGAGGGGCAGCTCATCAACGGGGCCCACTGGTTCTACTGGATCGCCGCCCTGTCCGTCATCAACTCGATCATCTTCATGTTCATGGCGAAGAGCGGGGTGAGCTTCGTCGTCGGGTTGGGGATAACCCAGAAGATCGCCGCAATCGGGGTGGAGGCGGCAAGAGAAGGCGATCCCGCCCTGCGATACGTCGCGTTGGGTGTGGAGATCGTCGCGGCCGGTATCTTCGCGCTCTTCGGGCTCCTTGCGAGGAAGATGCACCTCTGGGCATTCGTCGTCGGGATGCTGCTGTACGCCCTCGACTCGCTGATCTTCGTTTACGCAGAGGAGTGGTGGAGTGTCGGTTTCCACGTGTTCGCGTTCGGCGGGCTCTGTTACGGGGTCGCCGCCCAGTGGAAGCTGAGGAAGCTTCGGTCCCAGGCTTTCGCCGCGTCGAGCGATCCCTGGGGACCGAGCGCCTGAGGAATCGCCCCCGCGCGAACTTCAGTCGTCGGCGGAGCGTGGGTGTTCGCTCAACCGCCGATAGTACTGCTCCAGGACGTCGCGGTATGCGGGGGGGAGCTTTCCCCGCATCGCGTCGGCGATGTTATCGCGGACGTACTTGGGCATCCCCGCCGAGCTGTCGCTCGCCACGTCGATCTCCCCGCTCAGGAGCAGGCGCGTCTGGCGGATCGCGCCGAGCGTCTCGTTCCGCGCCCGCAGGACGTTCTGATACCGATAGTGCTCCAGGTCGCTTCTGACGCGGTTCATCAGCGTGATGGCCTGGAGGAACCGGAAGTTGGCGTAGTCGTCCGCCTTGAAGCTCGCCCGGAGGCGCTCGGCCTTGTTGATGAGCGCGGCCTGCTTCCCGGCGAGGCGCTTGAGCTCCCTCGCCAGCGGCGGGGGGACGGGACCTTCGAGGCCCTCGCCGCCGGACCCGGAAAGCTTTCCACCCCCGGTCGCCCCTCCGGGCGGCTCGGCGGAGACGTCGTTGACCTGTCCCCGCTGGAACGGTTCGGGCGTCAGGCGGGTCGGAGTGCGGCGGCCGCCCTTCCCGACGGCCTTGTCCTCGACGAACTCCCCGCTGCTCTTGCCCGTGCGCCCCTCTCCGCTGCGCCCCCCCAGCTCGCTGGTGTTGGGCAACTGGTTGCCCGTCACGCCCTGGGCGTTCATGTTGGCGATCGGACCGTCCATGGCGTCCCACCCGATGGCCTTGTCTCCGCTCATCGTGTACTTGCTGGTGATGTCGTCCATCTCGTCGAATAGGTCCTCCTCCTGCTCGAGCAGATCGCCGACGAGGTCCTCCAGTTCGGTGGGCAGCTCGGGGTGCTCGATGTTCTCCTGCCCCGTCGGGTCCTCCATCGACCACTTGATGCGGTCGGGCTCGTCGGGCAACCACTTCTCGATGTTCGCCGTGAGCGCCTCGGCGTTCTCGATCGCGTTGTTCTCGATGGCGGTGGCGATCTCGGCGGCTTTCTTGCTCAGGGCATCTTTCGCCATCGTCACGTCGCTCTTGACGGCGATCAGCTCCTTGAGCATGACCGGGTTGGAGAAGTCCTGCTCGGCGAGCTTCGAGAAATCCGCGAACGCCTCGTTGAGGAACTTCTCCCACTTGTCCTGCGCGGCCAGAAGCTCTTTGAGCAGCTTCTCATCGGCGGGGGTGAACGCGTCGACCGCCCGCTTCGCCAAGCGCTCGGACCCCTGGACGATCTTCTTCTGCGATTCGATAAACTCTTCGATGTCCCGCTTGAGCTTCGCCAGTCGATCGGCCACCCCGGGGGGCAGGTCCGCACCGGGGCGGTCCGTCCGCGAAGAGGGGGAACCCCCGTGCAGCGTGGGGACGATCGCCAGCAGCGCCTGGAGGGTGTGGATGATCCTGTTCTGCATCCCGGCGAGCATGTGCGCGGCGTCGTCGCGGCTGTCCATGGACGTCAGGTCGGTCAGCACCTTGGCGTGTTCGACGGCCAACCGCGCCTCGTTGTTCCCCAGAAGCGCCACTGCCTGCTGGACGGAGACCATCTCCGGGGGGAAGGGAAACTTCTCGGAGAGGTCGATCAGCTCGGCGCGGATCTTCCGCTGGGCGATGGCGATCTCGGCGGCGCCGCCCGTCACTTGCTCCAGAAGCGTGTGCTTCTTCCAGCAGATCTCGGTGTTGACGCGCTCGGTTTCCTGCATGCGGAGGATCGCGAGCAGCCGCCTGCGAAGCTGCTCGTAGGTCCGCAGCTTCTCGGCCGCGACCTCGTCGGGGTCCTGAACGGTAATCTTGAACTGACCGGTCCGGGTGGTTTGCGGCCCGGCGGCGGGGAGGTGGCGGTTGTCGGTGGCGAGAGCGTGATAGACTATGGTGACGCTCCCGTCGGGGGGCAGATTCGCCGGAACGGTGAAGGTGTAATCGACGAGTTTCTCCTTGCGGTCCCCCGCGTCGAACTGCTCGTCGAGGAGCGGGCTGTCGGTGCCCTCGACGGAGGCGACGAGCCCGACCTCCGTCAGTCCGTACTTGTCTTCCGCCCTGATCTTCATCGCCAGCTCCCCCCCGGGCGGGACGGACACGTCGCGGTTAGGCGTGAGGAACCGGATCCGCGGACCCGAGTCGGGTAAGGCGTGGATGCGGTAATACCCGTTCATCAGGACGGCGCCCACGGAACTGTGGGCCCGGTGCGATCCTTCCCCGTTGCCCAGGTCGGGCAACTGCTGGAGGATGCGCCCGGTGGCGTCCCTGAGCACCATGCGGTAGGCCCCGTCCGCGTCGATGGGGACGGTGGTGTGGAACTCCCGGCCTCCTATCTGCCTCGTCATCTCCCTACGCGACGCCCCCTCGATATCGAGCGTGACCGTCGGGACGGACGCTGAGAGCCGCAACGTGATCGCGGCGCGAGTTCCTGTGGGGGCCTCGAGATGGCCGTCCGCGTTGGTCACCTTCTTGCGCGGGAGGCGGGTGTAAGGGGGATAATCGTATTGCACGTCCAGCCCCTTCACCTCGACCCGCTGAAGCACCGTGACTGTGTAGTATGCCCGATCGGCGGGCCAGCGGCCCTCCCCGACGTGCACGGAGTATCGGAAGCTTTGATCGACGCGGCCGAGCACGCAGGTGTAGGTGGAATTGGCGGCGGATGCGAGCATGGGTCTGGCGGTCAGTCCCTCGATGCGCACCTCCGCCTTGTATCGCCGGGCGGTCTCGTTGCGAATCTTCGCCACGATTGCCAGCGGTCGGCCCGCGAAGCAGGTGATGTCTCCGGGCGTGAGTGCGAGCAGCTCGATCTTATTGTCCGCCGGTACGTACCCCGTGGGCACCAGCACCGCCAGCAGACCCCGCTTGAGCGGTCCGGGCTGGAGGGAGCCGAACGCGGTGAGCATTACCAGGGCGATGCCCAGCGCGATCCCCCAGCGCTTGAGCGAGCGCAGCGAGATGCTGCGGGACAGATCGACCGAGCGGACGTCGGCGGTGGCTTCGAGGATGGCCTCCTGCACCAGCTCTCCGCTCGCCTGACGGCGGTCGCCGGCGAGCAGGATGGAATTGATGAGGTCGTTGCGAAGCCGCGGGATCGCCCGCTCGACGAAGCGGGCGGTCTGGGCGGGGTTGGAGCGCCACAGAAGCGCGCGGAGCACGAACCAGACCGCGGCCGCGACGAGCGCCGCCACGCCGCACCCCAGCAGCGCCCAGCGGAGGAGGAGGGGGGGTTGGTCGGTCCAGTCCCCACAGGCGACGGCCGCTACCAGCAGTCCCGCGACCAGCACCGTCCCCGTCGCAACCGCGCCCCCCACCAGCCGAATTGCCCAACGGCGAGACTGCACCGCCTCCAACCGCTCCAGGATCTCGTCGATCCCCAGATAGTGATCAACCGTCGTCACCTCAGGCCTCTCCCAACATCTTAAACGCCCCCGTCCCCTTCACGATGCATCTTTGTGCGTATTTTCGGGGGGCGGGCGTGCGGGTGGAGCGGATGCTTCTTCAGATGTTGGACTGAAGAACGGTAGAGAGGGACTTGACGCTGGGAACAGGTGCGAGGTCCGCGACGCGCCGCTACTCGAACACCTCCTTGTACCAGGCGTGCATCTCCTCGTCGCTGATGGCGGTGGTCCGCCCGGTCTCGTACTCGGTGTCAACGCGCTCGCGGATCATCAGCAGGCGGGCGTCGTCCTTCGCGACGTCCTCACCGTAATGGTTGTCGATCCAGTACTTGATACCCGCCGCCCCCGACTTGTCGGTGATCGCCACGCTCGGCGGGCGGTTGAGTATCTTCTGCGTGTCGAAGGCGCTGTAGATCTCCTCGTGCTTGAGCAGCCCGTCGGCGTGGATCCCGGCGCGGGTCGTGTTGAAGTCGCGCCCGACCAGCGGGTAGTTGTTAGGTATCGGATAGCCCACGTTCTGGCGGAAGTACTCGGCGATCTCGGTGATGACGGGGTAGTTGACCCCGGCGCGGGACCCCGCCCGCCCTGTACCGCGGGCGGGAACCCCGCCCGTCCCGGTCAGCTCGCGCAGCTGCCCCGCCTCGATCACCATCGCCTCCAGCGGGGGGTTGCCCGTTCGCTCGCCGATCCCTAGAAGGCTGGTGTTGGCGCCCGCGCATCCGTACAGCCACGCCGTCACCGGGTTGACCAGAACCTTGTGGAAGTCGTTATGCCCGTGCCACTCAAGCAGCTCGCCAGGCACGCCGGCGTCGTGGATGAAGGCGTGGACGAGCTTGGGGACCGAGCGGGGTAAGGCCGCGGAGGACCACGGGACACCGTAGCCCATCGTGTCGCAAAGGCGGATCTTGACGTCCATGGAGAACTGCTCGCGGAGCTTCATCAGCTCGATCGCGAACGGTACGGCGAACCCGTGGACGTCCGCACGGGTGAGGTCCTCGAAATGGCAGCGCGGGACGATGCCCTCTTCGAGCGCCGCCTTCACCACGTCCAGGTACTGCTCCATCGCCTGCTTGCGGGTCTTCCTGAGCTTCAGGAAGATATGGTAGTCGCTGCTGCTGGTCAGTATCCCCGTCTCGGCGAGCTTCATCTCCTTGACCAGCTTGAAATCGCTCTTCACCGCCCGGATCCATCCGGTGACCTGGGGGTATTGGACGTCCAGGGAGCGGCACTGATCGACAGCTTGGCGGTCCTTTTTGGAATAGAGGAAGAACTCGCTCTGGCGGATGGTTCCGCTCCCGGCGTCGAGCTTCGCCATCAGGCGATAGATATCCACGATCTGCTCTATGGAATAGGGCGGGCGGGCCTGCTGGCCGTCGCGAAACGTCGTGTCGGTGATCCATATCTGTGAGGCGGGTGCAAACGGGACGGTCCGCTCCTCGAAGAACAGTTTGGGCAGTTCCGTGTAGGGAAAGGCGTCCCGATACAGGGTGGGTTCGTCAACGTCCTGAAGCTCGAATTTATCTTCTGTTTCTTTCAACGTGCTCTCCATCCGTCGTTTGGTTCTACGTCGCGGTCCCCCGCAACGACCTGAAGAGGGGTCGGGCATTCCCGACAAGACCAGCAACCGCCGGAGGCCGGAGCCCCTCAGCCCATCCTCCGCATTGCACAAATGTTACAACATCCGCACAACGCTTGCAAATGGATTCCCCCGCCCGGGGCATAACTCTCTACTCCTGCTTGACGTGCACCACTCTTCCGTCGATCCTCAGGCGACCGGCGGCGAAAAGGCGGATCGCCTCGGGATACGCGATGCACTCCTGCTCGAAGATGCGGGCGGCGAGCGTATCGACGGTGTCGCCCTCGGCGACCGGGACGCAGCGCTGGAGGATTATCGGCCCGTCGTCGTAGGCTTCGTTGTTCACGAAGTGCACGGTGCACCCGGAGATCTTCGCCCCCGATTCGAGCGCCGCTGCGTGAACCTTCTCGCCGTAGAAGCCCTTCCCACCGAACGCCGGAAGCAGCGCCGGGTGGATGTTGATCACCCGCCCGTCGTAGTGCGGAGGGATCCGCCAGAACGACAGAAACCCCGCCATGCAGATCAGATCCACGGCGGCGGCGTCCAGCAGTTCGGTGATCTTCCCCGAGTACGTCTCCTTGTCGGGCATCTGCTCGTAGGGAACGACGTGCACGTCGAGCCCTCTCGCCCGCGCCCGCTCGGCGCCCTTGCACTCGCGCGAGCAGATGACGGCTGCGACCTCGGCCGCGATCCGCCCATCCGCGATCGCGTCCAGTATGTTCATCAGCGTCCTACCGCCGCCGCTCAGCAGCACCCCAAGACGCAGTTGCCCGCCTTTCTTCTCGTTCATGGGAGAGATTAGAACCGAAACCTGTCCCTCGGTCAAACGGCCCGCCAGCTGCGAGCCCCGGCTGAACGGAAGCCGCCCGAAGCTGTCATTCCGCCGGGCGGAAAGATAGAATGACTCCCCGAAATCCTCGTGGCCGGATAGATCAGGGACGGATGCGTCCTGTCTGTCCGTTGCGGGTATGGCGGGGGCGGGCATCGGTAAGGTCCCCGGGGGAAGGAGACCTGTTATGGCCGTGAAGAGTTCCACGGGTTTCATCCCGTTGACGGACATGTCCGCGGCGGACAGATACAAGCGCCAGGATGGGGGGCTGTACGGTGAGGGGCGGAACCGCCCCCCGAAGGGGCATCTGGAGGCGGCGAGGAAGGAGCTTTCGGCCATACGCCCGCTCGATTCTGCCGGTAGAGCGTCCGGGAGGGGTAAGATCGTGCTGATCTCGATCGGGATGTCCAACACGTCGATGGAGTTTCAGCCCTTCATGGAGCTGGCCGCCAGGGACGAGCGGCGCTCGCGGCGCCTGGTAATAGTCAACGGGGCCCACGGTGGTATGGACGTCGTCTGCTGGAACGACGGAAGGCGCAAGATCCGCCGAACCGGGACGACCGTCTGGGAGCACCTGGATCAACAGCTTGCAGCCGCAGGTGTGACGGGCAAGCAGGTGCAGGTGGCGTGGGTGAAGCATGCGAAGGCCTACCCCGCCTCCGACGGAACCTTCCCCGCGCACGCCGAGAAGTTCGCCCTCGGATTCGCTCGGACCGCCGCCCTCGCGCGCAAACGATACCCGAACCTGCGCGTGATGTACCTGTCCTCCCGGATCTACGCCGGTTACGCCTGCACCCCCCTCAACCCCGAGCCCTACGCCTACGAAGGGGCCTTCGCCGTTCGCTGGACCATCCAGAGGCAAATCGCGGGGGACAGGAAGCTCAACTACGACCCCGCCCGCGGGAAGGTGGCCGCACCGCTGCTGCTCTGGGGACCGTACCTATGGGCCGACGGTCTCAAGGGGCGAAAGATCGACAAGCTCGTATACAGGCGAGAGGACCTCGCCGAGGATGGAACCCACCCCAGCGAGATGGGGCGCCCGAAGGTCGCAAAGCTGCTCCTGAGGTTCTTCAAGACCGACACCCTTGCGCGAACGTGGTTCCTGAGGAAGTAAGCGGGCGTGGGAAGCAGCGGGAGCCCGCCACTGGGCGTCGGACGCTGAAGAAAGGCGGCTGCCATGGGATGCCTGATAGTGATTATCGCGCTGGCGATTCCGCGAGCGATGATGTTCTTCATCTGGCTGCTCACCGGCTGGTTTCACCGGGCGTTCGATTCGACGATCTGGCCCCTGCTCGGATTCCTCTTCATGCCCTACACCACGCTGGCCTACATGGTGGCGATGCTCAAGAACAGCGGATCGGTGAGCGGCCTGTGGATCGTGCTGGTCGTGTTCGCCGTCATGGTGGACGTGGGCAACTGGCACATCACAGGGAGGCCGGGCAGGTTCCGCAGGCGACGCCGCTAAGTAAGACCGACCTGAACGACGTGTTTCCCAGGGAGAACTGACGAGCATGAGAACCTTCAGGATCGCCGTCATCGGGTGCGGGGCGGTCTCGCAGATGCACTTTGAGGGATACGCCCCCCATCCGGAC
>SDBV01008832.1_pt1 | contig 13512 bp, 17 predicted proteins | sample 2277081 | NCBI WGS metagenome assembly SDBV01 (sample SAMN10402039, study PRJNA504765) | marine sediment metagenome | isolation source: marine sediment core GS10_PC15, 223 cmbsf | place: Arctic Ocean: Southern Knipovich Ridge | collected 2010 | reverse complement strand
AAAATGAGTAAAGATGAAATTAAGAAAGTTGAAAAAGTTGTTAATCAAAAAATCAAAGAAAATTTAAAAGTTGAGAAAAAAGAAATGAACTATTCTGATGCAATTAAATCTGGTGCTTTAGCATTTTTTAAAGAAAAATATCCTGACAGAGTAACGATTTATTCTATTGATAAGTTTTCAAAAGAGATTTGTGCAGGTCCTCATGTCAAAAAGACAGGGGAATTGGGTAGTTAATTATTAAAGAAAAATCTGTTGCATCTGGAATAAGAAGGATAAGAGCAGTTATTGAATAAGTATTCGAGTTCTACTGCTGGAAGCTGATTTTAATCGCTAGATAGGCGGTTTTTTGGTAGGATGAGGTTATATAAGATTAGTTTTTATTTATGCAGCTCTATTTTGTTACATCTAGTGAAAACAAAGTTAAAGAAGCAGAAGGCATTTTGGGCTTTGAAGTTAATAAGATATCTTTAGATATTAATGAGATTCAGACCCTTGAAATAGAAGAAGTAGCTGAAGATAAGGCCAAGAAGGCCTTTGAGCAAGTTAAAAAACCAGTAATGGTTGAAGATACAGGATTTTACATTGAGGCCTGGCAAGGCTTTCCTGGAGCATTGATTAAATGGATTTTGAAAACTCTTGATAATAAAGGGTTATGTTTGGTTTTTCAAGAAAAGAACCGTAATGTCATCGCTAAAACTTCTATTTGCCTTTACAACGGCGAAGAAATAAAAGTATTTACGGGCGAAATTAAAGGTCAAATACCAGAGAAACCAAGAGGTGAAGGTGGTTTCGGATGGGACCCAATCTTCCAACCAGAGGGCCATAACAAAACTTTTGCAGAAATGAGCCAAGAAGAAAAAGATTCTATGTCTATGAGAAAGGTTGCCCTGAACAAAATGAAACAGTTTTTAGAAGTAGACTCTGAGTTTTTACAATAAATTAAGCGTTAAACAGGTTCCAACATTATTTGTTCCTCGGAGCTCGTAAAAAACCGCCTTAAAGGTGGTTTTTTAATTGTTTTATCTTTTCAAAAAGAAGAGATTTATATATAATAACTTAATGACTAAAAAGATATTTGATATTATACCTCCAGGAAAATCTAAAAAAGATAAAGAGCCACTTTCTATTGAACAGAAAATTAGAGAGAAGATTATTGGATCTGAAAAAAAAGACAAGGAGCCTGAGATTTTAATAACCAAGAAAAAGGTTAAAAAGAAAAAGCTTAAGATGGGACAGGTTTTTGTGTTTGTTCTTTTAATATCTTTTGTTTTTCTTGCTTTTCAAATATCAAAAGCTGAGATTACAATTTGGCCCGAAACAGAACAAATGAGTTTTGAATCAAATGTTGTTCTTGATATCCAAGCTGATGAAGTTGATTTAACTTATAAATCAATACCAGCTCAAGTTTTTGAAAACCAAAAAGTTATTTATGAAGAATTTAATTCTACTGGCCAAACTTTACAAAAGGCAGAAGGAACAATAAGGCTTTATAATGGATATTCAATTAAATCTGAAACATGGCTTACTGGAACAAGATTTGTATCTTCAGATGGAAAATTATTTAAATCAAAAGACAAGATAATTGTGCCTGGTGCTGAGCTTAAAGACGGAAAGCTTATTGCCAGATATGTTGATGTTCCTGTCATTGCTGCTGAGGCAGGTGAGGAATACAATATTGAATCAACCCATTTTTCAATTTATGTTTTCAGAGGAACGCCAAGATATACTAAGTTTTATGGAGAATCATTACAAGCGATGACAGGCGGAGGAGAATCTTCACAGGTTACAGAACAAGACTTGGAAACAGCCGAAGAATTTTTAGTTGAAAAAGCAAAGAGTGATTGCGAGAAAAGTTTAAAGAGTAAAATTCCAGAACCCCAGGTTTTTATAGAAGATATTTTAGAAACTGAGATTTTGGAAAAGTTTTCTTTGATAAAATCAGGGGATGCAGTGGAAAGGTTTGACTTTAAAGTGAAAAGTAACTGTAAAACTATTTTATTTGAGAAACAGGACATTAAAAATTATGTTAAGCAGATTATATTGTCAAAAGCTTTTGAGGGTGATTTATTGTATGAGGAAAGTTTAATGATAGATTATACTGTTGAAACCATTGATTTTGATTCAGGTAAGGTAAATGTTTCCTTAGATATTTTGGGGGAGGTATATCCAGGTTTTAATTTGAGCGCTTTGAAAAAAGAACTGATAGGTAAGTCTTTGGATGGGACAAAGCTGTTTTTGGAGAGCCAACCTGAAATTAATAAGGTTGAAGTTGAATTTTGGCCTTTTTGGGTTAAAAATGTGCCCAAAGAGAGTGAAAGGATTAATATTGAATATAGCTTTACTAGTGATTCAATTTAGGGTATTTTATAGTTGACCAAAGTATAAGTATTTGGTAAAGTAATTAATCATAAGTGGAAAAAAATAAAGTAAAAAAATTTGGAGGAATCGTTCTAGAAGCGCTTCCAAGCGCTAGTTTCAAGATAAAGCTGGAAGATGGCAGAGAGATTCTTGGTCATTTAGCTGGTAAAATGAGAATGTATAGGATCAGAATTCTGCCTGGAGATAGAGTGACTGTAGAAATGAGCCCTTATGATGATAAAAGAGGGAGAATTGTTTACAGGAATAGATAGTGAGATAAAAAAGAAACTAAGAATCTTCTCGAATGAAAATTCGAGAATGTTTGTCATTTAAACAAATTATTAATAAAAACTAAATGAAGGTAAGATCATCAGTGAAAAAAATTTGTAAGCACTGTAAGATAGTCAAAAGACAAGGCCGAATTTATGTTATTTGTAAAAAAAATCCAAAACATAAACAACGCCAAGGATAAGTTTAATAGAGCATAGCGTCTAGGTTTTTAGTGTATAGAATTCACTAATAACCTAAATCTTAAACTATAATAGTATGCCAAGAATTGCAGGAATAAACATACCAGAACAAAAAAGAATAGTAATTGCTTTAACCTATATTTACGGAATAGGGGATTCTTTAAGTAAGAAGATTTTAATAGAAGCTGGTATCAATGCTTCTGTCCAGGCAAAAGACCTTAATTCTGACGAAATCAACCAATTAAAACAAATAATTGAAAAAGATTACAAGGTTGAGGGAGAAAAAAGAAGGGAAATAATGGTTAATATTAAAAGATTAAAAGAAATTGGCTCTTGGAGAGGATCAAGGCATATTAAAGGATTGCCAGTAAGGGGTCAGAGAACAAGAACAAATACAAGAACAGTCAGAGGAAATGTTAGAAAAACAGTGGGTTCTGGAAGAAAAGTAGCTCCAACACCTAAGTAATTATTTATAAGCACATGGGTAAGAAACGAGTAATCAAAAAAACAGAAGAAGAGCTTCTAAAAGAGAGAGATAAGGTAGAAGCAGCAGTAAGAAAAGATGTTCAAATAAAAACTACTCAAAGAATCAGAGAAGCTAGGCTTTGTGTTTTTTCATCTTACAATAATACTATTTTAACTTTGACTGAGCCTTCAGGAAAAGTGATTTATTGGACATCAGCAGGAAGGATTGGATTTAAGGGAACAAAGAAGGGTACGCCCTTTGCTGCTTCAAAAGTAGCTGGAGCAATGGTCCAAGCAATAATTAAGCTTAAAATAAACAGGATAAGAGTTTTTGTAAAAGGCATAGGTTCCGGCAGAGAATCAGCTATCAGGAGTTTGGCTGGAAGAGAATTCGAAATACTTTCTATAAAAGATATTACTCCGGTTCCTCATAATGGCTGCAGGCCCAAAAAACCAAGAAGAGTGTAGTTATGAAAAAACCAATTTGTAAAATTTGCAGACGTGCAGGGGAAAAACTTTTTTTAAAAGGGGATCGTTGTATTTCACCTAAATGTTCAATGGTAAGAAGGCCTTATCCTCCTGGGCAGAAAAGAAAAAGGAGAAAAAGACCACCCAGTGAATACGCAAAAGAGCTGAGGGAAAAACAAAAACTTAAAAATTGGTATAATCTTGAAGAGAAACAATTTAAAAACTATATTAAAGCCTTGTTAACCAAAAAGGGAAAAATAGAGGATGCTCCTTTGATGTTGATTAAGAAATTAGAGTCCCGTTTAGATAATACAATTTTTAGATTAGGCTTTGCACCTTCAAGAAGAGGAGCAAGAAGTTTAGTGTCTCACAGCTATTTTTTAGTTAATGGAAAAACAATGAATATTCCATCCCATTTATTAAAAGAAGGAGATGTTATATCTTTAAAATCACAAAAATTAAAAAAGAATATTGCAAAAGAATTCAAACGGTTAGTTGAAAAACACAACGTTCCAAGCTGGTTGAAATTAGACAAAGAAAAATTAGAAGGAAAAATAATTGGTGAGCCAACCTTAGAAGAGGTTGTTCCTCCAGTAGATTTATTATCAATATTTGAGTTTTATTCACGTTAACCTTTGGGTTTAGAATTTGAGAATTTGAGGTTTTAGAAAAATTTAATACCCCAAATTTTTAAAAACTAGATTCTAAAAATATGATTTCACTTCCAAAAAAACCAAAAATCATTAAAAAACAAAAAAACAAAGCTGTTTTTGAAATAGAAGCTCTTTATCCTGGTTACGGAGTGACAATTGGTAATTCTTTAAGAAGAGTGCTTTTATCATCTTTAGAGGGAGCTGCAGTAACACAAGTAAAATTTAAAAATGCTTCTCATGAATTTTCAACAATTGACGGTGTTTTAGAAGATGTTGTAAATATTATGCTTAATCTAAAGCAAATGAGATTTAAGGTTTTATCAGATGAGCCCCAGAAAGGAGATTTAAAAGTAAAGGGTAAAAAAGAAGTAAAAGGTTCAGATTTTAAACTTCCAAGTCAGCTAGAATTAGTTAACAAAGATTGTCATATTGCAACCTTAACATCCAGTAAAGCAAATTTAGAAATGGAAATTCAAGTAGAAAAAGGAACAGGATATATTCCAAGAGAATTAAGGAAGAAAGAAAAACAAGAAATTGGAACAGTTTCTTTAGATGCAGTCTTTACGCCAATAAGACAAATTGCTTTTAGAACAGAGAACATGAGGGTTGGTGAAAGAACAGATTTCGACAGATTATTTTTAGAAATAGAAACAGATGGATCAGTTTCTCCAGAACAAGCATTTTCTCAGGCTTCAGAGGTTTTACTAAAACACTTTGATTTGTTTTCAGATACTTTTGACAAAGAAACAGTTGTTGAGAAAGCTAAAGAGCCGGGAAAAGAAAAAGCAGTTAAAGCTAAAAAAACAACAAAAGGAAAAGATGAAAAAAAGAAAAAAAGGAAGAAAACTTAAAAGGAAAAGCGATCAAAGAAAAGCTCTTTTAAGGTCTTTAGCCAGAGAACTTTTTTTAAGAGAAAAAATCAAAACAACTTTAGCAAAAGCTAAAGAGGTTTCAGTTTTTGCTCAAAAACAGATTACCAAAGGAAAGAAGTCTACTTTAAGTTCAAGAAGGCTTTTAGCTAGACATTTTTCAAAAACATTAGTTAAAAAAATAACTGAAGAGATTGCGCCAAGATATGAGAAAAGAAAAGGGGGTTATACTAGAATCATTAAACTGGGTCCAAGAAAATCAGATGGAGCTAAAATGGCAATAATAGAATTGGTTAAGTAATTATTATATGGAAAGAAAAACACATACAATTGATGCTAAGAATAAAGTATTGGGCAGATTGGCAACCAGAATTGCCCTGCTTTTACGCGGGAAACATAAGCCTGACTTTGTCCCTTATAAAGATATGGGTGATATTGTGATTGTGGAGAACGTTTCACAAATGAAAATTACTGGCAGGAAAATGGAACAAAAAAAATATTACAGGCATTCAGGATATATGGGTGGATTGAAAACCATTCCTTTGAAAAAACTTTTTAAAGAAAAACCTGATGAGGTTTTAAGAAAAGCTGTGTCAGGAATGCTTCCCAAAAACAAATTAAGGTCAGAGCAGTTGAAAAGATTAAGGTTTGCAAAAACCAAATAATTATTATGCCAAAAACTAAAGCAAAAACTAAAAAAAAGAAAAAAACTGTTAAAAAGACTGTTAAGAAATTAAAAACAGAAAAAAAAGAAATTAAAAAAACTGCTGTTAAAAAAGAAAAAAAAGAAAAGAAAGAAGAGAAAGAAGAGATTAAATATTATGAAGGAATTGGCAGAAGAAAAACAGCAGTGGCAAGAGTAAGGATTTTTACAAAAGGAGGAAAAGAATTTTCAGTTAATAAGAAAACTTTAGAAGAATATTTTCCTACTTTAGAGCTTCAAACAACAGCAGCATCTTCTTTGGAAACAATGAAGTGTCTTGAAAAGTTTAAAGTTTCAGTAATTGTCAGAGGCGGGGGATTAAACGCTCAAGCAGAAGCAGTTCGTCATGGAGCAGCTCGTGCTTTACTGCTTTTTAATCCTGACTTTAGAAAAAGACTTAAAAAAGCTGGATTTTTGAAAAGAGATTCACGCATGAGAGAAAGGAAAAAACCTGGTCTAAAACGTGCCAGAAGAGCGCCACAGTGGAAGAAGAGGTAATTAATATGCTGCATATTTATTATGAAGAAGCTCGAATGAGCTTCTTTTGATATTGTTTTTTCTGTTCAGAAAATATAGAATACTAAATACAAAACACATGCTTAAAGACTTAATTGATGAATTTTATTTAGACAGGCACAAAGACAGAAAAAAAACCAGATTTTATATTAGTGATGCTGGCAAATGTCCAAGGTCTGTTTTTTTTAAATTCAAAAATGCTCCTAAAGAAGAAATGGAAGCAAGGATTTTAAGGGTGTTTGACCACGGAGATTATATTCATATGCTGATTATGAAATCCTTGTTCAATTTAAGAGGTATTCATGTGGTTTCTTCAGAAGTTGATATTCCGCCTAAAAAAATCATTGGAGGAAGAGCAGATGCAATTATTAGTGATGGTAAACAATTGTATGTTGTTGATATTAAAAGCATGAACAGCATGATTTTCAGGAGCATGGAAACTCCTAAACCGGAAAATATTGATCAGCTTCAATTATATCTTCATTTTTTTAAAATAAAAAAAGGGATTCTGCTTTATGTAAGCAAAGACACTCAAGATTTAAAAGAGTTTATAATTAATTATGATGCAAAAAGAGCTAAAAGATTATTTCAAGAATTATCTGAGATTAAAGTAAAATTAGATGCTAATGTGATTCCTTCGAGGCTTGTTGATTGGCCTCAGAATTGGCAGTGCAGGTATTGCCAGTACAGGGAAATATGTCATAGGGCAGGGGAAAAGAATATTAAATGGGAAAGATTTAAAAAAAAGATTCAGACTAAGAAAGTATAAATCTATAAAGCGAATTTTTCAGAAACAAACAGGTTTTCTCTATCTAAAAGATAGAGTTTTTCTGTTTGGTGGTCTAAAAATAGTTCTGGGTTTTGAACTGATGCCAGTTCATAAGTATTGATTTTATCCCGGTTATCAATTTCAGTAATTTTTAAAGAATTACCAGTATCAATAATTAAATAATCTGAATTAAGCCAAAAAACATTTTTTATTGATTCTGATAATCTCATTAAAAACATGTCTGCTGCTTTATCAAATCTTGGCTGAATGGTCTGAGCTTTTAAAAAGAAAATCTTGATTTCTGAATCAGAAAAGTAGACCATTTTTGTAAGGTTTGGAGAGGCTTTTAATGAGACTATATTTTCAGAGAATTTCTCAAATTCTTTTTTTCCTTGATTTAAAAGATAAATAGCTTGGTCTTGTTGCAAGAAAATGAATTCATTGAAAATATATAATTTATACAGGGTTTCTTTTCTTACTTCAAAGGGCTTTTCTGTAAGCTGTTCTTGTGAGGATAAGGATTTATTCGTTTTATAAAGATGTCCTGAATCATCAATATAATAAATCTGATTATTGTTTTCTTGATAAACTAAAACATCTTCTATTATTGGCTGGGGTGGTTTTGTTTGCTTTAAAACAGAAGGGGTTTTATCAATTTGAAGTTCAAAATAAATTATTTGTTCATTTCTAACAATCTCAAGTAAAAGTGTATTGTTATCTTTAAATTCTAGTTGTTCTAACCTAGCATTGGTTTCATAAATATCAGTTTCCTTTAAAAGATGGATCTTTACATCTTTTTCAAAGTTGTAAAGTTTAAGGCTCCAGGTGCTACTGTTTTCTTCTTTTAAAACAGCTCTTTTTTTATCTTTGGAAAACCATATATTATTAACATCAGTTGCTAAAAGTTCAAAACCAGGGTCTTCTGGGATAAGAACTATGTTTCTTGCCTCAACAACTTGTTTTTCTTTAATTTCTAAACTCTTTTCCCAGGCCTGGTAATCATTTTTTTGAACTTTAACATTGTATTTTTTAGGCAATAGGTTTTCAATTAGAGCAGAGCTGAAGAAAAAATCTGTGGTCTGGAAAAACTTTCCATCTAAATAAATATCTACTTGCTTGGGTTGGATTGTTTTAATGAAAAGCCCTCCTGTTTGGGTTAGTTTTCTGTTTTCAAAATCAAACCTATATCCTTGAACATAAAGGGTTAAAATAGGCGCAAATGTCACAAAAATCAAGAAAAAAACAAAAAATAGAAGTTTTCTGGTCTTTTTTTCCATTGTTAATATTATATTTTACTCTAATATAAAAGCAAGTTTGCAAAATTCATAGGTTTAACTTATACTAAAACAAAACTTAAGCTTTTTATACTTTTTGAATATGAAAATTGGTATTGATTTAGGAACATGCAATTCAGTTGTTTTTCTTCCTAATAAGGGAGTAGTCTTGCAAGAGCCATCAGTTGTGGCAGTTGCTTTGGCTGAGAATGAAATCATGGCAATTGGCAGGCGTGCCAAAGAAATGATGGGCAGAACCCCTGATAATATCAGGATCTACAGGCCCTTAAAAGATGGGGTTATAGCTGATTTCAGGGTTACTCAGGCAATGCTCAGGTATTTTATTGATAAAGCAACAGGTAGTTTTAGGTTTTTTAAACCAGAGCTTATGATTGGGGTGCCTGCAGGAATTACTTCCACTGAGAAAAGAGCAGTGATTGAAGCAGGGCTTAATGCAGGAGCAAGAGAGGTTTATTTAGCAAAAGAGCCTATTTTGGCAGCAATTGGAGCTGGTATTCCTATTAACAGCTGCTCTGGGAATATGGTTGTTGATATTGGTGGAGGCACCAGTGAAGCAGCTGTTATTTCTTTGGGGGGTATAGTGAATTTTACATCAATGAGAGTTGCTGGTGATAAAATGGATGTGGCCATCTCAGATTTTATAAAGAAAAAATATAATTTAGCTATTGGTGAACAAACTGCAGAAACAATAAAAATGCAGATTGGAACAGCCCTTTATGACAAGGAAAAAAAAGAAAAAACAATGGAAATCAGGGGAAGAGATATGGTTGCAGGCCTGCCTAAAAACATTGTTATTTCTTCAAATGATGTTTGCGAAGCAATATCCGATATTTTAATAGAGATTATCCAGGTGATTAAAACAGTGCTTCGTGATACTCCTCCAGAACTTTCAGCTGATATAATAAATAAAGGTATGATTTTAACAGGCGGAGGAGCGCTTTTGAGAAATTTTCCTCAGTTAATTGAGAAATCAGTTGGCGTGCCTGCTGTTTCTGCTGAAGAATCCTTGCTTTGTGTGGCAAAAGGTACGGGTTCAATGATTGCAAATTTAGATATGTATAAGAAAAGCATAATGGTTAAAAAATAATTGGTTTATGATTATCGGTCATGAGAAACAACAAAAGTTTTTAAAGAAAATAATTGAAAGTACAGAGATTCCTCATGCGCTTCTTTTTACTGGCAGTGAAAAGTTGGGAAAAAAGAAAATAGCTTTTGAATTTGTTTCTTCAATTTTCAAAGATAATATTTTGAATCATCCAGATTTCACTTTTATTAGTCCAGAAACAAAGAAAATCCAGATTAAGCAGATTAGAGATATTTGCTGGAGACTGTCTTTAAAGCCAGTTAAAGCTCCGATCTCAGCTGTTATCATTGACCAGGCTCATTTAATGACAAGAGAGGCTCAGAATTGTTTTTTAAAAACCTTAGAAGAGCCAAAAAGCAAATCTTTGTTAATTTTAATTACAGAACATTTAAGGCTTCTTTTACCAACAATTATTTCAAGATGCCAAACAGTTAAATTTTACCAAGTTAAAAGCCAAGAAATTAAAAAATACTTAAAGTCAAAAAAAATTCAAGAAGAACAAACTGAAAATTTGATTTCCATCTCTTTAGGAAGGCCGGGCATGGTAATTGAATGTTTAGACAATTTAGAAGTGCTTGAAAAAAGAGAAAAAATAATTAAAAGACTGACAAAAATTATTAAATCACCAATAGCTGTTCGTTTTAATTATGCAAAAGAACTTGTAGAGAATGGTGATTTTAAAGAAACACTGTCTATCTGGCTTTCTTATTTCAGAAAAAGTTTATTGTCTTGTTCTGATAAATTTTCAATGATAAAAATTAAAAATACTCTTAATTTTATTGAAAAAACAATGTTTTTTTTATCAACAACAAATATTAATCCAAGATTGGCACTAGAGGTGTTAATGATGGAAATTTAAGTTTATGTCAGAAGAAAAAGTTTCATATAAAGATATTATTGAAAATATAAAGCCAGGGCTTGATAAGGCAATTGCATTTTTGGAAAAAGAACTGCAGAAGATAAGAACTGAGCGGGCTAGCCCTTCTTTAGTGGAAAATATTGAAGTTGATTGTTTTGACCAGAAATTTCCTTTAAAACAACTTGCAACTATCAGCATTCCTCAATCAAGAGAAATTGTGATTCATCCTTGGGATAAAACATATATAGAGGGTATTGTCAGTGCTTTGGAAAAGAACAGCAGCATTGGCGCAGCCCCAGTTGTTGATAAGGATACAATCAGGATTCGTCTGCCGTCACTAAGTGAAGAATTTAGAAAAGATCTAACTCGTTTTGTTTCTGAAAAACAAGAGATTGTCAGAAAAACAATAAGAAGATGGAGAGATGAAGCTTGGGGTGAAATTCAAGAATCAGAAAGAGATGGTAAAATTAGTGAAGATGATAAATTCAAAGGAAAAGATGAACTTCAAGATTTAGTAGATGAGTATAATGAGAAAATTGAGAAATTAGTAGAAAATAAGAAAAAAGAAATAGAAAGTTAAAATGCTGTTAACTATTATCATTGCTTTTTTTAGTCTTATTGGTTTAATGATTCTTCATGAATTCGGGCACTTTATAGTGGCTAAAAAATATGGTGTTAAAGTAGAGGAGTTTGGAGTAGGATATCCTCCAAGAATATTTGCAAAAAAAATAGGGGAAACTGTTTATTCTTTAAATCTTATACCATTTGGCGCTTTTGTAAGGTTGCCAGGAGAAATAGAGAAAACAAATGAGCCAAATAGCTTTTCAAACCAGCCAATTAAAAAAAGAGCTTTTATAATACTGGGCGGGGTTTTAGCTTTTTGGATTATTGCAGCAGTTATTTTTAGTATTGTGTTTAATTTGGGAGCACCAGTTGCAATAAGTGATAGTGAAAACATTAATATTATTAATCCCCATGTTCAGATTATTGGTGTGGCTAAAGATTCACCAGCTGAAATTTCAGGATTAATGGTTGGCGATACAATAAAGCAATTATCTTTTTCAGGCAATGTTTTGGCTCCAGACAAAACAAAACAAGTTCAGGATTTTACATTACAGTATTCAGGACAAGAAATTGAGTTAAAGATTGAAAGAGGAAAAGAGGTTTTTGAAACAACAATTGTTCCCAGGGTTTCTCCTCCTCAGGGTGAGGGTGCTATGGGAATAGCTTTAACCAGAGTTGGAATTGTTAAATATCCTTGGTATTTAACTCCCTGGCAAGGCATTGTTACTACTTACAATTTAACAATAGGAATTATCAATGGTTATTTTAATGCAATTAAAAATGTTTTTACTGGTCAACCTTCGGGGGTTCAGATGACAGGTCCTGTTGGTGTGTTTCATATGTTAGCCCAGGCTCAGGAAATGGGAATTAATTATTACCTTAATTTTCTAGCCATGATTTCAGTTTATCTTGCAATTTTTAATTTAATGCCAATTCCAGCTGTTGATGGGGGAAAGTTATTGTTTTTAGCTATTGAAGCAGTAAGGAAAAAACCTGTTCCCGAAAAGATAGAAGCAAATATTACAGCAGCTTTTTTTATGCTGCTAATAATCTTAATGATTTTTGTAACAATTAATGATATATCACGGATATTTTAAAATTTATGAAACAATCAAATCTTTTAGCAAAAACTAAAAGAAAGATATCAAAAGACATTGTGGCTACCAGTCACAGATATTTAATCAAGGCTGATTTCGTTGAACAATCAATCAGCGGGGTTTATAGGTTTTTGCCTCTGGGTTTTAGGGTTTTAAAAAATATTCAGGATATAATTAGAGAAGAAATGAATGCTTTGGGATCTCAGGAAATACTTTTAGCAACTATACAAGATAAGAAATTATGGGAGGAAACTGATAGATGGGATAATTTTGACCCTCCTCTTTTTAAGTTTAAAGACAGACATAATAAAGAACTGGCCTTAGGCCCTACTCATGAGGAAGAAATGGTTGATATCGCCAGAAAAAGAGTTGAGTCTTATCAAGATTTGCCATTTTCTCTTTTTCAAATTCAGAATAAATTTAGGAATGAAATGAGGGCAACAGGAGGACTGCTGAGAACAATAGAGTTTATGATGAAAGACTTGTATGATTTTCAGTTGAATGAAAAAGATTCATTTGATTTTTATGAAAAAGTAAGAAGATCATATTTTAAGATTTTTAAAAGATGTGGCTTAAAGTCTATTTGTGTTGATGCAAGCTCAGGTCCAATGGGAGGTAATCTTTCTAATGAATTTATGGTTTTGTCTGAATTTGGTGAAGACAGGATTTTAGTTTGTTCTAGCTGTGAGTATGGCAGAAATGTTGAATTAGGTGGAAAAGGTAAAAAGTGTCCAACCTGCAAAATTGTTTTAGACGAGAAAAGAGCAATAGAAGTGGGCCATATTTTCTTTTTAGGAACAAAATACAGCAAAGACATGGGACTAACTTATCAGGACAAAGATGGAAAAGAAAAGCTTGTTTCAATGGGATGTTATGGAATTGGTCTTCCAAGACTAATGGCAGTAATTGTTGAGGTATATAATGACGAAAAAGGAATTATCTGGCCAGAGCAAGTTGCGCCATTTAGCGTTCATTTGATTTCCATTGAAGATAATAAAAAAGTAGAAAAAAATACTGAAAAGTTATATAAAGATTTAGAGAAAGAGAAAATAGAAGTTTTATATGATAACAGAAAAAACAAATCTGCTGGAGAAAAGTTTGCAGATGCTGACTTGATTGGTATCCCAACAAGAGTTGTTGTTTCTGAAAAGACCTTAGAAAAAAGCTCAGTTGAAGTTAAAAAAAGAAAAGAAAACAAAACAAAGTTTGTAAAAATTAATGAATTGGCAAAGCTTTTAAGTTAATAAATTATTTATGGCATCAAACAAATACTTTCAAAGATTTTTTCAACAATTTTCAGAAAACATTGCTGTTGATCTTGGTACTGCTAATAGTGTTGTTT
>SDBV01008831.1_pt1 | contig 13513 bp, 36 predicted proteins | sample 2277081 | NCBI WGS metagenome assembly SDBV01 (sample SAMN10402039, study PRJNA504765) | marine sediment metagenome | isolation source: marine sediment core GS10_PC15, 223 cmbsf | place: Arctic Ocean: Southern Knipovich Ridge | collected 2010 | reverse complement strand
CATTGGAGGTTACATGGTAGACATCGATAAGCTGTTAGAGAGAGAGATCAAGCAGGAAACGTACAGGAAGGAGTACAACCAGCGTTCTGAGGTTATAGACAGACGTAAGGCTTACAACGTCCGCAAGGCAGAAACGTCCAAAGTTGCGAGGATGGTGATGAACGGTGACATCACTAGGGACGAGGGTATCCAGATGCTCTCGAGGATCGAGGGCCAAAAGATCGAGAGCCAAGTAGACCATGGGAACCAGAACGAGGATGGCCAGGCTGACGGGGAATAAAGACGATGAAGCTCACGATAAGTAAGCTGACGAAGCAGGGCGATACGGAAATCGTGGTTGTGGAGGGCGAACAGGAAGTAGAGAGTGCTTTGAGGCAGCTCTTTGATCTTCCAGAGTACTTTGTGGCTATCGATGGGGAGGTGATCCACACGTACGAGGAGGCTCGTAGTAAGGTGTGGGAGTTAGGCGATTCGGAGGTTCTCTTGGGTAAGCCAGTCTCAGGAGGCTAAGCGGTGGAAAACGTGCCTGAGGGGTATAGACTTACTATCCTAGATCCAGAGGGGTATCTATTGCTCGACTTCGATCTGGGTGGATACAATCTCGATAAGGCATTCGCTCAGGCGGACCTCGTGAACGCGATCAAGGGCGTCTTCATCGCACCGCTGGTGGCAGATAAGGGGAAGCCAGTCGCAGGGGGCTAACATGCAGGTTTGGAGATGGCTCGTTCGCGATAGGGACGTGACATTGGGCGATCTCGATCTGTTAAGGGGAGAGCCAGGCTCCTTCCACGAGCGTTGGAAGATGCGGGTCTACTGGAGAATTCATCCATTTAGAGTGCATACAGCACCGATGGTGGAGCGGATGATCTCTGGTAGACCCGCTACTTTTAGTATGGCTTCCGCAAGTACAGATGGGGAGACAAAGTTTCACGTCTTTGTGCGTCAGCAAGAGGGAGAGGGTAATGGGGCCTATCTGTCTCTAGTACAAGAGCCTCTCGAAGTTGTTCAGATGGCTTATCCAGAGGCAGAACAGATCGCTCCTCCTCTCGGAGTTGTACAGACTGGAGCTAGATGGGTCTTGACAAACGTATCCTATGACGCTGTTCATGTAGGGTATACGTTCGCTTCTATGATCCGTGATCGAAAGGATGAAGATACTTTCGGATTGAAGGCTTTGAAGAAGGCTGGGGGTCTTCTGCAACGGATGTGTTCGAGACATGGTTTTGAGTTTAGTGAGACTCAGGTTACAAAAGGTTCGCTGGTAATAAGTCGTAAAGACTGCGCTCTGACAATTGGGGGGTCTTTTCGGTGTCTCACATCTGATTATAATCTTCCGAGAGATGATCAGGTGGTACAGAAACTCCTTGCTCTTACGAGTGAGAAGAGTATGCAGCGGATCGCTACACTTTCGAGTCAGGACAAGCTGGTAATTAAGGAGGCTATGAATGGGTGAGAAGCCAAAGGCAGGAGACTATAGGGCTAGGTATGCTTTCGTAGGGTCGGATGAGGAAGTGATGTTTGCAGGGCAGGCTCTCGATGTAGCAGTGCTCAACTTCGTCGAGGCTGTAGCAGAGATTCGCGATGGGTATCCTGCTGTCGGGTTAGGCGATACAACTACTGATGAGGCTATTATTGGGTATGTGTATTCGAAGATACATTGGGGGGGCGAGTAATGGATGAACGAGAGCTCTTGAGTAGTATAGGGGTAGGTACGATTGTAGAGGACTATCGGAAAGAGTGTCTGAGGAGGGGTTCCAAGATAGATCTCGATTACAGAGACTCGGGAGAGGTTATAGTCTGGCTCTTTGAGGCAGGTGCTACGGTAAACTTAACTCGGGAGTTTTGTGAGAGGGTTCTTGAAGGGTTTGCTGAGCAAGAGGAGGAGGAGGAAGAGGTTCCGGCAGGTTCACAAGACCGCCTGGAAGAAGGGGAGCTGCTTGAGTACTTGAGGTGTCTGAAGAGTGCTCAGCTCTTCAACGTTGAGGCTACAGAGGATGAGGGTTGGAAGATGTGGTGGAGCGGTCGTATTGACTTGCTCGACTGCTTGATCCAATGTTTAGAGGTTCGGGACGGGAGCGAGTAATGGATAAGAAGCTAAAGAGGATACTCTTCGAGCATTTCGATACATTAGACGGTCTTCTAGACTTGCTGGATCGTTCTAATTGTCCCGAGTTCGGCTTCTTTCTGATAGCCAGTTTGGAGGATTGGTTCAACGATCGTCTCATGGAGTGTGCAGGGAAGGGTGATTGTGAGGGGGTGGTTGTGTGGGCAGATCGTATAAGAGAGCTTGAGGATGTTCATGCGAGAATGTGTGAGGAGGTAGAAGAGTAATGGTAAGGAGGCATAAGCACAGGTGGCAGCCGTCGCAGAGTCTCTTAAGGCGGGTGGGGCTCAAGAACCGCTTCTGGAGAGGTGTCTACTTACGTGCCTGTAAGTGCGGGGCGTTAAAGAAGGTAGACGGTTCGGTTGTTGAGCGTAAGCCGGTAAGGTGCTAGGAGGGTGATGTGCCTGCTCCAACATATGTTCCAGACGGCCGTGTAGGATGGTGGGGAGGTCCAGATCAACGGGTGAGATGTCTGATTGACAATAAGGTAGTACTCGAGCTGGACAGAGCTAGGAAGATAGCTGCTCAGACCGATATGAGTGCGTATACGGGTAAGTGTGGGCACATACATGTGGGTCATGGGAAGCAAGGGAGGTTGTAGGATGAAACTGACTAAGTACGAGCTCTATATGATAGAGCGAGATGATTCGGATATCGACGTTGTAGCGCTTCTAGGAGTTTCTGAAGAGGTGAACAACGTAGAGTGTGCTTACGAGCTAAGGTGGAAGGAGGTGAGAAAGATAAGTTATCCTGACTTGGATTGGAGTGTAGAGGAAGGTTTCTTGGATAGATGTGATGCTTGGTACGAGAAAGCGAAAGAGGTATTGAAGGAGGTAGGTTAAGATGTTAACATGGGGTATTGTGATAGTAGTTGCTGTTGCTGTCGGCCTTCTAGCGACAAGAATAGCAGCGATTCAGCCTCGGAAACAGCAGGTTGAGGACTCTAAAAAGCTGGATATGATTCTTGAAGCGCTCGAGAAGAGCGGCATGCGGACGTGGTAAGGAGTAGAGGGTAATGCGCTGTGCGTTTCTTATTATTTGGAAGGAAGAGGGCACGAGTTGGACAGGTAAGGGGCGGTGGGCAGCTCAGCCTTGTGGGGCTCCTGCAGACTATATCTGCGGAGGGTCTTCTCTCTGTGAAGAGCATTTTGCTGCGAGTCGTCCGCCTACTTGGGGACCTGAAGAGTATCAGCGGGTTCCTGCGAAGTGTAAGAAGGAGGAGTAGAGAGCTATGAGCTGGGGGTGGTTATGCAGGTTTCTCGGGCATATCCCAAGAGTAGTTTATAAGGAGGGTGGCAGGTTGGTCTTTGCGTGTTCGAGATGTAGTGTACACGAAATTCTTGATTTGAAGGTGAGATGAAATGACTCAGCTTATAACGGGGGCTATTCTAGTACTTTCGGTAGGCATAGGATTGTTTTTCGTGATAATGGGAAAGAGGTTGTATGACCGACCTGAGGGTACAAGGTTTGGGGTGGTTTGTCCTCATTGCGAGAAGTCGCACGAGGTTGAGCTGTCTCTTGTTAACGTTTCTGAAGAGGAGGTAAGCGAGTAGGTTGATGGACGCATTGAAGGACGGGTTGGTTACTGCTGTAGTAGATAAGATTCGGGAGTTACACGGGTCTCCTGTGCAAGGTGGGATCATCCGGGTGCACGGGAGGATAGGTCTGGCCATCGATTTGTCTATACGTACCAGTCAAGGTCCGAGGCATTTCAGTGTGAAGGTGACGGAGCATTTGGGTTAGAAATGAAACCTGAAGACACGAGCTTCTTCGACGCTCTATACGAGGCTGTTTGATGGGACAAGAGAAGCTACCTAGTCAAGAACAGTGGGAGAGGTTTTTTAGGGCTTGTGAGCCTTATTTAGGTCTCCTTTGCTGTTGTTGTAGGGTAAAGATCACTGAAGTTTCTATAAGCGGTCCTACGATCTGTCCCTATTGTGATACGGGTGAGTGTACAAGAGCGCATAGGACTATCGAGTGTAGGAGGCAGGATTATGAGAAGAGGGTAGATTACGAGAGCAATATAGTGCTGATGAAAACGAAGGTAAAGTATCTGAGAAAGGGAGGCTGACTGATGGAAAGGGTAGTAGTGGAGATGAAGCTTGACGACCCGAAGAAGGGTTCGGTCCTCTACAAGTCCGAGGATCCGGAGCCTGCTGCTAGGAACATCTATGTTATGAAGCAGGCTTTGGGTTTTCCTTATCCAAACAAAATTAGGGTGACCATAGAGGAGGTTGTTGGCGAGTAGAGCCTCCACCTAGTAGACGAGAGTTGTGTTGATATGTATTGGAGACGAGAAATGCTTTGGCATGGCATGTTGTGAAGACGAGAGTAGATATGTATTGCGCTGATGCGGCGTGGAGACGAGAAATGGAATGGTGTGACATGTCGTGGAGACGAGGATTGATATGAAGTGGTATGCTGTGGAGACGAGGAGTGGGATGTAATGTTGTGTGGTGGAGACGAGTTAAACATTAAAGAGGAGAGGGAGACTTATGGCTACATCGAAGGAAGAACAGCAGGTTGTGGAAGCTCCGAAAAGCGGACGACAGGTTGCGAAGGCACCGCAGGGGCCTATGTGGCTCGAGTATGTCGTGGTCCTTCAGTTTACGGGGAAGTTCGCTGCATCTATTCCCCGAACAAGGGACGAGATTAAGAATATGCTTACGTTTAGGATGCCGGGTAAGGAGCCTGAAAACTCAGTTCCGATTGAAGATCTGACGGAGCAGGTTGTCCAGGAGGTGGGTGCAGACGAAGGAGAGTTCCTACCTGGGTGGGCCACTTTTAAGTTCGATGAGAACGGGCTTTATTACGAGGGTCGTAACGTTCGAGGGCACATGAAGGACTGTGCACTGCAGATCTCAAAGTTCTTTCCGGACATTGCATACTTCCGAGCTAAGGTGGCAAACAAGGTTTATGTGGTTACGGATGTTATGCCCCTAAGCAGAAAGGATCCTGATGGTTGTGAGCAGTTCTTTATTCAGGTGATGACTGCACAGGGGCCTCGGTCGAGCATTAAGTATATTGACTGGGTAGAGAAGCCGATCCTCTCGTTTCGATTGAGGGTGTTGAACGATGGGATCATAAAGGAGTCACATCTCCGGGCCATTTTTGAGTACGGAAGTGTACATGGTATGGGTCAGGAGAGGAGTCAGGGATGGGGTAGATATAGACTAGAGGAACTTACTCTCTGTAAGTAGACCCTCTGTAGACGAGAGTTGATCTGACATGGGATGACTTGGAGACGAGGAGCGGTGTGATATGCATTGGAGGCGAGATATGCAGTGACATGACCTGGTTTGGAGACGAGATATGCTATGACGTGAGTTGTTGTGGAGACGAGATTTGATATGACATGGGTCGATTTGTAGACGAGGAGTGGTGTGATATGCATTGATTTGGAGACGAGATATGAGATGAGGTGTTATGTCGTGGAGACGAGATATGGTGTGGAGTGGTATGTCGTGTGTTGGAGACGAGTAGTGATGTGACATGACTTGGAGACGAGATGTGTGGCGAGGTGTAGTGTCCTGATTTGGTAAGATGGTTAAGGAGAGGATCTACGGATGAAGAGTGCTTGGAATTGGTATTGGAAGCGTCGTTGGTGGATTGCGGGAGCAGCTCTCCTTGTTGGGGGTATAAGGGTTCTCGTTAGTTACTTGTGAGGTTTGATGTTCAAACTGTTTAGGTGTTGTGGATGCTTAGTGTTTTGGCTGGTTCTAGCCGTCGCCATCTTGAGCTATCTTATATGGTCTGGGTATGTTCCGACTGGTTTTGGGCTCTAAGTTCAACTAAATTAAGGAGTGATGGGGCGGCGGGAGAGCAAGGTACTACCGCTGAAGACTATTACGATGAAACCCCCCGGATCTGATGAGTACTCCTCTTGTGTATTTCTAGTTGTCTTGACCTCAAATACCCTACCTGTAGTGTAGGTCCACACGCTTGCGTCGACTAGGGGTACAGTGCTTGTGTAGGGAGGTTGTGAGTATCCCGCTACGCAGTACTCCCATGGGTACTCAACTGTATCGTTTGAGTACTTAAGTCCTCTTCCTGCTTTAGGCCTTATGAACATTGTCGGCTTCTCTGTATTACACTCTTCGTCTCCAGCTCTGCCGTATTGTGTCTGAAATATCTGAACGCTTGTAGGGGGCAGGTTTACGATTAGCTTGCCCTTTATGTGAATGTTTAAGCCTGTAAGCTTTAAGATTTCCCAATCGATTTTGTCTCCTATTCCTTCCACAAGGGCTGGGAGGTCTGGTTGCCTGTACAAGGGTGTAGGTGTTGGTGCGGGAGTAGCTGTGGGTTTGGGGGTAGGCGTAGGTAGAGGAGTCGCTGTAGGAGTAGGTGTATTAGTAGGTAGCAGTGTAGGAGTGGGGACTAACGTAGGAGTAGGCTCGAGGGTTGGTTCAGGTGTCTCTATTGAGATGATGAGGACTGGTTCGGGAGTTAGTGTAGGTGCTAGAGTGGGTGGAGGAGTGGGTGTGCAGAGTGGTGATTTGAACATTTCACAGTAAGTTTCGACGTCGATCACGAAGGGTGTTTGTGTTGGTATAGGAGTGTAAGTTGGGAGTGGAACGACTTCTGGTCGCGGTACGAATGTTGGGTAGGGTGTGTAGGTTGGAAGAGGGATGGATTCTAGCGTTGGTAGGGGTTTGAGTGTCGGGTAGAGCGTGTATGTTGGGTAGGGTGTTATTGTAGGAGTGGGATCGGGAGTCATAAAGCTGACATCTGGTGTTGTTGATACACTACATGCTAGTGTGAACAGGATGAGAGCCGCTGCGAGAATTGCTAGTTTCATGTTCTGTAGAAAACCTCCTATTTAGCGGGTCCGAAGAGTACAAAGAAGGAACAGGCGATTGACTCTATCTCCTCTGCGTCTAGTACGTCGCAGGTTTTTCTCATCTCGTCTGCTTCTCGTTTGGTGACGTAGTCGTATAGCTCGTAGATCTGTTGCTCAGGGACGTTACTTGGGTCTTCGGGTACCGCTACGCCTAAGAGCATAAGCGTTTCGAGGTAGGTCGATCCGGTTGATATATCTGTCGGTGTCCTGGGGATGAATAGTACGTACTCTGTGTAGTCTCCTTTGTCTACCATGTCTATTAGCTTCCAGCCTCCGTCGGGGTGAGATATTAGGAGGTGGGTGAAGCGGATATGCAGAGTTCGCCCCTTACCTTCCCCTTCCCACACTCTCTCTATGATGGTTTTGATTTCACCGATGAGGTTGGTTTCGTTAACTCCAGTATAGATTATTGGAGAGAGTGGTGTGGGGGTAAGGGTGGGAATTGGTATTAGAGTATACGTAGGTAGAGGAGTATACGTAGGTAAGGGGGTGTAAGTAGGAGCTAGTGTAAGGGTGGGTAAAGGCGTGTAAGTGGGTAGAGGTTCGAGAGTTGGTAAATGTGTGTAGGTGGGTAGAGGTGTGTAAGTGGGGGCTAGTGTAGAAGTTGGAACTATGGTAAATGTGGGATAAGGTGTGTAGGTAGATAGAGGTTCGAGCACAGGGTAGGGAGTGTATGTTGGGTATATTGTAGGAGTTGGATCTAGAGTTGCTACGGGTGCACTACATGCTAGTGCGAAGAGTGCGGTGGTAATAAGTGCGAGTAGTAATTTCATGGTACTAGCTCCTCTAGTATAGGAATGGAAACATGAGGTCTTTCATCTGCGATCGCATAGGGGGTGTGACTTTCTCTATAGGTATCTCTAGATACTTGGCACACGCTGCTGAATGTAAATCGAGATGGCCGTCTGCATCTCTATATTCTGCTAGTTCAGTTTCTTGGTTGTCGTAGATATACTTGAGATACGTTAGGCCTTGCATTCTCGTCCTATCTCGTTGCGACTACGGTTATGATGACGTATACGATGAGAAGGAGTGCAAAGGGTAGTAGGATCGAGATGAGTAGTCTGAGAGCTATCCTTAAGACCGCTTTTATGAGGGTTATGGTGAACTTCGTAAGTATGCCTTCTCAGTGTCGGAAAGTGAGGAGAACAGACCTTTTCTGTCTGTACTACCTAGACCACCCTCTCCTCTCTCGGTCTCGCTTAGCTCTTCAACTTCTGTGAGGTCTACTCTTTCAACGGGGCAGACCACAGCCTGTGCTACTCTCGCGTTGGGTGTTACCAGTTTACTTCTTGACGAGAGATTTAGGAGGATGAGCTTGAGCTCTCCGCGGTAATCACTATCGAGTGTGCCTGGTTGGTTTAAGACAACAAGCCCGCTTCTGTTTGCTACTCCACTTCGGCTTCGAATCTGAATTTCATATCCAGACGGTACTTCGAACGCTAGACCTGTATTTATGACCTTCCATTCGCAGCTAGCGATAAGGACCTCTTCCAGTGTAAGAAGATCGAATCCCGATGCACCCTTCGTTGAATATATAGGGAGTACAGCTCTCTTGTCTACTATCTTAACCCTTAAGTGCATGCATAACCTCCTTAGGAGATGGGGTGGTCCTCTACTGCTTTACTCCGTACTGCGTTCACGCTCTCTACCAACGTGATGATTAGACCAGTTAGCGCCACACCCAAGCCTGTGGTCAAGTACGGCCCCATAAACGCCTGACCGCTTGATGCTAACAGCCAAACGTTGACCGCCCAACCGACTACCGAAATAGCCAGTACGATGAGGACCAGGCTAATACTCAGCAGACCGATAATGCTCCCTCTGGGGTTCCGACTCTTGGATAGTACATGTGTAACCTCCTTAGACAGTGCAAGACAGTAGAGGAGGGGTTATCCTCTACTGCCCTGCGGAGTGAGGGTGGAGAGAGAGACTAAGACGCTACGGCGGTAAGTTCTTTCGCTCGAGCTACTGCTCTCTCTGCCTCTTCCTGTGAGAGGCCGAACTCTTCTGTAAGAGCCTTGGTGTCTCCTTTTATGGCAGCTTTGGCAAGCTTCCGGTGCTCGTACTGGGTCTGCTGGTAGTCCTTTCGCTTCGCTTGTACTTCCGGACGCTGTTGGTACTCTTGGCGGGATTTTTCGGACTTGATCTGACGCTCCAGGATGGCGTCGATGTCCAATGCTCCATCGTTCGAGGGGATGTTCTGCTTGCGGCTTGTCACTTTGGCTCCTCCTTACCTTGTAGTATGATTCTATTATAGCCTCTTTGTGAGGATTATACAAGTGGTTTAGTCTGATTTCATTGTGTTTTGTGTGAGTCTTTATATTTTGAGGCAGACCCCAACGAGCTCATTACCGACGGGAACACCATTTTAGGTAGCCATGTTTGGAGCAATAGATTGCGCGATTCCTCTTAGACATGAACCTCCTCCTGTTTCTTCGAGCACTGGTCCGGGGCCTTGCACCCCTACTGCCTGCCAGAGTAAGCCTGGCTGGCGCTTCCTGCCAATCCACATTGTGGCAATATACAGCATGGCGATCCGCTAGGTTGCCAAAGCGACAAGGCTGGTTGAACGCCTGTTCGTCAGCGACCATTTCGACTAGATTGATGTTCTTTGTCATTATAGAGGCTCACCTCCTCTTTAGGGGAATCACTTGCCGGCACCCACACCCACTGCCCAAGAGGGGGCGGCCCACCCGCCTGCTGATAGAGTAGTACTGCTCTCACCCTCACGTGTTCTTCTCCCTGCCAGTGCAAATCCATTTGTCGATAGATATTATTTGTGTTGTTCTCAACAGATTTTACCTTCAGTAGTAACCGTTTAGCTATCGCTCTGTTGCTCCACCCGTTCGCAATCAGACCTAATATCTCCCACTGTCTTGGCGTTAGCTTCCAGGAGTTCACAGCTTCTAAGCTCACCTTCTGCTTGTATCCTTGCATATCAAGGGTGACTCGATTTGCGAACATATTAGTGTTAGAATGCGTGAGGTGACTCGTAGGTATGCAGCGACTGCTTTGCTAAGTAGTTGTGTAAGCTCTTCGAACTGCTCTTGGCTGATCTGTCCATTGTCCCGTGCAGTCTCTAGGGTTGCTAGGATTTCCTGTACTGGTTTGAGTATCACTTTATGTACTGTCGGTCTTTTAGGTAGGAGAGAGACTGCACGAAAGCATCTGCGCTCACCTCTACTTCGGCTACGCCTAGGAGGTCGGCTCCTATAGATGTTCCTGGTGCTTTACCCTTGTGTACCTTGTGGTATAGCTGGGCAGCAACCTCAACAGCCATAGTCCAGCTCGTGCCTGAAATCTCAACTTCGTCCAAGTTCAGATTGAGGAACCACTGCTCTTCGACGGCTGTGAGGTATAGTTCTTCGTACTTACTTCTGTTAGGCTTTTTGTGCTTGCCTCTGATGGTCTCTGCCTCTTTCTCTCCTAGGTGTCTAACTGTTTCATCGCCTACATAAAAGTATGTAGCACAACATGCCATGCACATGTAACCAACTAGATTGTGGCCTTTGTAGGTTACAATGTGTTTTACAGGCTGTTGTGTTGCAGGAGAGCAGTACTCGCAAGCTTTTATAACTTCTGCTAGTAGGGCCTTAGAGTCCTTCCACTCTATTTCTCTCGACCAGATTACGTTTCCTCGGATTCCTTCTACTTGCATGGGTAAGTGTTGTTCCTCCTATATTTCGCAGAAGAGGTGCGGCTTCTCTGCCCTTTTCTCCTCTAAGCAGTTCTCGCACATATACCCTATTACCTCTCCTCTTTCATCGACGATACTGTATGCTCTTTGTTCTGTTGGTTCTTCACAGGAAATGCACGGGAAACCCAAAGCGCTGTATGCTCGATCAAGCGCTAGCATTTTCTTCACCTTTCTGAGACACGAGAAAGCAGTTCCATGCTTTACATATGCGGTTATATTTTGTAGTCCAAATGCTCACTCGGCATATTTCGCATCTAGATTTGCTAACTGAGCGTCTGAGCTGGGCCCACCCAGCTAAAGCAGCATCGCTAGGTGGGTTTCCTGTAGCCACAATTCCCGTTAGGAGCAGTTGAGTCTTGACGAACCAGGTTATGAAGTATAGGATGATCACGGTACTTCTACCCAGCAGTCTTCTGTTTCCCACATCTTAACGCCTATTAGTCTATCGTCGGAGCCTAGTAGGCCGTTGGAACACTTCTCTAGTATAAGAAGCGCTATGTTCTCGGCTGTAGGTGGGCCCTTAAGGACTACTACCTTTGTGTCGATGGACTCGAGGAGCGGGTCTCCTACTTGTAGGATGCAGTTGTGGTCTAACTCGTTTTTTATCCACGCTCCCGCTATGTCTGACAGGTCTCCGAAGTCTAGAACCATTCCTGTCTCTTCGTCTAGATCACCCCAAACAGTTATTTCTGCTTTAGCTCCATGGCCGTGGAGGCGGGCGCAAACGCCTGGATGATTTAAGATTCGGTGTGCATAGCAGAAGCGAAACGCTTTAGTTACTCCGGGCATTAGTTAGCTTCCTCCCTGTATATTTTCATATCAAGCCCTTTTCTCTCGCCTCTTGTAGTAGTCGTTTGATTCTATCTTGGTACTCTTTCCTTCGCGCTTTACCCTTCTCGCTCTTTGCGTATGCCTCTCTTCGCTCTTTTCCACGTTCGGTTTGGGTATAGCGTCTCTGTGCCTCTCTTCCAGCCTCAGATTGTTGGTAGTTCTTCTGTGATCTCTTAAACGCTTCTGACTTTCTGAAGCTGCGTCTCCACGCTTGTCTGTGTTCGCTTTCTTCGTGGAAGGGTGTATGGCGGGGCTTTAGACTTTCTTTAGCTTCTTCGGATACTTCCTCCTCTTCTTCGGATACTTCCTCCTCTTCTTCTAGCTCTTGGGGAGGTGATATGTCCACGGCCTTAGGAAGACGGTGGATTTGTTCGGGCTCTCTTGCTTCGTAGTCTCTGATCCTTATAGAAGGCTTTCTTCCGCTTACGGTGAGCTGCTCTAAGAAGCTTGCTAGCTCTGCTACTTCCTCGTTCGGTACTTTCTTGTGGAAGAAGACTGTACCACCTGAGGTAGTTTTTCTCAGATTGAAGCTATCGAAATCTTCGTCTTCGTCCCATCCGTAGTCGATGAGCGCTTCGACTAAGCTGTCGTAGTATGTGCTTGCGTCTCTCCACTGTCTGAATCTCATTTCGAAGAGTAGTGATTTCATATCATATCTCTATTATACAGCATTTCGTGCTCGATATCAACTGGTTCGTTTGCTTGATGTTTTGAGATACAGGAGATAGTCATCAATGAGGTTCTCGTGATAGAGGGGGATAGAGCCACGCAGTTCGTAATTTATGATAATCCTAGCTGCGACACGAAGGTTGGGGACTTTATGTACCTCTTTTAGGTGTACTTCGTCCACAACGCTGTTCCCCAGATCCTCTAGATAAGCTTCTATTCTCTGAACGACTGCTGGGTGGAGTCTTTGTAGAACGTTGATGTTTCGTTTGTAGGCCATACTTATGCTTTTACTATTGAGCCTTCGCCTTGGAGCTCGCTAAGCGTTCGATTTGCTTCTGCCCGCGATATGCCTAAGTCTTCTTCGATGCTCTTTACAGCATTCCTTTTTGTGAATGGGAGGAATCCGTAGGTAGAGTGAAGTACGTCGTATGTATCGTACTTTAGAGGATCTTGCTCGTTTGGGTAGAAGAGTCCTCTATTTAGCTTGAGGTAGTGTACCTCTGTAAGATCTTCCCAAAGCCATTCATTCGACATGTGTGTCTTCTATCTGACTCTTACGGTGGGCGCTCTTCCTTCGAAGGTGATCCCCTTTAGGAAGTCCACCATGTCTGGTACGCTCTCACTATGCATATTTATTCTTTTTATGGCGAAGACGACAGCGCCTTGGGCGGTTTTCATCAATCTGAAGTCGTCCTCGTGCCATCCTGAGTCAACGACGATGTCTGTTAGAGTATCGAAGTACTCTGCCGCATCTTTCCAGCTTTCGAATTTCATTTCGAAGGTTAGTACTCGCTCGTCCTTCAACATGTTCTAGCCTCCCATCTGTTCAGGTAGGGGGTTGAAGGCTTTTTATTTGGGGAAGTCTACCTTCGAGACTTCTTCTTACCTTTGGATCCCTTTCTCCTTTTCTTAGAAATACCTAGTATTTTCTTTGGGCTGCTGAAACCGATACCCTTGAAAAAGTCGGATCCTCTTTTGGGGGCCATAGTTACTCCTCCTCGGTCAATATTGGTCTATCATACCTGCTTCGAATAAGCGGGCTAGTCCTCTTCTGGCTGCTCTCCTTTCCTCTTCATTTATTTTGTAGTCGTCTACGAAGGCTTCGTAGTTTTCTAGTAGCTCGGTTTCTGACTCTGTAGGTCCTGATTCAGTTAGCACAGCGAGTAGCTTGGCATCTACGTACTTCGACTTGCTAGGGAGTCCAGGACTCCTGAACTCTGGGTCGTGGAGTAGTACTAGTAGGTACGCACTACCCTTTTGGGTGATGTCTAGCATATTGTATTCTGTCGAAGTCCTCGGTCAATATTTATCTATCATGCCCGCTTCGAATAAGCGTGTTAGTGCTCTTCTGTTGTTTTGGCTTTCGCCG
>SDBV01008830.1_pt1 | contig 13513 bp, 10 predicted proteins | sample 2277081 | NCBI WGS metagenome assembly SDBV01 (sample SAMN10402039, study PRJNA504765) | marine sediment metagenome | isolation source: marine sediment core GS10_PC15, 223 cmbsf | place: Arctic Ocean: Southern Knipovich Ridge | collected 2010 | reverse complement strand
GGAGTCATGAGGGCCTCAGACTCGGAATCACTACGTGACGCACCTCGAGGCGACCTTCCACACTCACGGTGTTGTGGAGCACGCATACAATCGGAGGAAGTTCCTTCGAAAATCCAGCCGCGGCGTTCCGAACTCACTGGCAATGTCACAGGAATCGTCGAGCCATCGGTAAACCGAGGCGAATTGCCGCTCGTAGTAGCCGTATCCTGCTCGTTCGACCAAAGGCGCCAACACCCAGGTCCTCCCGGAAAGCTCAACGATGCTCTTGAGATCGGTAGAGTCGTATGGAAGTTCCAATGGGGCCAACTGTGGGGCATAGAACGCAAAGTACCCCGTGCCCTCGACCACGAGACGGTCGCCGTCCTCTATCATCGTCTCGAGGGCCCGGGCGGCCTCCTTGTGGGGCAGGCGACCACCGTCCCGGAAGTGCGAGGCGACACCAACGAGATTTCCACCCATCAACGCGGCAACGGTGGTTCCAAGCAAGACGCGGCGCATCCCCACAGGAGCGTCACCTTGGGCGATGCGTGCCGCCAGCCATCCCGCGGCCAGGAAGTAGAAAGGGGCGCTGGCAAAGACGTAACTCAAGGAAATGGCGCCGAAGTTGGAGAGGACGGCGAAGATGGCAGTGGGGACAATGGCCCCGGTGGCAACGATCCTGCCCGAGTGTTGGTCGTCGGAGGCGAACGACCAAACGCACATCCCAACGACCGCAAAGATCATTACGGGCGCTGTCATCCAATTGACGAGTGAGAGAATCAGGGCCACGCCCGTGTGGCAACACGACGATTCCTGGGCTTTCATCCAATCCATGAGGATCGGTGCATAGCGCCACACACCCACAGCCAACAGCAGCCCGGGTGCGGCGAGCCAGGTCCACCTGAGCTTGTGGGGTCCTACCCGTTGGACGTGGAAGGCCGCCACCACGATTTGACATCCAATAACCATCAGAGCCGAGGGGTGGCTCAGCACTGCGAGCACTGCCCCACCGACCACCCCTAACGCCCAGCCGACACGCCGTTCACGCATCCATCCGATGATCGAGAGGCCGCAAATCAACACGAACAGGAAGACGAGCGTGTAATAGCGAGCGAATTGAGACCAATAGAGGTGCCAGGTACCGACGGCCACCAGCGCGGATGTCGTGAGACCCGTCAGTCTCAGATTGAGATGGCGGCATGTCAAGTATATCGCCGGCACCGCCACGACGCCGGCCAGGAAGGGTATCAGCCTCAGGCCGAGTTCCCGCATGCCCACAATCGGCATCACAACGAAATGGTTGAGCGCATAGTACAGCGGTCGGATACTGACATTCTTCCACGTCATGAATTCTGAGTCTTGCCAACTCCAATACTCGTCGTCCGACAGACTCCATTCGGTGAGGTTGTACGATCGCAACGCCAGCGTGAGAAGGACCATGGCCGCAACCAATGTCCACTCCGTTCGCTTCGAGATGACGGGGGTCGTCGCCGGCTGGGTCACGAGACGATCTGTGGCGTCACGGGTGTGGCTTGAGTGACGAACCGCGTGCTCGTTCGGGCATTGTCCACCCGGCCGCTTCCGCGCTTCGGCAGTTGATGCCGCACCACCATGCACCAACTGGCACAGACAGCGAGGAAGAGGTATGGGAGGGTGAGGGCCTCGTAGCTCGCAAATAGGCAGGCTACGAAATAGCCGAGCACCCCGGCTTCCAGTGCCGCCAAAGGAATCGCCAGGTCGGTACGCCGTGCCCGTTTCGCCATCTGCTTCGTGCGGAATACTCGGTACCACGACGCTGCGAAGAACATGAGATAGAGAAGCAGGCCTATCGTTCCGAGTTCCGTCCACACCGTGAGGTACGTGCTATGGGCGTCTTGCGTTGGAGCGCCGGCCAGGCCGAAAACTTCGTCTTTCCGCGCTCCGTATTCATAGTTCGCCTTGGAGAACGACCCTATTCCCACGCCAAATACCGGATAATCCCTCACGATTTCCAGGGCGGTCTCCCAGACGGCCAGCCGTTCTTTCATCGATCCGTCATCAACTTCGCGGACCCAGTCTGCTCCGGGATCCTCCCCGATGGTGCGCATTCGCTCGCGCACCACATCCGGCGCGAACACAATTGCAGCGAGGCCAAAAGCAGCGAAAAGGAGTAACGTCTTGGTGTTGCGACGGCGATCCCACAGAAAGACGGCCATTGCGACGGCGGTGCCGATCATCACGCCTCGCGAGCCGGACAAGAGGATGATGAGTCCGGATGCTACGATCCCAGCCAGTACACTCTTGCGATGCACGGGGCGCCGCAACGTGAAGAAGAGGGCCATCCCAAGAGTGGCGGTGATCATGGTGAGCGCCGCAAGATCGTTCGGGTTCTGATACACGTAGTTCCAGATAGCGCGGCCTTCCATCCTGTAGCCCACCAAGAAATAGTTGACGATGGTTCCTCTGATCGGAAACAGCAGATAGGCGACACACCAGAGCCCCGCCAGGGTCACGATCCGGTTCGTCGAGGTCAGCGTGTGAACAGCGACGAGATAGATCAAGACAACCTTCATGAGCTCGCCCAAGCGACCCGACGCCCGGTCTGAATCCAAGGCCTCTGGCACCGAGAGCAAGGCCACGACGTATACGGCCGCGATCAGGAGAGCCTCCAGACGAACCTTCGAGAATTGCAGACTCCCCGACATGACGCCGATAGCTACCGCACCGGTGGCAATCGCGGCTGCCACCTGGGCGCCCGAGATTCGATAGGTGATGATGACCAGCATGAACGCCGTGAGACCCAAATAGCCAAGGTATCCGGGCACGTTGTCGGGCCTTGGGATGACGATATCCCAGGGTGACTCTCGTGCCTTGCGAGATCGTGGGGCGGGGGGCGTCCTCCGCACGCTATCTCACCCACACATCGGCGGCGCTGCGCCGGGGTCGCAAGAGAGCTGCCAGTGCCGCTGCGTTCACCAACAGGAACGCCGCGGGAAGTGCTAGCGCACGTCCACGAAAGGCGAGGCCAATTCCTCCAAGCGACAGCGCTCCGACGATGGTCAGTGCGAGCGCGACGTACAGCGTACCGCCAATCAGTAGGCCCGCGACGACCGACCCCAAAGTCAGAATTGGGGTCATCACCCGCAGCAGCTTGTGTGACACGAATCGACCAAATGCCGGGTTTCGGCGAGGCGACAACAGCGCCGGCATAACGCGGATGAGCTGGATGTTTCCCACCATGGTGCGCACCTTTCGTCGAAACTCCGCGCGTTGACTGGGAGCTGGCTCGTCATAGGCGACCGCATCTGCCTTCATGACGACCCGAAGGCCGCGGAGAGTGATCTGCATGGGGATCAACACGTCATCCAGGATCAGGTTCGGGGGCAGCGGCTGAAACAGAGACCTGCGAACGCCGTAGACAGCTCCCGTCGCTCCGACTACCGAACCGGTCGAGCTCTCGGCTTGCCGGAGCGCTGTCTCCATTTGCCAATATTTTTCGACACCCGCCACGGCTGGGCGGCTCGACTTGGCTATTTCCAGCCGGCCTGTGACGGCCCCCACGTCAGCGTCTGCGAAGCCCGCCACCAGATTTGCCACCGTGGTGATCTCGAAGCGCTGGCGGGCATCGGCGAAAACGACGACGTCGCCGTTGGCATGTGCGACGCCTAGATTGATCGCGCCGGATTTCCCGTCTTGCTCGGAACTTGCAAGAACGCGTACTCTGGCATCGGTCGTCGAAAACTGCCTGGCCTTGATTTCGGTGTCATCCGTGCAGCCGTTGCAGACCACCAGTACCTCGAGCAGATCGGGCCGGCACTGCTGTGCGAGGAGGTTCTGCAAGCGCGGAACGATGATTTCCTCTTCATTCCGCACCGCCATCACGACAGAAACGGTCATTCTCGGTCGCGGGCTGTCATGCGCGTGGGGAGCCGCCGCGCGACTCCAGGCCCGAACGAACATGACGATGGGATAACCGGCGTAGGCCCACACGAGGGCGGCGATCAACACCCAAAAGACCGTTTGAGGCAAGCTGGTGTCCTTGTAAGACCGAGGGCAGGCCACACTGGCCGATATTGGAGTGGGAAGGCAGGTTCCGTACCAGAGACACTGGCCTTTCCCAGCTCAGGAAAGCGGCGAGAAGCCACCAGGAGGCTTCGAGCCTGGTCCGTCCGACCTGGAGGTGTTGCGTTAACGCAACATCCACAACCTCAGCCGCCGTGGGGTCCTAGGCGCCTCCGCGCCTCACGGCCCGAACGCCCTGAACCTGGGGCGGTGGTATGGTATCGACAACAGAGGACGCCGCGATCTCAACGGCGTAGACGTCAACCCGGTCCCGTCCTCCCCAATTGGAACTGAAGACGTAGTATCTGCCGTCAAAGCTCACGTTCGCCCGGGGCTGATCTCCGTAGTCGAAGACGTGAGAGCGGTGGTGGGCGAGGCGCTGAATTTCCGATCCGTCCAATCGGACCCGCACGAGCTCCTCGTGCGTGGGTCGCCAGTCGAAGACAATCATCGAGACGGTATTGGGATCCTCGCCGCCGGGGTTCCAGACGTACAGCGTGCTTCCATCCAGGAACCACTCTCCCGGTCCCGTGGGGATTTGTGACACCCGCTGCAGGGCGGTGCGGCCCATCCGGACCACTTCGGGCAGCCGCTTGTGTGGACAACATCCGTTTGTCTCTGAGTTCCAGTCTACCTGGTACACTGATCCCGAGTGCTGCACCCACGTGGCGCGTACTCCCCCGCCCCCGCCGTCCGTGTAGGTCTCGTAATAGGCCCATCCGTCTGGCGCCAGGAGGGACGTGTGCCCGTCGGCGTACGGATTGCGCTTCGACTCCACCCTGGGCGCGCTATAGACCCCCGCCGATGCGTACGGTGGTTCGAGGCTGTACACGGAAAGACCGGTCCCGTGGCCGTTGAAGACAACGCCGTTGCCCGTGTCGGAATGACCGGGGCTGTCGGGCATGACCGCGCTGGGGGCCGGTTCGGAGAGCTTCCAGACCTGCCATCTTCTCCTCAGGAGCTTGATCAAGAGGTACACACCTGTCCGGTCTAGCTGGACCTCGTCCATCGCTTCGCCGGGCGGGACGCGGTAGTTCCACACCTGGTTCGTGCCGTCTTCCCACACTACCGCGCCCAGATACGCATATGTCCCGCTCTGCCGGACTGATGCGGCAAACCGCCCCTCGTCACGGGACATGGACATCTGCCAGAGGTATGTGTCGCCGGAACCCCAGAAGTCGGTGTACTCCTGCACCGTGAGCAGATCGACCAAGAGGTCGGCTGAATGGAAAGTGAAATTGTACGCATAGATACGTGGCTGCCCAGTCGAGCCGTACAGCCCGTAACCAATATGGGGGTTGGTCGGGCTCCACATGGTCCCCTCCCACCACAGGGGCACAGCCTGGAGGGCCTGACCCATGCTCTGAACCGTCCCGGCCTCGAGATCGACCGCCAATTGCGAGACGCCGTTGCAACCCACCAGCAACCGCGTATTGTCGGCGTTCAACGACGGCCAATACGAATAGGCGGTGGTGGCGCCGCCGGGGCAAAGCGACTCGTCCGTGAGGCGGATGATCCGGTGTCCGAAGGTGGGGTCGATGATGCTGGCGCCCGCGTGAGGGAGCGAAGGTAGGGTATCGGGTGGGGGACGGACTCCCTCATCTTCCTGCGCCGCTGCGTACTCCCAAGACATAGCGCACAGGACACCGACCGCGGCCGCCGTTCCCCAACTGAATCGTCGAACGAAGACGTTCATTGCCTAAACCTCACACGAATGAATTCGACATGAGCGCTCGCTCCCACTGCATGAGCGTCACGATTTTCCAGAGGGCGGTACTGTGATCCCTCCGGCCCCTCGAGTGCTCTCGCACGATTCTTCGCATCCCGTCCCGATCGAGGAGCTCGGAGAGGGAGCTCTGCCAATCCCCGATTTCGTCGAGCAGGCTCCGCAGATCGGTCTTGAACCACGGTAACAGAGGCATTCCGAACCCCTGTTTCCCCCGGTCGAGCACGGCATTGGGGAGCAGGTGACCGACAGCCTGTCGCAGTATCCGCTTGGTGGTACCGTTTTGCATCTTGAATCCGATGGGCAGCGACATGGCGAATTCGACCAACGGATGATCGAGCAACGGCGGGCGTGTCTCCAGCGAATGCGCCATGCTCATGCGGTCCACCTTCGTGAGGATGTCGTCGGGTAGATACGTCTTGAGGTCAACGTACGCCAGCTGCGTGACGGGATCCCGGTGGCGAACACGGTAAAACTCCGCAAGAAAGGGAGCGGCCAATTCCTCCCAGTGCACCTCACGGAAAAGCTCGGCGGATGCAATCCCGCCCCGCGCCGGGTCGAGGATTGTGCTGATGTTCTTCAAGTACCGACCTCGGTGGTCGCGGGCGAGGGCGTCGAGAAGATTCACGCCGTGCGCGCCCGGAGGAAGGAACCGTGCCAGCGCTCCCAGCGTGTGTCGGCGGAAGGCCGCTGGGATATGGTCGATCCATCCCCGACGTCGCTCAACTTGGTACCGGGTGTAACCGGCGAACAACTCGTCGCCTCCGTCTCCGGATAGGGCCACGGTCACTCGTGTACGAGCCATCTTGCTCACGATCGAGGTGGGCACCGACGAGGCATCGCCGAAGGGTTCCCCATGAAACTGGATCAACTCGGGGAGCTGCTCGACTACATCCGGGGTGGCGGAGAATGCGTAGTGCCTGGTGCGACAGTGATCTGCAACGGTTTGGGCGAAGGCGAGTTCATCGTACGCCCGTTCGTTGAAGCCTACGGAGAACGTCTCGACTGGGGTGTCCGACATGCTCGAGGCGATCGCCACGATGGCACTCGAATCGATTCCGCCGCTCAGGAGTGCTCCGAGCGGCACATCGCTGACCAGGTGGGAGGCAACGGCATCGGTCAACAGTTCCTGCAACCGGATTGTGGCGTGCTCGAAGGAGATGTCGCCGTCTTCTTCGATGGGCACATCCCAATATTGGTGAAGCCTGGTGCGGCCACCCTCCAGCACGAGGAAATGACCGGGTAGGAGCTTGTGCACGCCGGCGAAGATCGTGCGGGGTGCGGGGATGTAGCCAAAGGCCAGGTATTGCATCAGGGCGACGCGGTCGATAGCGGGACGCCCGTCGAGGCCGGCCAGCAGCGAACCAAGTTCGGATGAAAAAATCGTGTGGTCGGCGACCTGGGCGTAATGAAGCGGCTTGATTCCCAACCGATCGCGCGCAAGCACCAGCTTTCGCTTTTCCGAATCCCATAGGGCGATCGCGAACATGCCCTGCAGGTGATGTACGAAATCGCAGCCGTGTTCTTCGTACAGGTGCACCAGAGTTTCGGTATCGCCCCCGGTACGAAACCGATGGCCCCGGTGGCAGAGGGACGTGCGCAGGTCGCGATAGTTATAGATTTCGCCATTGCAAATGGCGACGATGGTTTCGTCCTCATTCTTCACGGGTTGCGGGCTGCCGACCGGATCGATGACTGAGAGCCGGCGCATCCCAAGCTCGATCCCGGCGTCGCGGTGGTATCCGCACGCATCCGGCCCGCGGTGGTGGAGAAGTCTCACCATCGGCTCCAGACGACTGCCCCATGATGCCGTGGGAGCTGGGTTGTACCATCCGGCGATACCGCACATACCGATCCGTAGTTGAGCATGGGAGGGCATGACAAGAAGCCCGATCCTCCACCAAGCAGTTTTGATGCCAGCGCTGCGCCAGAGGTGCCCCCGGGGTCCGGTTCTTGCACTATGGCACACCGGCGGATATTACCGCAAACTATTGGAGGATAACACGTTACAGCATAGGTCCGAACCCGCCCTATTGCAACGGGCTGTAGATCGGGCGGCCCGAGCCGGCCGCCGGTGTGGGCCCATCGATCCAGCATGGTCGGTGCGTGCTTCGCCTCGGGATCGGGTTAACGAGGGTCGCAGGGGGAAGCCGCGGCGCTCTGGGAAGCGACGCATCTTGGTCTTTGGAGCGACGGCACCGGCCGTCGGTGGGATCGCGACGTTCATCGAGCACGCCGTCAATTCGCGACTCCGTGAGGAATTCGAGTTTTCCTTGTTCGATCCTTCCCAACACGCTCCGGTCGGTGGGACCCCATTGTCGCGAGTCGCGTTCAAGACGGTCGCATTGTTCCGGTACGTCCTGGCGGTCAAGAAACGTGATCCTGAGATCGTCCACATGCACACCCCGGGCTACACGGGGTTTTGGATCACCGCAGTGTTCTTGATGGCAACGGCCATGTTGTCTCGAAAAATTGTGATCCACGTCCACCGCGGTGACTTTGCGACGTTTTATGACGAAACCAGCTGGATCGGGAAGAAGGTGATCGCCGGGGTGCTCCGACGCTGTGCCTGCGTCGTCATTCTGTCGGAGCAGTGGAGGCCTTTCTTCGAAACCTTAGTTCCGGCGAGCGGAATCGAGGTCATTCCGAACGGCGTGCCGGTTGAGCCGTTCGATGGGGTGAGTCCAGCCGGCGGTGGCCCCCAAGACTCATGTGCCCCATCCGTGTTGTTTATGGGAAGCCTGTGCCGCGCCAAGGGCGTGCATGATCTCCTGGACGCAATCCGGATCGTTCGTCGCAAGCGGACGGACGTCGTGTTCGTCCTTGCGGGTGAACCCGAAACCGAGGCAGATCGAATCGAGTTGCAGGAACTGACCAAGAAGGGCATCGCCGAGGGCCATATCGCCCTGCTCGGCAATATCAGCGGGCAGACGAAACTCGATCGACTACGAGCAAGCGATATCTTCGTTCTGCCCTCTCACGCAGAGGGCCTGCCCTACGTCGTGTTGGAGGCGATGGCGGCAGGGTTGCCCATTGTGGCTTCGGCGGTCGGTGCCATCCCGGACGTCGTGACGGATTCGCAAAACGGTTTTCTCATTCAAAGCGGCGACCATCTCGGTTTGGCGGACAGAATCCTTCGGCTTCTCGACGATTCCTCCCTGCGACGTGAGATGGGAGCGAAGAACCAAAGGAAGGCTGCAGAACAGTACAGCTTGGACACGACGATCGGTCGTCTCGAAGCGATCTATGCCGGACTGTGACGACTGCGCTCAGGCTCCTCGAAGCGCTAAGCGATCCTAGTAACCTGTGAGCGGGTGATTCATGGAAGATTTCAGAATCCAGCTGGTGGAGTCCTATCTCAGTGACCTGGCGTTGGATGCGTCGGTCTTGGAAGCCTATGAGGATCGGATCATACTGGTGACAGGTGGAGCCGGAGCCATCGGCAGTAATCTGACGATTGCGTTGTCCCGTTTGGTGGGACCGCATGGACGAATCGTGGTTTTGGACAATCTGTCGGCTACGAAGCTCACTGAACCGTGGAACGTCGCGCCGCTTCCGAATCTCATGTTCGTGAAGGGCGACGTGCGGAACGACCGAGACCTGAAGCGGGTCTTTGGTGAATCGCCGACGATGGTTTTCCATCTGGCCGCTTTCTTCGCCAATCAAAATTCCCTGGATTACCCGGAAGAGTCCGCCGAAGTCGACGTGTTGGGTCTGATGAAACTGCTGGAGTATTCACGGCTCGCGAGTGTTGAGCGGTTCGTCTACGCGTCGAGCGGATGCGCCATCTGCGGTTCTTATCCTGAGATGCCATTGCGCGAAGATTTCATCTCCATGCACCTGACCACGCCGTACCAAATCAACAAGATGACGGGTGAGATGTACTGCAATCTGTATCACTACATGTACGGGTTGCAGACGGTTAATTGCCGATTCTTCAATTCGTATGGGCCCGGCGAGGCACCCGGCCAGTATCGCAACGTGATACCGAACTTCGTATACTGGGCGATGAAGGGCCTGCCCCTGCCGATCACAGGGAATGGGGAAGAAACCCGCGACTTCACCAACGTGTTGGATCTCGTTCAAGGGCTTTTGAAGGCGGGAGCATACGAATCGGCCGTGGGGCAGAACTTCAACCTGGCTTCCGGCAGGGAGATTCCGATAATCGAGTTGGCCGAACTGATCAACCGCGTCGTTGGCAACGATGCCGGGGTGGTTTTCAAGGAACGCCGCAAATGGGACACGAAACCGCGGTTGCTGGCGGCCATTGACAAGGCACAGGCGCTGATTGGGTACACACCGCTGATCGATTTCGAATCAGGGCTGCTGAAGAACGTCGAATGGCTCCGAACCAACTGGGATCTCATACAACGCGCCGCCGACTTTCCGCCAGGCATCAGTAGCGCGGTGCGGGACGCGGACGAGGTGTGCGCGGACCAGCGGGACCCCGCGACCGATGAGCCACTCTCCGAGGTGCTCCGCTGACCGAGGGTTACCGAGTTCGCGCGAGTGACTGAAACAGGCGATCGTACTGCTCGAGACATACGTCCCGATCGTGATGCGCGACCACGAAGTGCCGTCCGTTGCGGCCCCATTCGGACGCTTGGTCCTGGTTGTCGTAGACGCGAAGTATGGCTTCGGCCAGCAGCTGTGGGTTTCCGGGCTCCACGCAGATACCGCAGTCAGCATTCCGTATGATGGCGGGCGCATCACCGTCCATGGGGAAGCTTGCCACCACGGGCCGCGCAGCTGCCATATAACCGAGGATCTTGGACGGCACCACCGGGCACCGGAGCGATTTCTGTAGCGTCGCCAAACACACATCCGATGCTGCGACGACCTCCGGATATTGCTCTTGGGAGACAAAGGGCAGAAAACGCACGTTGGCTAGCCTCAGGTCAGTCGCCTTCCGGATGAGCCGATTCTTTTCGACGCCCTCACCCACTATCAAGAATATGGCGTCCGGCCTCGTGGCGAGGAAGCTCGCACTTTCGACGATCGTGTCTACGTCTTGAGCGAACCCTAGCATTCCCGCAAACAATATCACGAACTTGTCGGTCAGCTCATGCGTGACCCGGAAAGCGTTTTGTCTTGGCGACGGAGCTATCGTTGTCGTATCAACCCAGTTGGGAATCACGTGCACCTTGGTCGGGCTGACCTGTTCTCCTACGATGTATTCCCGGTTCCCTTGGGAGTGAACCGAAATCGCGTCGACACGTCTGTAGATGAAACGCTCGATCGCCTTGGTGAGGCGAATGAGCGTCTTGTTTCTCAGGATGCCGAGATCGATAGCGTATTGCGGCACGAGGTCTTGGACGTTGAAGACGTGGGGCACGCCTCTGGTCCACCGCAGAAGAATGCCGGCCATTCCCAAAGTCAGCGGAGGTGAGTAGGCCAGGCTGACATGGGGTTTTGGAAGAAAAAACGCGACGACAAAGTATCCTATGGCGTTCAAGATCTGCCCAATGCCCCGGACGAGCGCGGGGACGTTGGTCCGGTGAATGGGTAGCGTCGAGATCCTGAAAACCGTCACGCCGTTCTGATCTTCCTTGCGAAAGAAGTGGTCGCGGAGGCCGCGCGATTGGCGCGTGCCCTCTGACGGAATGGACGTTATCACCGTGACGCCATGGCCGGCTTCGTGGATGGATTCGGCGAGCTGATGCATGAGCTGCGCGGACGACCTCACCTCAGGCGGATACACCGTCGTGAGGATCAAGACGTTCATGGAGGCGTCTATAGAAGCGTCCATGTTGCCAAGAACTCGACGATTCTCGTGGCCGCGTGCCCATCACCGAACGGGTTTGCGACCTGCGCCATGAGCGAATACGCATCTTTGTCATGCAAGAGTTCTTCGGTGGCGGCGACGATACTCTCCGGGCGTGTGCCCACCAACCTCGCGACACCCGCGTCGACGGCTTCACGGCGCTCCGTGGTCTCCCTCATGACGAGCACAGGTTTTCCCAGGGACGGTGCTTCTTCTTGGATGCCTCCGGAATCGGTAAGGATGAGATGTGATCGTTGCATCATCCCCACGAAGGCTTCGTACTCCAGTGGTGAAATCAAGTGTATCTGTGGAATATCTGAGAGCATTGAGCGAACGGGCTCCGAGATATTGGGGTTCGGATGGACCGGAAAAACGAGATCGACACGGGGATTCCGCCGGACAATCTGCTTCAGGCCCTCGCAGATATCACGTATGCGGTGGCCGAAATTTTCTCTGCGGTGCGCCGTGACCAGGATCAGGTGCGTGCCCTTCAAGGGAAGGCTGGTGTCAGGGAGGTTATCCCTGCTGGCGATCGTCAGCAAAGCGTCAATCCCTGTATTACCGGTGAGGGCAATGCGGTTCTGGTCGACTCCTTCGGCCTTCAACGCGTCGACGGCCGAGGCGGTAGGCGCGAAGTGATAGCTCGACAATTGCGTGAGCAGGCGGCGATTCATCTCTTCGGGGAAAGGATCGTACGTGCATGAAGTCCGAAGGCCAGCTTCGACATGCCCCACTGGGATCTTCTCGTAGAAACTCGCTAAGCCGGCAACGAAGGCCGTCGTGGTGTCGCCTTGCACCAGGGTCACTTGCGGCTTGACGCGCCGTATGACCTCGGTCAGGCGGAGCAGAGATTTTGACGTTAGAGAAGGTAGGGTTTGATTGCTCTCCATGAGATCAAGGTCAATGTCAGGACTGACATCGAACACTGAAAGCACCTGATCGAGCATGTGACGGTGCTGGGCAGTGGCGCAGATCACGGGCTCGAATGCGCTGGGAGTTTCTTGGAGAGCTTTGACGACGGGAGCCATTTTGATGGCTTCCGGTCGAGTACCAAACACGACCAAGACTTTCTTGGGTGAGCTCGTCATGGTGGGACTAGGTGACAACGTGGTTGCACGTCGTGCGAGAGTTCTGGTTCAATCGGGCAAGGCACCGGTGAGGCGGGGAACGATCTCCGTCGCCATACGCGATGCCGCAGCAAATGCCGTATCTTCGTCAGTACTGATGGGCACCACGATTCGCACCAATGCCTCGTCACTCCGCTGTTTCAAGGCTGAATCCCTCAGCAGGTCCCACTTGACTAGATACTCATTCGCCTGCACTCGTCCGCGACCTTGATACCAATATAGTACGAGCGCCTGTTGGTTTTCTTGCCGTATGAGGTAGTGGTTGACTGTCACCGTACCGGCTGCGGTCGCGATCTCCACGGTCTGCGAGGCCAACGCTTCCCAGCCTGCTCCCGGTAAACAGTTTTTCGGTGAGTGAATCGTCTTACCTCTGAGCTGCCGTTCATAGTAGCCTACGTAAAGCGACAACCAGGCGACTTCGCTGGAATCGGCTTCCGCCTGGTAGTTTCTCATCAAGTAGTCAGAGACGCCGGCTGCTTGTAATTCCGCAGCATCGATCGTGACACTCTCGCCGATGTAACCGGCTAATTCCACCGGTATCGCCGCGCCTAGCGGCATGCGCAAGGCAAGGCTTTGCTGCGTGTCGATCCCCAGGGTAAACAACGCCGCGATTCCCATCAACACAGACGGAGTCCATAACGTGGATGACTTCATGCGATGCGAAGCCGGCTGAAGCGTTGCTCGGTCTTCACCAGTAACCACGCCAGCCCGCCGAGGATGCCAAAGGCTACCACAAACAGCGCCCATCCTTCTGTGTAGTGCATGAAACCCTCACCGAGTTTCGGATCGACGTAATAGACAAAGAATCCCGTCAGAAACACCCGAATGCCATTGAGGACCATGGCAACAGGAATGGCCGCAGCCACGAGAAGAACT